>Ga0136611_10000830_pt1 | contig 20823 bp, 19 predicted proteins | sample AntDrymUQ2232306_2_FD_106645 | JGI IMG/M metagenome (GOLD analysis project Ga0136611, IMG submission 106645) | Polar desert sand microbial communities from Dry Valleys, Antarctica - metaG UQ223 (23.06) | ecosystem: Environmental > Terrestrial > Soil > Desert | place: Antarctica: Dry Valley...
AATTGCTCACCGGTAACACCCGCCAGGTGTCATTCTTCCCAAGGCAACAAAGTACCGCTACAGCGGTGGGCAAGAGGGTTGAGCCTTCGCATCGGCCGGAGGGCGGGCTGCGGCCCGCAGACGGCCACGGAGAACCGCCCCTACCTGACTCATCCTTGATGCTCACTGCTGTAGAACAGCGAGAGGGGACCCGACGCGCCAACGGTGAACGGCAATGCCGCGACGGAGAGGACGGAGCCTCGGGCCCGTGCGTTCGGTCAGCAGCCCACCGCTAAGCGAACCGGCCGCGGCGCACAAGTCCGCGAGAACGTACAAGACCCCGAACTCGGCATCCGAAATACGGAAGTCCTGCTGGACCGACCGGATCACGCCGCCCCACCCGAGCAGCACGAAGCTGCCGTACCCGAGCAGAATGATCTGGCGTGACGCAGTCGGGTCAGCAGCGGGTGTGTGCATGGACCGCGGGTATCAGCGGCCCTCGGTCGCCCGGCGCGGCTTGCGCTGCGGTCACTCAAACGCCGGAAGCTTGTTGCTTGTCGGGTCATTGGGCGCATGCGTGTGTCTGCCGGAGTCCGCCTCGTTCCGTGGTTTGCTCCGTATGCTTGATGCCGCGTATCCGGCCAGTTCACTGGCAAGGCGCCAGCCAATCGGCAAACCGGTGATGGTCCCTTGTAACCCTCTCTTTCGGTCCGTATCATGGCGCTTGGTGGAAAAAGGTGGGTAAAAGTGGGGATAAGTGGGGGGGCGTGTGGATAACTCGCCCGAGTTTGTGAGGCGGTCGCGGTGTTTCTAGGCAGGTTCGAGAACAGGTTGGACGAGAAGGGGCGGCTTTCGATGCCGGCCAAGTTCCGTCCGCGCCTCGCGGAGGGCTTTGTCATCACGCGTGGCTTCGAGCAGTGCCTCACGATCTTCCCGATGCCCGAGTGGCAGACCCTCGCCGATAACCTGGCCCGTTTCCCGGTGACGGACCAGAAGGCGCGTGCGCTGCGCCGGGTGCTGTTCGCGCAGGCGGCGGACACCGAGCTGGACCGACAGGGCCGCATGCTCATCCCCGAGTACCTGCGCGAGGCAGCCGGTTTGGGTGCCGACGTGATCGTTGCTGGCATGGACGGCTACATTGAGATCTGGGATGTCGAACGCTGGCGCGAGATGGAACGCTCCAACGCGGAGAACGCAAACGACATCGCCCAGAGCCTCGCGGATCTGGGGATGTGATGGCAATCACCACACCGCATGTTTCCGTGTTTGCCCACGAGGCCGTCGAAGCTCTGGCCGTGTGTCCTGGCGGCAGCTACATCGACGGTACGCTCGGCGCTGCGGGTCACGCCTCCCGCATCCTCGACTTTTCCGCGCCGGACGGCCGCCTCCTCGGCCTGGACGCCGACCCGGAGGCGCTGGCATTCGCGCACGATCGGTTGACGCCGTACGGTGAGCGCGTGGTGCTGGTCCACGTAAACTTCCGGCACCTGAGCGAGGTGGCTCACGAGCGTGGATTCAGCCCTGCTGATGGCGTACTGCTCGACCTGGGGCTCTCGTCTATGCAGCTCGATACGTGGGAGCGGGGCTTCTCCTTCCGGCGCGACGAGCCGCTTGACATGCGCTTCGACCCCACCACCGGACCTACCGTCGCGGAGTTGTTGCACGATCTGGCAGAAGAGGACCTGGCGGACGCCATATTCACGCTTGGCGAGGAGCCGGCAAGCCGTCGAATTGCCCGCGCCGTCAAGCGCGCGAAGACGCCAATCCGCACCTCCGGACAGCTCGCGGAGACGGTCGCGGGGGCAACAGGCAGGCCGCGCGGGCGCACGCACCCCGCCACCAAAACCTTCCAGGCGCTGCGCATCCTTGTGAACGATGAGCTTGGCGCCCTTGTGGCAGGGCTGCTGGCTTCGGTGGACGTACTGCGTCCCGGTGGCCGGATCGCCGTGATCGCGTTCCACTCGCTGGAGGATCGCATAGTAAAAACGTATTTTCGCGAGCAGAGCACCGGGTGCATCTGCCCGCCTCGCCAGCCCGTGTGTACTTGCGGGCACGTTCCCGCGCTCCGCCTGGTGTCCCGTAAGGCGGGAAAGCCAGCGCAGGAGGAATTGTCCGCCAACCGTCGCAGCCGCAGCGCCCGCCTGCGTGTTGCCGAGAAGCTTTAGGAGTTGTTGCTGTGGCTGTGTTGACCCGTACCCGTACTCCCAAGTTCCAGAGCAGTCCGATCCGCACGGCGCGCACGCAGCGGGAACGCTTTCCGTGGTACTTCGAGATGAACTCGGCGACCCTCTTCATGGTGGGTGTTACCCTGCTCTCCCTTACCTGCCTGCTGTACCTCCTGCAGACAAGCCGTGTCGCGGTCCTCGGCTACGAAATCCAGCAGGTGCAAATCCAGCAAACGGCGGCCAAGCGGGAGGCGGAGAACCTGATGTACGAACGGGATGGCCGTGAGAGCCTGCCCACGATCGAGAAATATGCGCGCCTTCGGCTGAAGATGCAGCGAGTTGAGCGTTATACGTATGTGCGCGTGCCCGTTCGGCCAGGAGAGCTCCGCGCTCTCGATCAGGCAACCGGGGAGGGACGCTGATGCAGCGGGCGAACGTGCTGAATGGCGGATCGGGTCTGCCGGCGTGGCGCCTGCGGCTGGCGCTCGGCGTCGCAGTGCTGGCTGGCCTGCTCCTGATGAGCAAGCTCTTTTACGTGCAGGTGATGCAGAACAACTTTCTCGGGGATAAGGCTGAGGTCGCCCATACGCTCGAACGGTCGATCACCCCCCCGCGAGGGACGATCACGGATCGCCACGGCGTTACCCTTGCCGGGAACCGCAATTTGGATCGCCTCTACGCCGACCCCAGCAACATTCGTGAGGATGAGGCCGGGAAGATAGCGGAACAACTCGCGCATATCCTCAAGTTGCCGGCTGCCGAACTGGAAGTGAAGCTCCGGCAAGATGGCCAATGGGTGTCCCTTGCCACGCGCCTCACCCTACAGCAAAGTGAGGCGGTGCGCGCGCTCGATATCTACGGGCTGGGGCTGGAGCCGCTGCCCGCACGAGTGTATCCGAACGGCTCGCTCGCATCGCATATCCTCGGCTTCGCCAACTTCGAGAACCAGGGTTCCTACGGCGTTGAGGGCAAGTACAACGAGTTCTTGCAGGGGGCGCCGGGCAAGATGCGCGCGGAGCAGGATAACAGCGGCAACTGGCTGGCCATCGCCCGGCAGCAGATAGTTCCGCCGGAGAGCGGGGCGGATGTCCAGCTCACGATCGACAGCACCATCCAGTACTACGCGGAAGATGAGCTCGCGCGCACGATGAAGGAGCAGCGCGCGAAGGGCGGGACGATTATCGTCCTGCGGCCGGAGACGGGTGAGGTGCTCGCGATGGCTTCCGCGCCAGGCTACGAGCCGGAAAAGTTCAACGAACAGAAAGACCCCAGCCGGTTCGTGAACCCCGCGATCAGCCAGCTCTACGAGCCGGGGAGCACCTTCAAGATCATCACGATGGCGACCGGTCTCGCCGAGGGCGTAATCACCCCGGACACGCGGATCAACGACCGGGGTTACGTGAACGTCGACGGCTATACCGTCCACAACTGGGACGGCCGCCCGCACCCGAACGAGAGTATGACGGAAGTGCTCATGAACTCCGCGAATGTCGGCGCCGCGTACGTCAGCACGAAGGTCGGCAAGGAAGCGTTCTATCGGCGCTTGCGCGATTTTGGTCTTGGCTCCCCGACTGGTATCGATTTGCAAGGCGAGACAGACGGGATGCTGATTCTGCCGACAAACCCAAGCTGGTCGCCGATCAACCTGTACACGAACGGGTACGGCCAGGGCATCGGGGTTACGCCGATGCAGCTCATTACCGCGGAGGCGGCCGTGGCGAACGGGGGGCTTCTGATGCGCCCCTACGTTGTCTCGAAGATCGTGCGCGATGGCCAGGTCGTGCGGGAGAACAAGCCGACCGTTGTGCGCCGCGTGCTCAAACCGGAGGTCGCCACGACGCTGAAGGGGATGATGCAGACCGTGGTGGAAGAGGGTGAGTATCAGGTGGCTCGACTTGATGGGTACACGATCGGTGGGAAGACCGGCACGTCGTCGATCCCCAGCAAGACGGGTGGCTACGACCCGAAGCTCACGATCGCCTCATTCGTCGGCTACTCCCCGGTGAAAAACCCGAAGTTCATCGTCCTCGTCAAGATCGACCAGCCTCGGAAGTCGCCGTGGGGTTCCGAGGTTGCGGCCCCGGCGTTCAAGAACCTCGCCCGGCGGCTGTACGCGTACATGAACATTCCCCCGGACAAGCGGCCCAACTCCGGCACTCCGGCACCGTAGGGTATCATTACACGATGCTAACGATGCGCGATATCAAGGTGGCAACGGGCGGCAACCTGACGGCGGGCCACGCGATTGACCTGGAGGAGCAGGTTGAGGCGGTTGCTACCGACCACCGGGCCGTGCAGCCAGGCGACCTCTTCGTCGCTCTACCGGGCGAGCAGTCCGATGGTCACCGGTATATTCCCGGCGCGCTTGAGAACGGTGCCCGAGCGGTTCTCCTCTCTCAGCTACCGACGGAATCGCCGCCTCACGGCGTCACGTTTGTTCAGACGGCAGACACCGTGCGCGCCCTCGGCATGCTCGGCGCCTATTGGCGGACGAAGATGCCGGCTCGTGTCGTTGGCATCACGGGCAGCGTCGGAAAAACGAGCACGAAGGAAGTGCTGGCCTCGGTGCTCAGTAGCGCCTTCGTCACGCTGCGTAGCCAGAAGAGCCACAACAACGAGATCGGCCTGCCGCTGTCTTTGCTGGCGCTCCGTTCGGATGTGGAGGTGGCCGTGCTGGAGATGGGCGGGGCATATGAGATGGGCGAGATCACGTATCTCTGCTCCCTGGCCCGTCCGGACATCGGCGTGGTCACGAACGTCGGGTATGCCCACGTCGGCAGAATGGGTACTCTCGAGCGCATCGCCGAGACGAAGAGTGAGCTGGTGCGCGGTCTGCCGCGCGATGGTCTCGCCGTGCTCAACCGCGACGATCCGCACGTCCGCGCGATGGCGGATGCAGCTCCGTGTCCCGTGCTCTGGTATGGCCTCGACCCCGGTTCGGAAGTCTCGGCGGATGAGATAGTCAGCGACGGATTGAAGGGAATCTGCTTCTGTCTGCGTATCGGCCGAGCCACGTATCCAAACGTCAAGGCGCCGCTGCTGGGCCGCCACAGCGTCCACACGATCCTGGCGTCGGTGGCGGTCGCGCACGCCGAAGGAATCCCGGATGAGCAGATCGTCGCCGCGATTCGCGGTCTGGAACCGGGTCTGCGGCTCATGGTTAACCAGGGCGTCAACGGCAGCACGCTGCTCGATGATACGTATAACGCGAATCCCACCTCGACGCTAGCCGCGCTCAACCTGCTCGCGGACATCGAGGGCCGCAAGGTCGCGGTCCTCGGCGACATGGCCGAGCTTGGGGACTTTGCGGAGGAAGGCCATATCCGGGTGGGGAGGCGCGCTGCGGAGGTATGTGACGTACTCCACGCCATTGGCCCATTGAGCCGCCACACCATTGACGCTGCCCTCCAGGCCGGGATGCCTGCCCCATCGGTACACTGGTATAGCTCGGCGGACGAGGCCCTCGCGGAGCTACGGCAGACCCTGGGCAAGAATGATACGGTGTTACTGAAAGGCTCGCGGGTCATGGGGCTCGATAAGCTGGCTTCGACGTTGAGCGTGCCCGACGGCGAGCGACTGTGAATGCTTTCGCGCAGCAGGGCGAGATCTGGATCTCGACCGTCCAACAGGCGAAAAACGCGACACCGGGCGTTGTCCGCGAGGCGCTTTTCCTCGCGGGATTCACATTCGTCGTCACGTGGCTAATCGGTCGCCCGGTGATCTCGCGCTTGCGGCATCTTGGCATCGGGAAGAAGATACGGATCGAGGGGCCAAGCACGCATCTGGTGAAGCAGGGCACACCCACGATGGGCGGGATCATGATCGTCCTCGGTGTGTTCCTGGTCAACGCCGTCTTCAATAGCGTCGGACAGGGGCGGCTCTCCATTCTGCTGCCCCTCGGTGTCGTCCTGGCGACCGGCATTCTGGGTGCCGTCGACGACCTGTTGAACCTCGCCGGGGGTAAGCGCACGGGCGTGACGGCGCGGTTCAAGTTCTCGTGGCTCGCGCTTTTCGGGATCACTGCCGCGTTAGTGCTGTACTGGCCCACCGGGCCGTTCCGGCTCGACCACATCAACGTACCAGTTCTCGGGCGATATTCCCTCGGCCTGTGGTACGTTCCTTTGGCGTTCATCGTGATCGTGGGCACCAGCAACGCCGTGAACCTCACCGACGGACTCGACACGCTGGCGGGCGGTCTGCTCGCACTCGCGTTCGCGGCATACGGCATCATTTCGTTCCTGCAGGGCCAGGCTTTCCTCGTGACACTCTGCTTCACGACCGTGGGCGGCCTCCTCGCGTTCTTGTGGTACAACGCGCATCCTGCGGAGGTGATCATGGGCGACACGGGCGCGCTGTCGCTCGGCGCGCTGCTCGCAGTGGTCGCGCTGATGACCGGACAGTGGTTGCTCCTGCCGGTTGTCGGCATCGTCTTCGTCGCGGTCACCCTCAGCGTCATCCTCCAGGTGCTGTATTTCAAGGCGACAAGCGGCAAGCGCCTGTTCAAGATGGCGCCGCTGCACAACCACTTCGAGCTTATCGGCTGGGCGGAGACCCAGATAGCGATGCGCTTCTGGCTCGTCGGGATGGTCGCCGCGATGCTCGGCGTGGCACTCGCTCTGACTATCCCGTGAGCCGCACCAAACTCTCCCTCGAAGGCAAGCAGGCGCTCGTGCTTGGCCTGGGTGTCCACGGCGGCGGTGCAGGTGTGGCCCGCTTCCTCGTCGAGCGTGGTGCGCGCGTGACGGTCACCGACCTGCGCCCACCGGAGAAGCTCGCCGAGGGTCTTGAGGGTCTGCGCGGCCTGCCGATCGAGTACGTGCTCGGCGAGCATCGGGCGCGCGACATACTGGCCGCCGATCTCATCGTCCGGAATCCTGGGGTGCCGCGCGAGTCGCCGTGGCTCCGGCTTGCCCGCGAGCACGAGATCCCCGTCCTTATGGAGATGAACCTCTTCTGGGCGTCCTGCCCCGCGCCGATCACGGCGATCACCGGTTCCAAAGGGAAAAGTACCACCACTGCGTGGCTCGGCCACGTCCTTCGGCTGTCCCGCCCGGACACCGTTGTCGCGGGGAACTTGCGCGTTTCCGCGCTTGATGCACTGCCGTCGATACGCCCCGACACGCCGGTTGTGCTGGAGCTTTCAAGCTGGCAGCTCGAGTCGTTTGCTGAGACCTGCATCGGTCCGCACATATCCTGTGTGACCAACCTCGCGCCGGATCACCTCAACCGGTATCGCGACATGGCGGATTATGCCGACGCAAAGCGCGAGATCTACCGCTACCAGCGCAACGAGGGTATCGCCGTCTTCAATCACGACGATCCGGTAGTCTGCACCTTCGCTTCCGACTGCCCGGCGCAGGTCCGCTGGTTTGGCACTGACGACCACGCCGGTATGGGCGGCGTTCTGACGGCTCGGGATCTCGTCCTGCGCTCCCCGGAAACGGTCCAGCCGATCATCCGCCTTGAGGACCTGGCGCTGGCTGGCCGGCACAACGCGCTCAACGCCGCAGCGGTGACCACGCTCGCGGCGGCGAACAACATCCCACCTGAGCAGATCGCGGAGGGATTGCGCACGTTTCCCGGTCTTCCCGACCGGATGGAGTTCGTCGCGGAGATTGACGGTGTGCGCTACATCAACGACACAACAAGTACGGTGCCGGCCTCGACGATGGCCGCACTTGCCGGCCTGGAGGGACGGGTAGTGCTGATCGCCGGCGGCGCCTCGAAGCGCGTGTCGTTCGGGGAGCTTGCGGAACTGCTGTGTCGCCAGGCCTCGCGCCTGGTCCTGCTGGAGGGCAGCGCGACGCCGGAGTTGCAAACAGAGGTTTACAAACGATGTCCAGCGCTGGAAACAAGCCTGCACCGCGACCTACAATCCGCCGTGGAAGTCGCGCATGACGCGGCGAGAGCGGGCGATACTGTTCTGTTCTCGCCCGCGTGTGCGAGCTTCGGAATGTTCGAGAACGAGTTCCAGCGCGGCGAGCTGTTTCGGCAGGCCGTGCGGAGACTTCAGGGAAGCGGCAAGGAGGCACGAGATGGAGGTTAGCTCCGCGCGGGCCCGGCTGGCGAAAGCGGGCCCGATCGACGGCTGGGTCCTGGCCCCGGTCGTCGCGTTGCTGATGCTCGGCGTCGTGATGATTTACAGCGTCACCTCCGCGGAGGCGTTTTTGGCGCACGGCTCTCCGTCACACTTCCTTGTTCGGCACGTGCAGTGGCTGGTGCTCGGATGCCTTGCGCTCGTCGTTTGTAGCAAAATCGATTACCATCGGTGGCGGCGTTTGAGCGTGCCGCTCATGATCCTCGCTGTGACCGTGCTTGCTGTCGTTGTCTTTGCTCCGCATTCCGTCAGCCCCGAGATCAACGGCGCCCGCCGATGGATTCGTATCGGCTCGTTGCAAGGGCAGCCCAGTGAGTTCGCGAAGCTCGCCTTTGTGATCTATGCCGCCGACTGGCTCTCACAAAAGGGAGAGAAAGTGCGGAACCTCTGGTATGGTCTGATACCGTTCGGCATCATACTCGGGCTGCTGATCGGTCTGATCATGCTTGAACCCGACATGGGCACGTCACTCGTGTTCGTGGCAACCGGCGGCACGATGTTCTTCGTTGCCGGCGCGCATCTCCTGCAGCTTGCGGGTGCGGCAGTGCTCGCTTCGGGCGCGTTCACGGCGCTCATCTTCAGCGCGAGCTATCGGCTGGACCGGTTGACGACTTTCCTGGACCCGTGGAGCGATCCACTCACGAATGGCTATCAGCCGATTCAGTCGCTACTGGCGCTCGGCTCGGGTGGTCTGGTGGGCCGGGGACTCGGCGTGAGCCGCCAGAAGTTTGGGTGGCTGCCGGAGGCGCGCACGGACGGTATTATGGCTATCGTGGGCGAGGAGCTGGGGTTCTTTGGCGGCGCGGTTGTCCTGGTCCTCGTAATTGTGCTCGCGGTCCGCGGTTTCAGCATCGCGCTCCGGTGCCGCGATCCGTTTGGCGCTCTGCTCGCCGCCGGGGTCACGGCCTGGATCGTGTTTCAGGCGTTTCTCAACATCGCGGTGATCTCGCTTACTGTTCCGTTTACGGGGATCCCGATGCCGTTCATCTCACTCGGTGGCAGTTCGCTGGTCGTGCTGCTCGCCGCCGTGGGCGTCCTGTTGAACGTGTCGCGGTACGTTGAAGCCCCGCAGGTTCGGGAGGGCCGCCACAACGCGCGCGGCCGTACGCGCCGGGTGCAGCCGGCGGGAGGGAGGTCCTGATGCAACAGGTGAGTCTTTCGGGGGCGCTGTTGTTGCTCCCGTTCCTCGTGCTCGGTGTCGTCGCGGGACTGCGGCGATCCTGGGTCGCCGAGGGCGTGACTGCCGGGCTGCTGGGAATCGTGATGCTCGGCTTCGACGCACTGACTGCCCTCATGCTCGGCATTCTTCGCCTGCTCGCCCGCATCGGGAGCGAGGTTGCTTCGGCTGCTGGGGTCAGCGGACCGAACTTGGAGCGAACTGTCAGCAGGCTTCCCGAAAACCTCGTCATACTGGTATGCACGGTGCTGTTCGTAGCCGCTGCGTACAGCGTCGGTAGCGCGCTCGGCAAGGGAGCGGGGGCAGGACGAGTGCGCCGCGTGGCAGGGGGGGCGATCGGGGCGCTAAACGTGCTCCTCTTGCTCGCAATCGTGAGTGCGCGCGTTCAGGATGTGGCCGGCGCCGGACGATTACGCCAACTCTTCCTGGTCCCCGGTTCCCGCCGCGGATTGAACCTGGAGGTTTCCCCCTTTCCCGCCGTGGGTGTGCTGACCGGCTGGACCGCGTCCGCGTTTGTGGTGCTAGTCATGCTCGGTTTGCTCGTGATGCTGGTTGTTGGTTTCAACTGGGCGGTCAACCGGCTACCGAAGCTGAAGGGCTAATGGCGCAAACAGCACAACCCACTCATTTTGTGGGCATTGCCGGCGCGGGCATGAGTTCGCTTGCCGCGATCCTGCTGGCCACCGGCGAGCCGGTCAGTGGCTGCGATCTATACCCAAACGAAGCCACCCGGATGCTCGCATCCCGTGGAGCGCAAATCTTTGAGGGGCATGCCGCGGTGCACGTGGCGGGCGCTGGGCGGGTGATTACGACGCGTGCCGCATCGGGAGCGCCCGATGTTGCAGAGGCGCAGCGGCTCGGCGTACCGATTGTGAAGCGCGCGGCACTCCTGGGTCAGCTCATGGGCGAGCGGCGGGGTGTCGCGGTCGCCGGTACGCACGGCAAGACGACCACCACGAGCCTGATCGCGATGATGCTGATTGAGAGTGGTGTGGATCCCTCGGTGCTGATCGGCGGGGTGCCCGTCGGCTGGGAGCTTGGCGGGCGCTTTGGGGCGGGTCAATGGTTCGTTGCGGAGGCCGATGAATTCGACCGCTCGTTTCTGCACCTGCACCCGGATATTGCGGTCGTGACCGGCATCGAGATGGACCACCCCGACACCTATGCCGACCTTGCCGACGTGACGGCGGCCTTCCGTCAGTTCCTCGAAGGCGTTCGTCCGGGCGGGACGATCGTGGTCTTTGCCGGCGACGCCGAGGCACTGGCCCTGGCGCGCTCCGTCGCAACCGCTCGCGGCCTGCGCATCGAGACGTACGGCGGCGGAGAGGGAGCGGACTGGCGGCCAGTGATCGTGGGCACGGCGGAGGGCCGCACGTGTGTGGACCTCTATCATCCCGGTGGTGTACTGCGCGACCTGCGAACCGTTCTGCCGGGTTACTACAACATGAACAACCTCGCGGGCGCCATTGCCGCCGCAGCACGCGCCGGCGCACCCCTCGACCACGTCCGAGCAACGATTGAGAGCTTTCGGGGGGTGTCCCGCCGGTGGGAACAAAAGGGCGAGGCGGGCGGCGTCCTGGTGATCGATGACTACGCGCACCATCCTGCCGCAGTTCGGACGATCCTGCAGAGCGCGCGTGAACTGTATGCGGACCGACAGGTATGGATCGCCTTCCAGCCGCACACGTATAGTCGGACCCGTGATCTCATGCACGAGTTCGCCGAGGCGTTGCGGCTCGCCGACCACGCATACGTGCTCGACGTGTACGCCGCGCGGGAGCAACCCGATCCGGAGGCTTCCGGTGAACGGCTCGCAGTGTTGGCCGGCTCCGCTGCTGCGTACGCTGGCGGCGTCGAGGGCGCCGCCACACGCATTGCGGCGGACGCGGTGCCCGGTGTGCTCGTGCTTGCCGTGGGCGCCGGGGATGTCACGCGGCTTGGCCCTCGGCTGCTGGAGCACCTTCGCGATGCGGGGGCAGGCCGATGAGCGCGCCCGTGGTGCGGCCGGAGATCGAGGCTGGTGAGCCACTCTCAAAGCATACCTCGGTCAAGACGGGCGGCCCGGCGGATTGGTTCACGGTCGCGAGGAACAGCGCCGACCTCGAGCGCGCCGTGCGCTGGGCACTCGCCCAGGAGATGCAGTATCTGATCCTGGGTTCGGGCAGCAACGTCGTCATCGGTGATGGCGGCTTCCGAGGACTCATCATCAAGAGCATCAGCCGTGAGGTCATGGTGGTCGAGGAGGAGGACGACGGCGCGATCGTTGAGCTGGAGAGCGGGACGTTTTTGCCAACTGCGGCGAAGCGCCTGGCGACGCAGGGACTGGCGGGACTGGAGTGGGGGGTCGGTATCCCCGGCACGGCGGGTGGCGCGGTCGTGGGAAACGCGGGCGCGTATGGCGGCGTCACGGTGGACACGCTGACGGACGTGGACGGGCTCACGGCGAGCGGCGAGTTGCGCGTCGTGCCCAATGAGGCGCTTGGGTTCGTGTATCGCAGCAGCACCATCAAGCGTCAGGAGCTGGACCTGCCGGTAGTGCTACGGGTGCGGCATCGGCTGCGCCGGGAACAGCCGGACACGATCAGCGCGCGCATCCAGGGGTTCCTTGCTGAACGTCGGCGCAAGCAACCGACGGAGCCGAGCGTGGGATCCACGTTCAAGAACCCTATGGGAACGCACGCCGGCATCCTCATCGAGAGCCTCGGCCTCAAGGGCACGCACATTGGTGGAGCGATGGTTTCGCCGAAGCACGCGAACTACGTCATCAACACGGGAAAGGCCACCGCCGCAGATGTCCGCGCGCTCGTGGACCTAGTGCGCGCGACGGTGCTTGAGCGATCGGGCGTCGCGCTCGAAACGGAGATAGAGTTTAAGGGGGAGTGGTGAGCAACCAGCCTGTACGGTTACTACTGCTGTTCGGTGGCCGGTCGGAAGAGCACGACGTTTCCGTGGCGAGTGCGATAGCGATGCTGCGCGCGCTCCGTGATACCGAAATAGAGGTGATGCCGGTAGGTATCTCCCGCGAGGGTCGCTGGCATCTCGGCCCGGGTGCGCTGCGAATGCTCGGGCAGTCCGCGCTCTTCTCTGCTGGAGAGGATATCCGTGCGCTTGCCGCTCCCGAAACTACGCCGAGAACCATCGTGGAGGCGCTGGGTACCGCAGACGTGGTGTTCCCGTTGCTGCATGGGCCGTTCGGGGAGGATGGGACCGTTCAGGGGATGCTGGAGCTGGCGGATGTTCCGTATGCGGGCGCCGGGGTGCTCGCTTCCGCGTTAAGCATGGATAAGCTGGCGATGAAGGCGGCGTTTCGCGCGGCTGGCTTGCCGGTAGCGCCGTATGCTGGGCTGCTGCGCTCGCAGTGGCGACAGGACGCCGAGGCAGTGCTTCGTGCGCTGGAGGAGCAGCTTGAGTACCCGATGTTTGTGAAGCCGGCAAACCTGGGGTCGAGTGTGGGAATCAGCAAGGCGCGCGATCGACGTGAGCTTGCAGCCGCGCTCGATCTGGCCGCACTGTACGATCGGCGGCTGGTTATCGAACAGGGACTTGATGCGCGGGAGCTGGAGTGTGGGGTGCTGGGCAACGATGAGCCACAGGCGTCGGTCGTGGGCGAGGTGCTGCCGGGGGCGGAGTTCTACGATTACGAGGCGAAGTACGTGGGTGAGACGGCGCGGGCGCAAATACCGGCTGACATCCCCCCGGACATATCCCAACAGATGCGCACGTATGCGGTGCGAGCCTTCCAGGAGGTAGATGGCGCCGGAATGGCGCGCGTGGACTTCTTCCTTGTGGGAAGCGATATCTACCTCAACGAGATCAACACCATCCCCGGCTTCACGCCTATCAGTCAGTTCCCGATGCTGTGGCAGGCGAGCGGCATCGATTATCCGGAGTTGGTCCGAACACTTATCGCGCTCGCGATGGAGCGCCACGGCGAGCGTCGCCAGAGTGCAGGGCGGGAGGTACTCTGATGCGGAGGTTATTTTGGCTATCGGTCGGCAGACTTTTTCTCCGCGAGCCGCGCCCAGTACGAGCCAGATTCACGGGGTTTCGCCTGGTCCTGCGTGGCGTCCTGCTGCTGCTCCTGGTCGTGGTGGGCTTCGCGGCTTATGCCGCCCCCCGATCTAGCGCGTTCAAGGTCCAGCACGTCCTCGTGGAGGGTACGGAGCAGCTCTCGACTGAGGAAGTGACCCGGCTTAGCGGGGTGTCGGGCGTGAGTCTCTGGCAAGCCCTCCCCGCAACGGTCGAGGCACGGCTGGAGCGTGCACCGTATATCGCCCGCGCCGAGGTCGATGTCGGCCTGTCGCGCACCGTGCATATCGCCGTCACCGAACGAGTTCCTCGGGCCGTCTGGCGCACCGCGCGTGCAATCTATCTTGTCGATGAAACCGGGTACGTCATCGAGGAGGTGTCCTCGACCTTGCGCCTGCCGACCATCGAGATCGCTGATGCTCCGGCACTGCAGGTGGGCGAGAAGGTTGATGCCGTACATCTCGTCTTTCTGCTGACGCTATACGCGGAGTTGCCCGATGAGGTGCGTCCGGTCGTCGAGAAGCTAACCTACAGCACCGCAACCGGGTATACCCTTGTCTCGACTGCAGGGTGGACGGCGGTGCTTGGTGACGTTGAGCGGGTCGGGGTTAAGGCACAGGTGCTTCGACAAGTGCTCACGCGCCGCCGTGTCACGTTTGTAGACGTTAGCTCGCCGACGACCCCGTATTACCGGACCGCGCGCAGCCACCGGTAGTTTGTTGGAGACGGGCCGTACAGCGGTGGGCAACAGGGTAGAGGCTCCACATTGGCCAGAGGGCGGACTGCGGCCCGCGGGCGGCCACGGAGAACCGCCCCTACCTGGCTCAAGGGTGATGCCCACTGCTGCACCTATGAGGGATCCGTATCAAACGCGTGGTGATACCGAGCACGTCTGGCGTTCGCTGACGTGGGTCTCGTCGGGTCGAAACCCCTTGTCTGCGAGTAGAAGGAAGCAGCACCGGTGACGCAAACGTGGCCTTTGGCCGCGCGACTTCTGACAGAGAGGAGGCCCACGCGATTTGTCGCATCCTTGCGATGAGTTCCATGTAGAAGATCAGTTCGAGTTGTAGTGCATGTAAACAAACCTTTAGCGTTTTTCCCTGGATCGCGTGATATACTACGCCCATCCACTTTTTCAGGTCCGTGCAAACTGTGCATGCGGGGGAACAGTCATGCCCAAGCCCAGCCAGATTGTCGGGATTGACATCGGTACCACGAAGGTATGCGCGCTCGTCGTCAGGGTCTGTGACGACGCGCCTCTGGAGGTCCTCGGCCTGGGCCTCGCGACCAGTCGTGGCGTCCAAAGGGGCGTCATCACAGACCTCGATGCCGCGACCGAGGCCGTTGCGAGCGCGCTGGACAAGGCGGAGCGGCTCTCCGGATACCATATCAACTCGGCGCTGCTCGGCGTCGCGGGTGGTCACATCACCTGCTCGCAGGCGCGCGGCTCGATCAATCTGCCGAATGGCGGGGAGATCGGTCCGGGCGAGATGCAGCGAGTGCTCACGGCCGCGCGTGAGACCGAGTTGCCGGCGCAACGGGAGATCCTGCATGTTTTGCCGCGCCAGTACGTCGTGGACGGCAACGGTGGTGTGCAGGACCCCACGGGGATGAGTGGATACCGGCTCGACGTGGACACCCACGTCGTTACAGCGCATGTGGGTGCGGTGCAGAACGCCCTCAAGGTGCTTTCGCGGGTGGGGCTCCAGGCCGATGAGCTGGTTTTGCAGCCGCTGGCGAGCGCGCACGCGGTGCTCTCGGCGGCGGAACGCGACCTCGGGGTCGTGCTCATCGACATCGGCGGGGGAACGACGGATGTCGCGATCTTCATTGAGGACGCTCCTTGGCACACGTCGGTGCTCCCGCTCGGCGGCAACACGATCACGAACGATCTAGCCATCGTGCTTGGCATCCCCACGGAGACTGCGGAGCGGCTGAAGGTTGATGTCGCTGACGCGGCGCCCGTGCCCGCCGCAGTGAGTTCCGCACTGCCCGGAACGGGCAACTCCATCAAAGTCGAGAACTTCGAGGATGGTGGATACAAGACCGTGTCGCGGGAGCTGGTACACGAGGTGACGAGTTCGCGGCTTTCGGAGATCCTCTTGATGGTGCTTGCCGAGATCCGCCGAAGCGGATACGACGACATGCTCCCGGCGGGTGCGGTGCTGACCGGGGGCGGCGCGCAGCTCCGCGGCGCGACCGAGCGGGCGACCGCCGTCCTCGGCATGCCGGTGCGTATCGGGCATCCGGTAGATACCACCGGTCTCAGCGAGGCGGTGCAGTCGCCCGCGTTCGCGACCTCGGTGGGCCTGCCGATCTGGCGGGCAAGGTCGCTCACCAGGTCATCGCGTTTGCGCCGAAACCCCAGTAGCCGCAAGGATCCCTCGGGCAGGTTGGCCGGTTGGCTGAGGGAGTTCCTGCCATGACAGTTAGCTCAGTAGTAGGTGGAGGATAGTCAGGGAGTGAATATTGAGGAGAACATACACACAATGATAAGAAACGATACCGTTGGCGGCCCGTTGCCCTTTGCGGACGCTGAGAAGCTGGCCGTCATCAAAGTAGTGGGTGTGGGAGGCGCGGGCGCGAACGCCGTTTCACGCATGATCGAGGCGGAAGTCCGCGACGTTGAGTTTATCGTGATGAACACGGACGCTCAGGACATCCTGCACTCCGAGGCGCACGTCCGCATTGCGATCGGTGAGAAAGTCACGAAGGGACTCGGCGCGGGCGGCGACCCCGCGCAGGGGGCGAAGGCCGCTGAGGAGAGTCAGGACGAGATTTACGAGGCGCTCAAGGGCGCGGACATGGTGTTCGTCACGAGTGGTATGGGCGGTGGCACCGGGACCGGCGCTTCCCCGACCGTAGCACAGATCGCCCGTGAGGTCGGGGCGCTCACCGTCGGCGTCGTGACGCGTCCGTTTATGACCGAGGGCAACAGGCGCAGGAATGCGGCTGAGGAGGGTATTCAGCGCCTCAAGGAGCAGGTTGACACTCTTATCATCATCCCAAATGACCGTATCCTTGAGCTGATCGAGAAGCGTACGACGGTCCGAGAGGCGTTCCACATGGCGGACGACGTGCTCCGCCAGGCGATTCAGGGTATCAGCGAGCTTATCACCGAGCACGGGAACATCAACTGTGACTTCGCGGACGTCAAGTCGATTATGGGCAACGCTGGATCCGCGCTGATGGCGATTGGCCGTGGCACGGGCGAAACCCGCGCCGTGGATGCTGCGAGGGCCGCCATTGAGAGTCCACTGTTGGAGCTTTCTATTGAAGGCGCAAAGGGTGTGCTTTATAACATCACCGGCAACGATGAGATGACGATGATGGAACTGCACGATGCGGCCGCGCTGATCCAGCAGGCGGCCGATCCTGACGCGAACATCATCTTCGGCCACGTCGTCGACAACCGACTCCAGGACGAGGTCAAGCTCACCCTGATCGCTACCGGTTTCGATAACAACCGGCGGGCGCCAACGGCGAAGCTGACGCAGATGATGCCCAAGGAGGAGCGCAAGGGCGACCCAAAGGTGGAGCGGATGGAACCTGAGAATCTGGCCGTTCCGGCCTTTTTGCGCCATCGTCGGCAGTCAATGTAGCGGAGCAAGCGCCACACCTCAGTCACCGGGGCGAAGCATCTGTGCGGCGTGTATGGAAGCTCGTAGCAGGCGCTTCGCCCTGGTCGTTTGCACACAGACCGGTTTAATGGTGCGTGCCCGTCCCGCGCTGGATGGTGAACTGATATGCTATCCGCTCGGACGATATTGCATGTCATCCCGAACTTCGTGAGGGGATCCGTAACCTGGAACCACGGATTCCTCGCTGGCTCGGAATGACAGAAGCGCTGCCTTTCAGCCGGAGTTGGTATAAGCTATGCTTCGGACATAGGTGCGGAGCATCCTCGGCCGAGAGTAGAAAGATTGATGAGCTGTGCGCAATACCGGCGTAATGACCACCGCGCTGTGCTAGCCGCTGACCGTCTCATCTCAATGTGGCGGCACATCGGTGCCGCCTGGTCCAAAGAGTTTTGAAGGAGTTAGCGATGAGGCTTAGTGGGAAGGTTGCGGTCGTCACGGGCGGCGCCCAGGGTATGGGCCGGGCAATTGCTTTACGCTTCGCCCAGGAGGGCGCGAGCGTGCTCATCGCCGATTTGGGTTTGGAGGCGGCGCAGCAAACGGCGAGCGAGATCGCAGCAAGTGGCGGACGAGCCGTCGGGATGGTCGCAGATGTTCGGGACCAGGAGCAGGTCCGCGCGATGATCGACGCGGCGGTCGCGCAGTACGGTGGGCTGGATATCCTGGTGAACAACGCGGGGGTTGGCCGGATCCTGCCGTTTCTGGAAACGACGGAGAAGGACTGGGATTTCATGTTTGATGTTAACTGCAAGGGACTGCTCTGGTGCAGCCAGGCGGCGGCGCGAGTGATGATTGAGCAGGGCCGCGGCGGGAAGATTATCAACCTCGCCTCGCAGGCGGGGCGGCGAGGTGAGGCACTGGCGCTGGCCTACTGCGCGAGCAAGGCGTGCGTGATAAGCGTAACGCAGTCCACCGCCCTGGCGCTCGCACCGCACAAGATCAACGTCAACGCTCTCGCGCCCGGCATCGTTGATACCCCGTTCTGGACCGAGGTGGATAAACAGTTCGCGAAGTTACTAGATTTGCCGGTAGGCGAGCCGAAGCGCCGGTTCACGGCGGAGATCCCGCTGGGACGCATCGAGCAGCCGGAGGATGTAGCGGGGGTCGCCGCGTTCCTGGCATCGTCCGACGCCGATTACATCACGCAGCAGTGCTACAACGTGGATGGTGGCAACTGGCCAAGCTGACCCGTGCCGACGGTATCCCTCAAGGTCGCTGAAGGGAACCCGCCTGTCTGAACACGTCGCATACGCTTATCGCGCCCGTTCGGCAGTAGCTTCGTGGGGTAGGGGATGGGCTAGACCTGGGTCGCCAGGCGCGCGCTCAGGATCTCGGCTGCTTCGTCCACATCGACGACAACTGCATCGGGGGTGCAGGCTTCGGGTGTGGCCTCCGGATGATACCGACGCCAGATGGTCTTTTCGAGGACTGCCACCACATGGTGTGGGAAGGAGTCGTGGCTTGTGCGCTGCTCGATGGGCAGGGCGCGGAGGTCGCCCGGAAGCTCCGCGTCGAGCCAGACGGCGATCACCCCTGCCCGGTTCGCGCCGAGCATGTCCCACACAAGACTGTCGCCGACATGGGCGCGCAGGCCGGGGACGGAGGCAAAGATGCGCGCGTCGGGCTTGGCGTAGCTGGCGGTGTCTGGCGTAACCACGCGGTCGAAGAAGCCGTCCACGCCGAGCGCGGAGAGCACCGGCCACTGGTATTTGTAGTACCCATTCGTGATCGCGACGATGCTGTACCCGTCGTCCTGCAGTCGCTCCAGCCCCGTGTGGGCGCCGGGAAGCAGGCGCACCATGCCCTCGACGCCACAGAAGAACTCCACGAGGCCCGCGACATCCGGCGCTGGCTCACCGCCCAGACTGCGGCTGACACTGGTGTAGATGGTGTCCCAGTCATACAGAGCCACCCACTCCCTGCCTGTGGCGAGCCTGCCCCATTCCTCTCGAATCGCGAGCCTGCCGCGCCGGTCCGCCTCGTCCGGATGCAGGCCGAGCAGCGCCGGGCTTTTTCGCAGGTGCTCCAGGATGCGCGGCTCGATCCCTTCGTTCCACGCGTTCCGCATAATCACCCCGTCGAGGTCGAAGCTGACCACGGGCCGATGCTCCGCTCTCATTTGGACGCCACTAGGCTGGTGCAGGCAGAAGCCACGACGTTGTGAAACCGGCGGCGTAGGCCGACGATTTCCCCGCTGAGGCCGCTGTGGACGCGGTTCGTGAGAAGGATGATCTTCAGTTCGCGCGCGGGGTCGATCCAGATGCTGGTGCCTGTGTAGCCGGTATGACCAAAGGATGATGGCGACATACATTGCCCGGAGGGATCCCAAACGTCCCCGCGCAACACCCAGCCCAGTCCGCGTTGAGCGCCAACGTCAGCCGCATGGTTTCGCAATGCCGCCTCCGTTACCGCGCGGGAGAGCGGTCCGTCCGGTGCGGCCTTCCACGGCGACCAGCAGTGGTCAACATACTGCGCGAGGTCTCCTGCGGCGCCAAACAGTCCCGCGTGCCCGGAGACGCCACCGAGCGCCCAGGCGTTGTCGTCATTCACCTCACCCCACTGGTGGCGGCCCAGATGCTCGCGATACTCGCTCGCGGCGATGCGCTCGTGCCACTCCTCCGGCGGCTGGTACGTTGTGTCCCGCATGTTAAGAGGCTCGTAGATTCGCTGCCGCACAAAGGCATCGAGGGTTTCTCCGGTCACGCGGCGTACCCACTCGCCGAGCACGATGTACCCCAAGTCGCTGTAAACGTACCCTGTGCCGGGCATGTATTCGAGCGGCGTTGCCATCACTTCACACAGGACCTCTTCGGGCGACCATCCGTGCGAGTAGAAGTCACGGTGCGCGGGGAGGCCCGAGGTGTGGGTGAGCAGGTGGACGAGGGTGATGCTGGTTTTGGACTCGTCTCCGCGCCACTCCTCGAACACCTCTGCGACAGGGGCTTGTGCGTCCGCGACTCCGTTCTGGAGGAGCAGCAGCATTGCGGGTAGTGTCGCGGTCACCTTCGTGAGCGATGCCAGGTCATAGACGGTGTTTGGGCTGGCCGCGATGGAGCGCTCCGGGGTGTCGACCGCGAGGCCCGTGGCGTGTGGCGGGAGCCAGCCGTCGCCGGTCCCTACGAGCGCGACGCCCCCTGGGATCACGCGGCGCGCCACTGCGTCGTCGAGCAGCCGGTGCGCTCGCTCAACGCGCGAGAGGTTCAATTGGTGCTGGCTCATACGTCGCCGAGGAGGAGGTCGTGTGCGGCGCGGGCGGCGCTGAGGGGGGCGTCCTGGACGACGGCGACTTGTCCCGGTGCCCGGCGCTGTCGGACCCGCTCCAGAACCATTGCCCGGAAGCCGGACTCGTTCACGAGAATCCCACCGGCGAGCGCGAGCGGCATCCCCGCATTCGGGAAGGTCAGTTGCTCGCCCACGGTCAACGTCAGTAGCGCGATCTCCTCGGCGGCGTGGTCGATTATATCCTTCGCCACAACATCCCCGGCGCCAGCCTCGGCCAGCACGACGCTGGTGAGGCCGGCGACGAGCGCCTTGTCGGTATCGGGGTAGAGGATGCCGTAGATGCCGTCCGTGTTACGCAGATTCCAGTGTTTGATCACCGCCCGCACGAGCGAGGTCCCCGGCCCTCGTCCATCTGTTGCGCGGGCGACCGCCTGAAGTGCGAGCCGACCCATTTCCCATCCACTGCCCTCATCGCCGATCACGTGTCCCCAGCCACCGGCTCGGACCAGTCGCCCA
>Ga0136611_10000831_pt1 | contig 20814 bp, 15 predicted proteins | sample AntDrymUQ2232306_2_FD_106645 | JGI IMG/M metagenome (GOLD analysis project Ga0136611, IMG submission 106645) | Polar desert sand microbial communities from Dry Valleys, Antarctica - metaG UQ223 (23.06) | ecosystem: Environmental > Terrestrial > Soil > Desert | place: Antarctica: Dry Valley...
CCCGGTTCAACTCGACCGGACGGTACGTGGACGTGCGTGTTCGGCTCATACGCATTCATCGCCGATCCTCGCACCACTTGACAAAATCCCTCACGGCCCTAACTTGTGACCAATGCACCACGTGCCTACCCTGGCGTCCCAGAGGGCTAGGCCCCCATGCCTGCACCGGCGTCCCAGAAGGTAGGCAGGGCGGTCTACCCCCACGATGTCGCCTGGCGTCAGCCGATCGAGACGACCGCCAGGTCGAAGCTGCCGCCCGGCGCCACCACCGACGCCGTCTCCCCGACCTTCTTTCCGAGCAATGCCCGCCCGACCGGCGACTCGTTCGAGATCTGCCCCTTCTTCGGGTCCGCCTCCATCGAGCCGACGATCGTGTACTCCTCTTCGACGTCGTCGGAGTCCTTGACCGTCACGTGCGAGCCGAGCCCGACAAACTCGGAGGGCGGCCCATCGCCGATGAGCTGGGCCGCCGCGAGGGTCGCCTCGAGCTCCTGGATGCGGCCCTCGACGAAGCTCTGCTGGCTCTTCGCTTCGTCATACTCCGCGTTATCCTCGAAGTCTGTCCGATCCTTGGACTGGCGGATCTGCTCGGAGACCTGCGGTCGCTTGACGGTGCGGAGCTGCTCCAGCTCCTCGTCGAGCCGCTTGTACCCCGCGCGCGTCAGATATACCGCACGTTCCGCCATGGTAGCCTTGCCCTTCCGACCGATACGTCTCCGCGAACTCGCCGCGCCGCACGCAACGGAACCGCGTCGCCGGTGCGTCCTGCACGAACGGGACCGAGCCCGAATCTGAGCCGCCCGCTTCGAGCGACCGATTATCACCGCCGCTCCGGCAACTGTCAAGAAGTACCGGCTTCATCGAATCTTCACGCTGACCGCTTGTGACAGGAAAGACCCATCCGTATAATCCCGCGGCGTCGCGGCCCCCCCGATCGGCCGGCACGTACTGCTCGAAGGAGCCATGTGAATGCTCGCCCGGTCGCTGCACGCCCTACTCATCGCCGCCATCCTGCTTGTCTCCCCCGGGTTTGTCTCGCCCGGGGCGGTGGCGGGCGCGCCGGCGCAGCAGAGCTCCGCCCGCTTCTTCGCGGAGACCGGGTTCCGCATCTCCAACGACGACTTCTGGAACTTCTTCCAGCGACGCGGTGGGCTGCGCACCTTCGGATACCCCACCTCGCGCGAGATGGTGTTCCAGGGCTTCCCCGTCCAGTTCTTCCAGCGGGCGGTGATGCAGCGCGGCGCCGATGGCGTCCAGACCGTCAACCTGCTTGACGACGGCCTCCTCCCGTACACCACGATCAACGGCTCGACCTTCCCGGCCGCCGATCCGCAGATCGCCAAAGAGGCTCCGGCGCCGAACGACCCGCAGTACTCGGCCAAGGTGATCGAGTTCACCAAGAAGTACGCGCCGGACACCTTCGACGGCCTGCCGGTCAACTTCTTCAAGACGTTCTCGACGACCGTGACGTACAACGATGCGTTCCCGAACGGCGACGGCCCCGCCAGTCTGCTCCCGCTGGTGAACCTCCAGATCTGGGGCGCGCCGACCTCGAAGCCGATGCGCGATCCGAAAAACAACAACTTCGTTTACCTGCGCTTCCAGCGCGGCATCATGCACTACGACGACGGCTGCAAATGCACCCAGGGGCTGCTGCTCGGCGACTACCTCAAGAGCGTCATCACCGGCGAAAATCTGCCGATCGACCTCGAAGCGCAGGCGGCCGATAGCCCGCTCTTGCGGCAGTACGACAAGGCGGCCGCCGAGGGCGTCGCGCGGGTCGCCGTGCTGGGCGGCACCAACCTCAAGGAGCGCTTCGAGAAGGAGTCGGCCGGCGCGCAAGCGAGCGCCGTGCCCCAGCCGAGTACCTCCGCCACCGCGGCGACGCCCTCCAACACCGGGCAGGGCGCGAACGCCGCCGCCCAGTCGGCCGCGCAGGCCGCCGGAGCCGCATCGAGCGGCCAGACCGCGCGCACTCCGGCCGCGACGAGTGCCAAAGCCGAGCGCGCCAACAGCCCCGAGTACGGCATGAACGTCTTCCTCTGGGGCCACGCCAGGACGACCGACCGCGACCTGAACAAGCTGAAGGAGGCCGGCTTCGGCTGGCACAAGACGCTCTTCCAGTGGAAGCACATCGAGGCGCAGCGCGGCCAGTTCGATTGGGCCGAGGCCGACCGCATCGTCAAGACATCGAACGCCGCCGGGGTCAAGGTGATCGCGCGGCTCGACTTCCAGCCGGATTGGGCGCGCCCGGACAAGGTGTTCAATGGCCCGCCCGCGAACTACCAGGATTTCGGCAACTTCGTGTACGCGTTCGCGCAGCGCTATTCCAGCTCGTCCGTGCATGGCCGCGTCCACGCCGTCCAGATCTGGAACGAGCAGAACCTGAATCGCGAGTGGGGCAACGCGCCAATCGACGAGGCGCAGGCCGCCGACTACGTGCGGCTGCTCAAGACGGGCTACGAGGCCGCCAAGGGCGCCGACCCCGCCATGATCGTCATCACCGGCGGCCTGGCGCAGACCGGCACGAACAACAACGACGCGCGCCCCGACGACGTCTACCTCCAGTGGATGTACGACGCCGGCGCCAAGGCCTACTTCGACGTGCTCGGCTCGCACGGCCACGGGTACAAGGCTCCGCCGACCATCAGCCCCGCAGAGGCGGCGTCGAGCTCCGACTGGGGCGGCCATCGCTTCTTCGTCTTCCGCCGCGTCGAGGACATGCGCGAGATCATGGTCCGCAACAACGACGCGGACAAGCAGATCTGGCTGCTCGAGTTCGGCTGGACCAGCGACACGGTCCACGAAGCGTACGCCTGGCACCGAGTGACCGAGGACCAGAAGGGCGAATATCTCGTCGGCGCCTACCAGTGGGCCGCGAAGAACTGGTCGCCCTGGATCGGCGTGATGACCCTCTGGACCATGCCCGACCCGGGCTGGACCCAGGACCGCGAGGAGTATTGGTGGGCGATTGCCAATCCGGATGGCACGAATCGCCCGGCGTTCGACCGCCTGGTGAAGGCGCGGAAGGACGGCACCCTACCCTAGAGTTACGTCGGGCAGGCACGGCGCCGTCGGTGCGCCGCGCCCGTTCGCAGACCGTGAGGCGGATACCATGAGGAGGAAGTTCTTGCGCACACTGTTTTCAACGATCGCACTCGGCTCCATGCTCGTCGGGGTGGCCTGCCAGTCGGCGCCGCCGCCGAACGCGACTCAGAAACCCAGCGCCACCACCAAGCCCGCGGTCGCGGCGAGCCCCACCCCGACCATGGTGGTCACCGCCCCCACCGTCGCGCTCGTCACCAACGGGCGCGTCGAGGCGGCCTCGCCGGCGATCCACGTCTTCCAATGGGGCCACCGCGAGGAGGCCGACCGCGACCTCAAGCTCGCCAAGGACGCCGGCTTCACCTGGGTCAAGCAGCGCTTCGAGTGGCGCAACATCGAGAAGACCGCCAAGAACCAGTTCGAGTGGAACGAGCCGGACATCGTCGTCGACCGCATCAACAAGAACGGCCTCGGCATCATCGCCCGCCTCGACAACCAGCCCGACTGGGCGCGCCGCGACAAGATCTTCCCCGCCTCCGGTCCGCCGGACACCATGGAGGACTGGAAGGACTTCGTCGAGCAGATGGCGGAGCGCTACAAGGGCAAGATTCAGGCGTACGAGATCTGGAACGAGCCGAACATCACTCGCGAGTGGGGCAACGTCAAGCCCGACGCCAAGGCGTACACCGAGCTCCTGAAGGTCTCGTACGCGGCGATCAAGAAGGCCGACCCGAACGCGATCGTCATCAGCGCCGGCCTCTCGCCGACCACCGAGGTCAGCGACCGGGCGATCTCCGACACCCAGTACCTGCGCGAGATGTACGCGAGCGGCGTGAAGGACAACTTCGACATGCTGGGCATTCACGCGCCTGGCTTCAAGGCCGCGCCGGACGTGGACCCGCAGGTGGTTGCCAGCGACCCGCAGTTCAACAACAACGACCCGAGCGCCGACGCCCTCCGCCGCGCCTACTCCTTCCGCCACGCCGAGGATATGCGCAAGATCATGGAGGAGGGCGGCGACGGGGCGAAGCAGATCGCGATCATGGAGATGGGCTGGACGTCGGACACGCGCCCGAATAGCCCCTATGCCTGGCACGCGGTCAGCGAGGAGCAGAAGGCCGAGTACCTCGTCAAGGCGCTGCAATACGCGCGGACGAACTGGTCCGGCTGGGTCGGGCTGATGTCGATCATCTACATCCCCAGTCCCGAGTGGACCCCGAGCGACGAGCAGTATTACTGGTCGATCACCAACCCCGACGGCACGGTCCGCCCCGCCTACGACGCGATCAAGGCGGCCAAGGCGGGCCGCCCGTAAGTGAGGAAGTGTAAGGTACAGCGCCGTTGTCGATACATGTGTCATCCTGAGCTAAACCAAAGCCGCGATGGAATCTACATGGTCATAGGCGGGGCGTGTGTGAGTTTCACTGTGGCTTTGGTTTAGTGCGCCGCAAAGCGGAAACTCGCGGGAGCACCGTCAACACGTGTGTCATCCTGAGCTAGGCGGAGCCTGGCGAAGGATCTCGTCCCCGGCACAGTCGCTTGCAGCGGCGATAGTGCGGACAACCGAAGGATCTACGGACAGGCCGAATCTGGCCTGTCCGTAGATCCTTCACTTCGTTCAGGATGACAGGGAAGTCCAGGACGACGAGCAACTCAGCACGACCAGAAAGGGGATGGCGCTCCCGTCGTCGACCTGATGTGACGCCCGCCGGCTGCTATGCTTCCCGCGAGGAATGCACATGATTCGCGATGATCTCCAACGCCTGATCGAGGCGGCGGTTGCCAAGGCGACCGCCGCCGGCGACCTGCCGACCCTTCCCGCGCCCGAGGTCGAGCTGGAGCACCCGGCCAAGCCGGAGCTCGGCGACTTCGCGACCAACGTGGCGCTTCGCCTCCAGAAGGCCGCCAAGATGCCGCCGCGGAACGTCGCCGCCGCCATCACCCACCACCTGGAGCTGCCCGCGTCCGTCTCGACGGTCCAGGTCGCGGGGCCCGGCTTCATCAACTTCTTCCTCGCGGACGAGTGGCTGCGTGAGCAAGTTGACGTGATCCTGGCAGACGGACCCCACTTCGGGCGCGCCACCTTCGGGAACGGGGCCAAGGTCCAGGTCGAGTTCGTGAGTGCCAACCCGACCGGGCCGCTGCACGTGGGTGCGGCCCGCAACGCGGTCCTGGGCGACGCGGTCGCGCGCGTGCTCGAAGCGACCGGGCACACCGTCGAGCGCGAGTACTACATCAACGATGCCGGGTCGCAGGTGCTGGCCCTCGGCGCGAGCGTCTGCGTGCGCTACCAGCAGCTTCACGGCATCGATGTCAAGTTTCCGGAGAACGGCTACGCCGGCGACTACGTCGCCGACCTCGCCCGCGAGATCACCGACGAGCACGGGGCCGCACTCCTCCAACTGCCGGCCGACGAGGCCGTGAAGCGGATCGGCCCGCTATGCGAGGCGCGCATCCTGGCGTGGATCAAAGGCGATCTGGCCGACCTCGGCGTGCGCTTCGACCGCTGGTACTCCGAGAAGACACTCTACGAGCAGGGCCTCTTCGAGACCGGCCTGCGGCTGCTGCGCGAGGGCGGCCACGTCGTCGAGCGCGACGGAGCGGTCTGGTTCGCCGCCGCCGAGGGCAGCGATGAGCGCGACAACGTGCTGGTCCGCTCGGATGGTCGGCCGACCTACTTCGCCTCGGACGTCGCCTACCACTACGACAAGTTTGTGCTCCGTGGCTTCGACCGCGTGATCAATGTCTGGGCCGCCGACCACCACGGCCACATCGCCCGCATGAAGGCTGTCGTGGAGGCACTCGGCGTCGATCGCGACAAGCTCACCGTCCTGCTCTACCAGCTCGTCAAGCTGTTCCAGGACGGCCAGGAGTTGAAGATGTCGAAGCGGGCCGGTACCTACGTGACCGTCCGCGAGCTGCTCGACGAGGTCGGTGTGGACGCCGCCCGCTACTTCTTGCTCTCACGCTCATCGGACGTGACGCTCAACTTCGACCTGAACCTCGCCAAGCAGACCTCGGATGAGAATCCCGTCTTTTATGTCCAGTACGCCCACGCGCGCACGGCCAGCATCTTCCGCGAGGCCGCGAACAAGCTCGGCGCCGTCTCGCAACAGGACGGCGCCGCCTCGAACGATGACGGAGCAGTCACGTACGACTACGGCACCATCCCGAACGGTGCCGGCGCCGCCTTGCACGATGACGGCGACGTCCGCCTGCTCGCCGCCGAGTCGGAGCTGACGCTGATCCGCAAGCTGCTCGTGTTCCCGGAGATTGTCGAGAGCGCCGCGCGCACCCTCTCGCCGCACCAGCTCGCGTTCTACGTCCTCGATCTGGCCGGCACCTTCAGCGCGTTCTACCGCGACTGCCCGGTCCTGCCGCCCCGAAATACGGACCTCGAATTGACGAAGTCCCGCCTCAAGCTCGTCGCCGCGACCCGCCAGGTGCTCGCCTCGGCCCTCGCCCTGATCGGCGTCTCCGCCCCCGAGCGCATGCCCGAGCGCGCCACCGAGGCCTAGCGGCCCTTACCCCGGACGACCGCTACATCGTCACCCACTTCCGCACCACCGAGGGCTACGTCATCGGGCTCCCCGACAGCACCTCTCGGAAGGACGCATGCACGACCACGACGCGCGCACCAACCCCGAGGGCGAGGCATTTCGCGAGTTGTATCGCCGCCTCGCGGCCGTCCACTACTCGCTCGCGGCGGCCGGCCCCGACGACCGGAAGCGCGAGGCCAGGACGCTCGACGGCCTGATGGACGCGCTCCGCTTCATCGACGAGCAGCCCGCCTACCGCGGGGCGCGTGAGGCCCACGGCGAGGTCGCGCCTACCACGCGGCGGGAGCGCGCGAAGGCGATCTAGCACTGCCAATTCATCCGGCTACAGCGGGGACGGCGTCGAGCAGGTGAATGCACACACGCCGAATATCGGCGGCCTCGCGGTGGCGGCAGTCGGTGGCTGGCATGGCGGACATTCGTGCCTCGTGCACAGTCTGCGTGACGTCCCGGTCAACACCGTGTCGGCGCTCCTAGCGTGTCACGCCACCAGTCGAGCACATACACGGGGTACGTCGCGCGACGGCCCGGCGGTCCGATACAGACGTCACGAAACGACGTGTCGTAGCGCTGTTGGCCGTCAATCGTGATCGATGCTCGGGCACCCGTCGCGATCCGCGTAGCCAGCGCCTCGTCCACGGCGACCGGCGCATTCGCGAGCAGGCTCGCGGACGCGAAGTTCACGGTCGGGCCGTTGAACCTTGCGACCATCGGAGGCAGCCAGTCCTCCGAGAAGTCAACCTGGAAGTTCGGGGCCGGACTCGGGCCAAGGTTGTCGATGCGAACGAAGATGCCAAATGACCGAGGGCTGTCAAAATCATCGTAGGTCACGTCGATCCGCCACCCACCGTCCCCGTAGGCAGTAACGCGACCGGGCCACTTCGAGCTGGAGAGCGATCCGCCGTACAGTAACGGGCGGACGAAGTCCACGCTCGGCGGCGCTACGAAGGCCGTAACACAGGCCAGCACGAGCCCCATGACTACGCTTCGGGCTAGCCGCCTCAGCCTGCCCATTGGCTCCCTACCAGTTAGTACAGCGTCCGCGACCACCACTGCCTGACGAAGGCGAAAAATGAGATCGGCCTGCGGTCATCACGTCTCGGCTTATCGACGAACTCACCGTCGACGATCCTCTGCTCCTTACCCTCGTAGACCCATGAGCTGCGATAGCTCGCGGCCAGCGCGGTGGCGAGCCCGTCGTCGAAGTCCGCCGGCGCGTCGATCGTCAGCCAGATCCATCCGACACCGCCACCGCCTTCGAGCGAGCAGAACGTGGCCGAGCTGCCCCAGTCCAGGCTCGACTCGACTCTGACCCGCTCGGGGCAGTCGCTCATAGCAAACAGCCGAGCTGAGACGCGTGCCCGCCGCTCGCCTGGGATGTAATCCACGCGTACGTTGTCCGGCCCGCTGGATGCCCACGACCAGACCGACCACTCCGCCGTCGTAGGCCGGAACTTCATGGCTTCGGCGTAATCCACGAGGACCGGGATCGTGGCGGCCGTCCCGACGACGGCGCACAGCACGCCCACCACAAGGCCCAGCACTCGCAGCACGACGTTGACGACGAGCAATATGCTCACCATCCGTCCGTCGGCGTCGCGCCGAGTCGCGAGAACATCGTGCCCCACCACCACGGAAGGTACGCGGTGAAGAACGGGAGTGCGCGGCCGAACGGCAGGATCGGATGCGCGACTCGGAAGGAATAGATCTGCTTGGAGCCGTCAGCATACGCGGCGGTCACGCGCACCGACTCGGCCACTCGGGAGAGGAGCGCCAGATCGAGCTGTGTCGGCGCAGCATCGGACTTGCCAAAGTCAAGCCCGGTAACCGAGTCGCAGTCGAATCGGATCGCCATCGGCTCGATGAACGGCTCGGTCGACGTCACTCGAACGATCATCGGCATCGGGCCGCGCATGCCGGTCGGGTTCATCGACATCCCGACGACCGGTGGCTCGTCGGAGGGGGGTTCGTCAGAGAGTCGCCACGGGCCCGTCACGTCGAGCGTCCCGAGCAGCGGCTCCCCTTCGGCGAACGCGGTGAGCAGCAACCAGTCGTGCTCGGAGGCACGTTGCAGCGCCGAGCGGTCGAGCAGCGGCGGCGCGATGACCGCCGTCACGAGCGCGGCGACCAGCATCGGGATGCCGAAGAACGCCGCTTCCCTGACCAGAGTGCGTCGGCTCACGGGGCAGGTCCCTTTCGACGATGAGGGCCTGAGAGCGAGAGCGAGAGCGAGCTACTGCATAGCGGGGATGCCGGCATTGTAGCCCGCCACACACCTCATCACATCGCCGCTTCCCTTACCTGCCCTGCTATCAGCGGTCGCTCCGTTACGCGTCCACCACCTGGATGACAGATTCGCCGTGCTCACGGGTAGAGAAGAGAGTCGGCCCAGTCCCCGTTACATCACGGAGTAGCCGTCAGCTTGCAGACCGCACGTCCGAATCGGGAGTCATGCACCGTGAGCACACGCAATTTGCAGAACGAAACCAATCCATATCTGGTAGGCCCGCGGCCGGTCACGCCGTGGACTACATCTGTCAACGCTCACACACGCCCGGTCCACTCCAAACACCACCATGCACCACCCAGTACACGCCATGTCCCCGTCTCCCCCTCTCCCGCGGCAGGGAGAGCGGGACGGGGGGTGAGGGCCTCCCCGAGGGCGCCTCTCGGTTGACGCTCCCGTTCCGGCGTCCCTACCATTCACGTGGTGTCGCGACTTGAGCGCGCATTGGCCTTTCCCAGATTGTGAACTCCCGCACCGGGGCACGGTCCCCTGAAGGAGCGAGTCCAGATGGCGCAGACGATGACCGAGCGGCCGGTAGCCGGCGCGGACGCCCGCACCTGGGTCTACCTCTTCGACGAGGGCGACCCCACCGAGCGCAACCTGCTCGGCGGCAAGGGCGCCGGCGTCGCCGGCATGACCCAGGCCGGCCTCCCCGTGCCGCCCGGCTTCACCATCACCACCGAAGCCTGCGTCGCCTACTACGGCGCGGAGAAGCAGTTCCCGGCCGGCCTGTGGGACCAGACCCTCGCCGCGCTCGCCAAGGTCGAGCAGAAGATGGGCAAGACCCTCGGCGACGCGACCGACCCGCTGCTCGTCTCGGTCCGCTCCGGCGCCCGCGTCTCGATGCCCGGCATGATGGACACCGTCCTCAACCTCGGCCTCAACGACCAGAGCGTCCAGGGCCTCGCCAAGCAGACCGACAACGAGCGCTTCGCCCTCGACGCCTACCGCCGCTTCATCTCCCTGTTCGGGCGGATCGTCCAGGGCATCGCCGCCGAGCCGTTCGACCACATCCTCGACGCGGCCAAAGAGAAGGCGGGCGTGAAGTTCGACCACGAGCTGTCGGCCGAGCACCTGAAGGGCGTGGTATCCGAGTACAAGGCGCTCGTCAAGCGGGAGACCGGCAAGGACTTCCCGGCCGACCCTCACGAGCAGTTGAAGCTCGCGATCCAGGGCGTGTTCGCGTCGTGGATGGGCCGCCGCGCCGTGGACTACCGCCGCGCGGAGAAGTATCCGGACGACTGGGGCACCGCCGTCAACGTCCAGACGATGGTCTTCGGCAACATGGGCTCTGACTGCGGCACCGGCGTCGCCTTCACCCGCGACCCCAGCACCGGCGAGAACGTGCTCTACGGCAACTTCCTCGAAAACGCCCAGGGCGAGGACGTCGTCGCGGGCATCCGCAACGCCGAGCCGATCGCGGCGATGAAGGACCACAACCCCGAGGTCTACGCCGAGTTCCAGGAGATCGCCCGCCAGCTCGAGAAGACCTACCGCGACATGCAGGATCTGGAGTTCACCGTCGAGCGCGGCAAGCTCTGGATGCTCCAGACCCGCAACGGCAAGCGGACCGGCCGCGCGTCGGTCAAGATCGCCAACGATCTGGTCAAGGACGGCGTGCTCACCAAGGACGAGGCACTCCTGCGGGTCGAGCCGCGCCACGTCGAGCAGCTCCTGCTGCCGCGCTTCGACGAGCGGGCCAAGGCGAAGGCAGAGGTGGATGGCCGCCTGATCGCCAAGGGCGTGCCGGCCTCGCCGGGCGCCGCCGTCGGCCAGGTCGTCTTCGACCCCGACCGCGCCGAGCACATCGTCGAGGACGGCACCCGCGTGATCCTGGTCCGCCCCGAGACCGCCCCGGACGACTTCCACGGCATGATCGTCTCGCAGGGCATCCTGACCGCGCGCGGCGGGACGTCCAGCCACGCGGCGGTGGTCGCGCGCGGCCTCGGCAAGCCTTGCATCGTCGGCGCCGAGAGCATCCGCGTCAACCTCGAAGCCAGGACGTTCACCGTCGGCGGGCACACCGTCACGGAGGGCGAGGTCATCTCGATCGACGGCGGCACCGGCGAGGTGCTCGTCGGCGACGTGACGACGGTCGAGCCGAACTTCGCCGCCGACGAGGACCTCCAGACGATCCTCGGCTGGGCGGACGAGCGCCGCCGGCTTGGCACCTGGGCCAACGCCGACCGCGAGCGCGACGCCGCCCGCGCCCGCGAGCTGGGCGCCGAAGGCATTAGCCTCTGCCGCACCGAGCACATGTTCGAGGAGCCCGACCGCCTGCCGTTCGTGCGCCAGATGATCCTCAACGCCGGCCCCGGCAAGAAGGATCCGGCCGCCAAGAAGCTGTACCTCGACGCGCTCGACAAGCTGCTCGGCTACCAGCGAGGCGACTTCAAGGGCTTGCTGCAAGCGATGGACGGCCTGCCGGTCATCATCCGCCTGCTCGACCCGCCGCTCCACGAGTTCCTGCCGAAGTACGAGGATTTGCTGGTCGAGACAACCGAGATGCGGCTGCGCGGCGAGGACGGCCCGGAGCGCAAGGAGAAGGAAGAGTTGCTCGCGGCCGTCGCCCAGATGCGCGAGGTCAACCCGATGCTCGGCCTGCGCGGCTGCCGGCTCGGCTTGCTCTACCCCGAGATCAACGAGATGCAGGTCCGCGCGATCCTCGAAGCGGCCACCGAGCTCAAGAAGGATGGCAAGGATCCGCACCCCGAGATCATGATCCCGCTCGTCGGCGACGTCCGCGAGTTGCGCCGCGTCAAGGACACCTTACTCAAGGTGGCGAAGGAGGTCGTCTCATCGGCCGGCGCGTCGGTCGATTACAAGTTCGGGACGATGATCGAGGTGCCGCGCGCGGCCCTGACCGCCGGCCAGATCGCCGAGGAGGCCGAGTTCTTCTCCTTCGGCACCAACGACTTGACCCAGACCACCTACGGCTTCTCGCGCGACGACGCCGAGGGCAAGTTCATCGGCTTCTACCAGGACGAGAAGCTCCTGCTCAACAACCCGTTCCAGGTGCTCGACCCGGAGGGCGTCGGCCAGCTGGTCGAGATGGCCGTGAACAGCGGCCGCAAGACCCGCCCCGACCTGGAAGTCGGCATCTGCGGCGAGCACGGCGGCGACCCGGAGTCGGTCGAGTTCTGCCACAACGCCGGCCTCAACTACGTGAGCTGCTCACCCTACCGCGTGCCGATCGCGCGGCTCGCGGCGGCGCAAGCAGCGATCCGCGACAACACGTAGGCGCGCATTGATCCTCTAGCCCGATGGAGGGGGACATGGGTAGCCCCATGTCCCCCTCCATCGGGGACGTGGCTGGGGCGAAGTATTCGTAGCACCGTCGCGCCGAGGCACGGGTATCCTTAATTTGAAGCGCCGGCATCGTTACTGCAACATCGGGTCGGTGCTCGGTGGTATCGCGCGGCGCATGCGCGCGGGCACCAGACATCGGGAGTTGTCCGTGCTCGACTACAAGCTGCACTATGCGACGCATCCCGAAGTTCGCCTCCGACTCGAAGAGATCGAGGCGCGGACGCTCTCGAAGTTCGCCGCGCGCAGCGTCGATGCGTCCGGCCGCCGCTGGCCGCAAGAGCCGGATTCCCTGCGTGGGGCCTACCAGCGCGACCGCGACCGCGTGATCCATTGCAAGGCGTTCCGACGTCTCAAGCACAAGACCCAGGTGTTCATCGCGCCCAAGGGCGACCACTATCGGACGCGCCTGACCCACACGATGGAAGTCACCCAGGTCGCCCGCACCATCGCCCGCGCGCTCCGCCTGAACGAAGACCTGACCGAGGCCACCGCGCTCGCCCACGACCTCGGGCACACTCCGTTCGGGCACGCCGGCGAGGACGCGATGGCCGAGATCATCGGCCACTTCCGCCACAACGAGCAGAGTGTCCGCGTCGTCGAGTACCTGGAGCGCGACGGGCGCGGCCTGAACCTCGCCGAGCAGGTCAAGGACGGCATCCTGCGCCACTCCAAGGTGCGCGAGGACGTGGCGGCCAAGGGCTGGGGTGTCGCGAGTACGCTCGAAGGCCAAATCGTCAAGCTCGCCGACAGCGTCGCCTACCTCGCCCACGACATCGATGACGCGATCCGCGCCGGCGTGCTGACCACCGAGCAGATCCCGACCGAGTTCCGCGAGGCGTTCGGCGACAGCACCGGCCAGCGCATCGAGGCGCTCGTGAGCGACATCGTCGATTACAACTGGCGCGTCGCCACCGATGACGGCGAGACCTGGCAGGATGCGGTCGGAGATGGCAAGGCGATCGGCCTGAGCCCGCGCGCGCTTGAGCTCAAGAACGGCCTGCGCGAGTTCATGTTCAAGCACGTCTACACCGAGTCGGCCGCCAAGGAGGACGTGCCGAAGACGAAGTTCGTCATCCACGCCCTTTTCGAGCACTTCTGCAAGCACCCGAACGAGTTGCCCGAGGAGTTCCAGCTGAACCCGCGCGACGAGCCGATGGAGCGTCGGGTCGCCGACTGGATCGCCGGCATGACCGACCGCTACGCGGTCAAGGCGTTCGAGCGCATCTACGTCCCCCAGGAGTGGGCCGTCTTCAGCTAGTACAATCTCGCAGTGTGATTGCGATGCCCTTGTCAGAGCATGCCCCAACGTTGCCAGAGAAGCGGGACGACCGCCTCGTTTTGGGCTCACTTCAATGGCTGAAATGTCTACAGATGGTCGAGGTGGAGTGGGTTATGACGATTAGCGATTCAAGGCTAGAAGAGGGCCAGCACGTGAGAGTGCGACTTCAAGAGGGATGTCGTGAGGAACGCTTATATATCTGCGGAAGGTCATCGTCCGAGCATCTCGTGTTCCAAATTCAGGATGCTGAATGTACACGTTGCAAAGAGTACGAAGGTCATGATCCAGCTGAAGATGGAACTACTGGCTTTATAATCTACGTCGAGCCAACGGAGGACGAGGACGAACCTGCATCCTCGGAGCATCGCTATCAAGTCGACTACGAGGGTGACGTGCGCGGAAGTATTGTAGATGCGCCACAAACTGACGGATTTTTCTCCGCAAACGAGCTGGAACCATTGTAAACATGGGACCATTTGGTCGCCGGCGAGTCGAAGTGCGTGATACTCCCAGGGTATTGGCTGAAGTTCGGCGGGATGCGAAGGTGGGTTCGGGCCCGCTTGATCAGGCGTCAGATTTCAGACCGAGTCTCCAGCAAGGTACTCGCAGAGTCCAAGTGTTGCGTCGATGATGCCGTTTCCACTTGTTGCCTTGCGGCAATAGGCACGGATAGGCCGGCTTGATCGGGAGGTGCCAACTGCATCGGGACCGAATCGGTACGCGGTCGTAGCGGCCACTGGGTCTTCTGTCGCCCTCGGATCGCGCATCATACCGGGCTAGCAAGCCAGCGCCGGGGGCAATCGTGGCCGATTCGACGATTGACGAGATCAAGCGCCGCGTCGATATCGTCGATTTCATCGGCGAGACCGTCCAGCTCAAGCGCGCCGGCAAGAGCTTCAAGGGCCTCTGCCCCTTCCACGGCGAGAAGAGCCCCTCCTTCAACGTCTCCGCCGAACGCCAGTCCTGGCACTGTTTCGGGTGTGGGGAAGGCGGGGATGTCTTCACCTTCGTCCAGAAGCGCGAGGGCGTCGGCTTCGCGGAGGCGCTGCGGACGCTCGCGGATCGAGCCGGCGTGCAGCTCCAGGAGCACGAACGCCCGGATCCGGTCAAGCGCGAGCGCGTCGATCGCCTCGCCGAGCTGCTCGAATCGACCGCCCTGTTCTACCGAGGGCTGCTCCAGAGTAACGCCGGCGCGGACGCGCGGGAGTATCTGACCGGGCGCGGCGTCACCCAGGAGTCTATCGAGCGGTTCGGGTTGGGCTATGGCGAGCGGACCGGCCGGGCGCTCGAACGTCACCTGACCCAAGCCGGCTACACCGTCGCCGAGGCGGTCGAGGCCGGCGCGCTCGGGCAGACCGACGGCCGCACCTACGACCGCTTCCGGGACCGCGTCATCTTCCCGATCCGCGACGTCAACGGCCGCGCCATCGGCTTCGGCGGTCGCGCGCTGCGCGCCGACCAGCAGCCCAAGTACCTGAACTCGCCGCAGAGCGAGCTGTTCGACAAGGGCGCCAACCTCTACGCCCTCGATCACGCCCGCGCGGCCATCCGCGAGGGCGGCCAGGCGATCGTCGTTGAAGGCTACCTGGATGCCCTCATCCCGCATCAGGCCGGCTTCCGCAACGTCGTCGCGACGCTCGGCACTGCCCTGACCGAGCACCACGTCCGCATCCTCCGCAACCTCGGCCGCGAGATCGTCCTCTGCCTGGATTCCGACCTGGCCGGCCTGCGCGCGGCGCAGCGCGGCTCCAGCGTCGCGCACGAGGGCACCGCCGACGAGGCGGTCCGCATCGACCTCGGCGCGCTGAACCGCTGGGAGCGACCACGCCGCCGCGACCAGCAGCAGGCGGCGATCTTCGTGGAGCGTCGCACCATCCTCAAGGTGATGACCCTCGAAGGCGGCAAAGACCCCGACGAGGTCATCCGCCAGGATCCGTCCGCCTGGACCCGCGCCGTCGAGTCCGCGCTGCCGGTGATCGACTTCGTGCTGGCCAACCTCGGGCGCATCTTCGACCTGAGCGAGACAGATGGCCGGCGCGACGCCGCGCGGGCGTCGGTCGGCCTCATCCACGACGTCGCGGACCCGATCGACCGCGACCGCCACCTCCAACGGCTGGCGGCCGTGATTGGGACGCAGGTGGACGTGCTGCGCGAGTTCGCGCGGCGCTCGGTCCGGCTCGTGCCGCCGCAAGAAGAGACGCCCGCGCCCGGCCAACGGGCGGCGCCTCGGCAGGGATCGGCGCCGGACTCGGCGCTGTCCCGCGGCACGACCGCCGACGACCGCGGCTATGCGACTCGACTCGAAAACCTCGTGATCGCACTGCGCCTGCGCGCCCCGGAGGATGCTCCCTGGCCGGATTCAGCCGACTTCGAGGATGGCGCCCACCGGGCCGTCATCGAGCAGCTTCGCACTCTCTTCCCGTGGCCCGACGCGCCGACCGCGCTCGACCGACTGCGCGAGGCCGCCGGCGGGCCGCTCGACGAAATCGTGCGGCGCGTCGAGGCGGCGGATCGCGAGAACGAGCTCATTTCGCCGGGGGACATCGCGCGCGAGCTGCGGGTGCGGTCGCTGGAGTTGCGGAAGCTGCGGCTCTTACGGCAACATCAGGCCCTCGATTCGGCGCTGCGTGAAGAAACGGACGACATGAACCCGGCCGAACGGCGGCAGTATCTCGAACGGCTGGTCCAGGTGGCGGCCGATGTCAACGGCGCGATCGCCGAGCAGCGGCAACTCGGCGTCGTCGGATCCACGTCGTGGAGTGTCCGACGCGGGCGGGAGGTCCTTGGTGGTTGACGATCCTCGCAGCGAGCCGACGCACGCCGACCTGGCCGTGTCGGACGCATTCCCGCCCCTGGACACCGATCCGCTGGCCGCGTTCGAATCGGTGGTCGTGCCGCCGCTGGACGCGATCTCGCTCTTCATCGGCGCGGACGACGGGTCTGTGGCGTCGCTCGCGAATGGCGTGCAGCCGGTCGGCTGGATCAAGGGCGATGCAGAGCTCCTGCTCGAAGCCGAGACGGCCGAGCCCGCCGAGCTTGCCATCGCGGCGGCTGCAAGCCCCGGCGCGGCGGTGGTGGTCGAGGCCGTCCCCGTAGCCGAGGATCAGTCGGAAGGGCTCGAAGATCACGTCCGCATGTACCTCCGCGAGATAGGGCTCGTGCCGCTGCTGAGCTGGGACGGCGAGAAGCGACTCGCTCGGCAGATGGAGAACGGGGCCTACCTCGAGCGGCTGGTCCGCGCGTTGATCGTCGCGGGATCGACGCATGCCGCGAGCAACATGGCGGCCGTGCATGTGGGCATCGCGATCACCCCGGACGGCGCCGTGGTGGAGGCGGCCATCATCGATTCCGCGCTGGTCGATCCGGTCGTGGCTGATGCGCAGCGACCATCCGCCGGCGAGATCGTCGCGGAGATGGCCCGGCGCTATGCCGCGCAGTTGCCGCTCCTCGCCCAGTGGTCGCCGGATTTTCGACCGACACTCGCCGGCCACCAAGCTGCCGTAGGCCACCTATCCGAAGCGGCAGAAGTCTCGGCCGACCGCTGCCAGGAGCTCGCGGACCGCCTGGACCGGACCCCGGAGGAGATCCGCGCCGGCATCATCGACCTCTCGGTGTTCTCGCGCATCCTGCCCGAGTTGGTCCGCGATCGTCTCATCGCGGCCCAGGCCGTCGAGGCGCCGCCCGGTATGGCGGCCACCCCGGAGATGGTGTACGCGCTCGACAACGCGGCGCTCGAAGATCACCTCGGCTGGGTACAGTTCGAAGCCGAGCGGTCGCGGGCCAGCCTCACCGAGTCGAACCTGCGCCTCGTGGTCAGCGTCGCCAAGAAGTACATCGGGCGCGGCATGTCGCTCCTGGACTTGATACAAGAAGGCAACATCGGCCTGATCCGCGCGGTCGAGAAGTTCGAGTACCGCAAGGGCTTCAAGTTCAGCACATACGCCACGTGGTGGATCCGCCAGGCGATCACCCGCGCCATCGCCGACCAGGCGCGCACGATCCGCATCCCGGTCCACATGGTCGAGACGATCAATCGGCTGTCGCGCCTGACCCGCCGCCTCGTCCAGGATCTCGGCCGCGAGCCGACCTCCGAAGAGCTCGGCGCGGAGATGGAGATCACGCCTGATCGCGTCCGCGAGATCATGAAGGTGGCCCAGGAGCCGGTGTCGCTCGAGACGCCGATCGGCGAGGAAGAGGATTCCCACCTCGGTGACTTCATCGAGGACCAGGCCGCCCTCGCCCCCTCCGATGCCGCGTCGCATCAGCTCCTGAAGGAGCAAGTCGAGGACGTACTCGACTCGCTCAACGGCCGCGAGCGGCGCGTGCTCCAGCTCCGGTTCGGGCTGGATGACGGGCGCCAGCGGACGCTCGAAGAGGTCGGGCGCGAGTTTGGCGTCACGCGCGAGCGCATCCGTCAGATCGAAGCGAAGGCGCTCCGCAAGCTCCGCCACCCGAGCCGCTCGAAGAAGCTCCGCGACTACCTCGAATAACCGCATGGACGTGTGGTCGGTCGCGAGCGGCAGCTCCGGCAACTGTTACCTCGTCCGCGCGGCCGGCACCCTCGTGCTCGTCGAGGCAGGCATCACGCTGCGCAAGATCGAGACGTTCCTAGCGCGGCTCGGAGTGACCGCGCGTGACCTGTCCGGCGTCCTGCTCACGCACGAGCACAGCGACCACATCCGCTCCGCGCGCGCTCTCTCGGACAAGTACGACGTGCCGCTCTTCGCGACCGCCGGCACGCTCGGCCACCAGTCCCTGCGCGACTCGGCCTGGGCGCGTCCGATCAAGGCCGGCACGACCCTGCGCATCGGCGAGGTCGAGGCGCTCGCGTTCGACGTGCCCCACGACGCCCGCGAGCCGGTCGGGTTCCGCCTGACCGCCCAGGCGGCGACGGTCTGCGTCACCACCGACCTCGGGTTCGTGCCGAAGTCGGTCAATCGCCAGTTCCGCGACAACGATCTGCTCGTGCTCGAAGCGAACCATGACGTCGAGATGCTGCACACCGGCCCGTATCCGGGGTTCCTGAAGCGCCGCGTGCTCGGCGACCACGGCCATCTCTCGAACGTCGCCACCGCCGATGCCTTGCTCGCGTGCGGCGACCGCGTCCCGCCCGAAGTCTGGCTCGCGCACATGAGCCCGACGAACAACACGCCCGAGCGCGCCCACACCGAGATCGTCGGCCGACTCGCGGCGGCCGGCTATGGCCACGTCGGGCTCCAGGTCGCCGCGCGCACCCGCCCCAGCCTTCACTGGTCGTCCACGCCGCGCCCGGTGCAGCTCAGCCTCTTCTGACCTGACCCCGCTGGTTGAACGAGAGCGACACACCGCGGTCGAGGCGGACCAAGGCGCGCGGAGACATGCTCGCGACGAAGGGCTAGGCGGGCCGGCCGATCCGGTCGAGCAGCTCGTCGCCGGCCGCCTCGCGCTCGACCAGCTCGCGCACGCGGGGGACCGCCTCGATCTCGCGGAGCATCGCGCCGATCTCGGCGAGCAGCCGGTGGCGCGCGTCATCGGTGACATCGATCATGCCGGATAGGCTCGCGTGGAGCGGCACGAACCGCCGGTGGATGCGACGCAGCAGCTCAGCCTCGGGTATCGCGGGCACGTCGGCGGTCGCCGCGCCCCTCGCGGTGCTCACGTCCATCAGTCGTCCCTCCGCATCAGGTCGTTGACATAGATCGAGTCGCAGCGCATGTGGCTGATGATCCAGCGATCATCGTCACTCATGATGGTAAGCAGTCCGGTCGTCGGCTGGTAGACCCCCACGCGCCGCTCGAAGGTCGTCTCGTCCTCATACGAGAAGGTAATCGTGTCGTCGGCCGCGATGATTGCGCGGGCGCTCGCGTCGTACGCCTCGACGGTAGCCGCGCCGACCTCGCGGCCATGGTCGCGGAAGTGGGTCGCGAGGTGGCGGGGGGACTGCCAGTCCATCAAGGTGTCCGGCCTCGTAACCGTAGATAGTAGATCGTCGTGACCGTGGGCGCCCTATTGTCCGGGACAGTGCCCGACAATGCCCTGCCCATCGCGGGCGCCCCACAGATTACCGCCGAAAGCGCGCTGCTCACCTTCGCGGCCGGCGCTGTCGGTGCCGCAATGACGGCACTTGGGCTCGTACGGGACTGACCGACGCCGCATCCGCATGTGGAGTTACGTGCCTGTCCCGAACGCGGCTCGTATCGACGGGAAGGCCGGGGGCGTCTGCTACAATCCGCGACACCGATGCGTCGCGGCAGAGCGATTGGCGCATCGCCGCCTTTTCGACTTTTGCACTTCTGGTGACGCCTCGCATGCCACGCCCGCGGCCACGCACAAGTGACGACGTTCGACGCGCCTTCCTCGACTTCTTCGCCGAGCGCGGCCACGTCGAGCAGCCGTCGTCCAGCCTCGTGCCCCATGACGACCCGAGCGTGCTGCTGACCACGGCCGGCATGCAGCAGATGATCCCGTACATGCTCGGCCGCGAGCAGTCGCCGGCCATCCGCATGACGTCGATCCAGAAGTGCTTTCGCACCGTCGATATCGACGAGGTGGGCAACCCGCGCAACCTGACGCTCTTCGAGATGATGGGGAACTTCTCCATCGGCGACTATTTCAAGGAACAGGCGATCCCCTGGGCGTGGGAATTCGTGCGGGAGTGGCTGCAGCTCGATCCGGAGCGCGTCCACGTCACGATTCACCCGACCGACGACGAGGCGCGCGAGATCTGGCTACAGACCGGGTTCCCTGCCGGGCGCATCACGGCGCTCGACGACAACTGGTGGGGGCCGCCGGGCGCGGAAGGTCCGTGCGGCCCGGACTCCGAGCTGTACTACGACCAGGGCGCGGAGATCGGCTGCTTGCGGGCCGAGTGCGCGCCCGGCTGCGAGTGCGACCGGTTCCTGGAGTTCTGGAACCTCGTGTTCATGCAGTACTACCAGGATCGCCAGGGGGTCCGGACGCCGCTCGCGAAGCCGAACATCGACACCGGCTCCGGCCTGGAGCGGGTGACGGCCATCATCCAGGGTGTCCAGACCGTCTATGAGACCGACCTGTTCCTGCCGGTCATCGAGAAGGTCGCGGAGATCGCCGGCGCTCGGTTCGGCGCCGACACGGCGACCGACTACGCACTCCGCGTGCTCGGGGACCACGGGCGCAGCATGACGTTCCTGGCAGCCGACGGCGTGACCCCCGGCAACGAGGGGCGCGGCTACGTCATGCGCCGGATCATCCGCCGCGCCGTCCGCTACGGTCGGCAGCTCGGCGTGGAGCGACCGTTCCTCACCGACATCGCCGAGCGAGTCATCGCGCGGGAAGCCGAACGAGTCGTAGAGCTGGAACAGCAGGTCGCCGGCCACGAC
>Ga0136611_10000832_pt1 | contig 20789 bp, 18 predicted proteins | sample AntDrymUQ2232306_2_FD_106645 | JGI IMG/M metagenome (GOLD analysis project Ga0136611, IMG submission 106645) | Polar desert sand microbial communities from Dry Valleys, Antarctica - metaG UQ223 (23.06) | ecosystem: Environmental > Terrestrial > Soil > Desert | place: Antarctica: Dry Valley...
CGAAGTCGCCATCATCGCCGGCGGCTGCTTCTGGGGCATCGAGGAAATTCTTCGCAAGGTGCCGGGAGTGATCGACACGGACGTCGGCTACACCGGTGGATGGATGGAGAATCCCACGTACGACGACACGCACGACAGCAAGTCGGGGCACGCCGAGTCCGTGCGCATCACGTTCGATCCGGCCATCCTGAGTTACGAAACGTTCCTCGAGCAGTGGTTCTTCCGACTACACGATCCCACAACGCTCAACCGTCAGGGCAACGACAAGGGCACCCAGTATCGCTCGGCGATCTTCTACACGTCGCCGGAGCAGCGCGAAGTCGCCGAGCGGGTGAAGGCGCGCGTTGACAAGTCCGGCAAGTGGAAGAAGCCCATCACCACGGAAATCGCGGCCGCCTCCACCTGGTACTCTGGAGAGCAGTACCACCAGGACTATCTGCAGAAGAATCCGGGCGGCTACACCTGTCACTGGATGCGCGACTAGTCCGCACCTGGCGTTCCCATGGATTGGCTCGACTACCGCTGGACCCGATTCCTGGTAATCGTTGCCGGCGCGGTCACGCTGGATCTGTTCACCAAGCAGTGGGCGCTCCAGTCACTCATGCCCTACGCACCTTTGCCGCCGCACCCGCCACTCGGGGTGTTGCGCCTCGTCTTCAACGACCAGCTGGCATTCAGCCTGTCGTTGCCAGGCGGCGGACGCGTACTCTACGCGGTGCTGTCAATGATCGCGCTCGCAGCCGTCGCCTGGATCGCGGCTCGAACTCCCGCGCGAGCCACTCACTACGCTACCGGCTTCGCGCTGGTCATCGGCGGCGGATTGGGAAACGTGATTGAGCGAGTGTTTCGCGGACAGGTCACGGACTTCGTGAGCGTGGGGGTTGGCTTCAACCGGTTTCCCACCTTCAACGTCGCCGACATCCTGGCCACCACTGGCGCGGCGCTTTACCTGTGGCTCCGTGTGAGGGATGGCGTCACGGAAGAAGGATGGCGACGCACGTTGTTTACCCTTCAGCCGCTTCCCCCGTCACTTCGTACTCAGGCGCCCGGTCCCCGCGCGGAGGCTGCCCCGCGGGAGCGGTGACTAGGAGTCTGATCGGGAAGTCGGGAGCTTCGCACCGAGGACCTTCTTCGCCTGATCCGATCGCGCGCCGGCGAGCTTTTTCGCCATGGCTTCGTCGGTGACACCCATGAGCTGCGCCGCGAAGATCGCGGCGTTCGCGGCTCCAGCTTCACCAATGGCAAAGGTGGCGACTGGAATGCCCTTCGGCATCTGCACCATCGAGAGCAGCGAATCCAGACCCTGCAGGTGCGGGGAAGGAATCGGCACGGCGAGGACGGGAAGCGTGGTCTTCGACGCCACGACGCCCGCCAGGTGCGCTGCGCCGCCGGCCGCGGCAATGATGCACTTCAGCCCCCGGCCTCTCGCCGACGCCGCGTACTCGAGCGTCTCATCCGGTGTCCGATGCGCCGAGAGGACTCTCGCATCATAGGCGATACCGAACGCGTCGAGCTGGTCGGCGGTGTGCTTCATGATCGGCCAGTCGCTGGCGCTGCCCATGAGAATGCCGACAAGAGGTTGCGTCATCAGTGAACGGGAGTGTGTGAGAGAGAATGCACCAAGGGCGACAGAACCTTAGCGGTTCCGTCGCCCTCTGGTAATGGAGGCGCGGGGAGTTGAACCCCGGTCCGAAACTGGATTCACCACAGCGTCTACGTGCGTAGTCCACCGATTGAGGTCTCCATCCGCTGGCCAGTGGACGGCCCACGTCTGGACAAGCCATCAAAGCATTCGCGCGTTGCCGGAAGGCGCAACAACGCACTAGACCGGATTTGCGATACCTGTCAGGACGCCCCGGACGGGCTTCAAGTCAGGCAGGTGCAGTAACTACTTAAAGTTACGCAGCCAGAGCCAGGTTTGAGTTGGCAATTGTGAAAATACCCGAGAGTTTTACCAGGACCCGAGAATACCTGGGCACGCGGCCACAGCTTCACCAACCCCGTCGAAGCCAGTCGCCCCCGTGCGCGAAAACTAGTCGGCCACTGCCTGAAAGTCAACCGCGGCCGGGTTCGCGGTACAGAGGTCATCGGAAAGTCTAAGTTATTTTGCGACTGGCAGTTACCGGGGCAATCCTCACGCAGTTTCTACCATCGGCCTTCGCCTGGTACAAGGCCTTGTCAGCGGCGGGGAAAAACGCGTCGCGCTGGGCCGCACTTTCGGGGTAGCTCGCGATGCCGAATGACGCGGTCACCTTGATCTCGACGCGTCCAAACCGCACCGGCCGCGCCTCGAGCGCCGATCGCAGCCGCTCCGCCAGACCAATGGCTCCTGCCGAATTCGTATGGGGCAGCAGCACCGCCAGCTCCTCCCCTCCGTAGCGCGCGCAGACGTCCACGACACGAGCGGTTTCAATGAATACGCCCGCCACGTGACGCAGGACCGCATCGCCGGCGTCATGGCCATGGGTGTCATTCACGCGTTTGAAGTAGTCGAGGTCCGCCACCAGCAACGAAGACGAGCCCCCCCAGCGGTCGGTCTCCATGAGCACGCGCTCGAGCTGCTCGTCGAAGTGCCGGCGATTGTACAAGCCGGTCAGCTGATCGGTCCGCGCCCGATGACTCGCCTCCTCCATTTTCCAGGAGATCTGCAAGGACGTCGACGCGACCGCCGCGAGCAGGCTCACGTGTCGCACTTCCGCCATGACGACATCGCCCGCGACGTCGCCTTCAATCACCACCGCACCGATCACCTCTTCGTCGCGCTTCAGCGGCACAATGCCGATGGATCCCAGCTCGCGCTTCGGCTCGTCATTCCCATACACCTGTGCCTTGTGTGACCGAGTGCGAAGATCCTCCTTCACCATCGGCAGACCGTTCGTGCACATCTGCCCGACGAGTGACCCCTCGGTGACCCGGAATCCCGCGGGCACCGGATGACCAGTGGACACACTCTCGACGCGTCCCTCCATGGCGCTCGGATCCCAGCTAATGAGCGCCGCTCGCGAGGCACTCGTGACTTCCAGCGCGGTCTCGCAGATCGCTGGTCCCAGCGATTCGGACGAGCTGTGCGACTGGATCTTGTACGCCGCGCGCAGCAGTGCCTGCGAGTGCTGCCGCTGGCGCTGGAACTCCATCCGCACATCGAGCAGCTCGACCAGGAGCGCGAGATGACTGGCGCTACGCTCCATCCACTTCTTCGCCGACTCCGCTGTTTGTCCCGTTCCCTTGCACCGCACGAAGCACAGCACTCCATACAGCAGCGTCCCGGCACCTACCGGACCAGCCACGAGATCGGGCGGGTCCCGACCGTCGGTCACGGTGAGCCTGGCGTCGGCTGCCCAATGGATGGTGGCACGCTGCGACTCGGTGAACTCAGGGGGTTCGGTGAAATCGCTGCTCCACGCTATGGGCTCGAGCGGATTCCCCACCGCGTCGGCGCGCCAGTAGATGACGTCCTCGAAGCAGGTGGAGTCGCGCACAATGCGAAGATACGCCCGCACAGCGCTGTCCTGTCGTTCGCGCTGCACCGTCTCGAGTGATCGCTGGGTCCGCAGGCGGAGATCCGAAGGAATCACGTCAACGGTCGACGGCGTGATCCGACGCGACATGGAGTCCATCGAATCTCGGCGACGGTCGATACCCGAGCGCACTCGGTTGTCGGCGGGCCGAAGCGCGAGTGCGGAGCACAGGACCGTCATGAGACCGCCAAAGACCGCGGTGCGCAAACTCCCCGCCCCGACGTACAGGACCACCCCACAGACCAGTCCGGACGCCAGGATGATCAGACCGGAACGCGGGCTCAGAGGTGCCCTCACGCCCGGCCCTCAGTCATGCGTGATTCGAGAGGCCGCCACCGCGGCCCCGAAGCCGTTGTCGATATTGACCACGGTGACGCCCGACGCACAGCTGTTCAGCATCGCGAGCAGGGCGGCCACGCCGCCAAAGCTCGCCCCATAGCCGACGCTGGTCGGGACGGCGATCACCGGCGTCTTCACCAGTCCGGCGACGACGGAAGGCAGGGCGCCATCCATACCCGCGACGACAATGATGACACGCGCTTCGAGCAGCGCATCCTTGCTGCCAAGCACACGATGCAGACCAGCCACGCCAACATCGGTCAGGCGCGCGGTTCGGTTACCGAAGGCCGCCGCCGTCTCTGCCGCCTCCTCCGCCACCGGTAAATCGCTCGTTCCCGCGGTCACGATGAGAATGGTCCCGTGCCCCAGAGGCGGCGGCTCCGGCGTCGGGAGCCTGACGGTCCGTCCCAACTCGTTCACGAGACATCCCGAAATGCGTGCCGAGAGCGCAGCCTGCGTCGCCGGCAGCGCGCGCGTCGCGAGAAAGCCCGACCCCTGCTCCGCAATCCGCTCGGCGATCGTGACGATCTGGTCATCTGTCTTTCCGGGACAATAGATGACCTCGGGATAGCCCTGCCGCAGTGCGCGATGGTGATCGATGGTCGCAAAGGACAGCGACTCGAACGGCGCGAACGCGATATGGTCGAGCGCGGCTTCCGCTGCCAGGTCTCCGGTAGCAACCTGTCGCAGCAGCTCGAGCACGCGCTGGCGCACTTATGCCTCGATCGGCTCGAGCTCGGAGCCACTCTCGGCGGCGCCGGCTTCCCAGGCCCGGTTCCGGAGGTAGCCGTCCAGAATGCCTTCCACCTCGCCCATCTGATTCACCGCATACAGCTGCTTTCGCAAATCGGCGGATCCGGGCAAACCCTTTACGTACCAACCAAGGTGCTTGCGAAACTCGATCGCCGCACCACGGGGGTCATGCTGGTAACTCTCCGCCATCCGCGCATGCTCGACGGCGATGGCAAAACGCTCTTCCACCGTCGGATCATCCGGTATCGGCGTCCCCTCGAGCAGCGCGCGCGCGCGCCGGAAGATCCACGGCTGTCCAAATGCTCCGCGGCCGATCATGATGGCAGCGCACCCCGTCTCCCGGTGCAGACGCACCGCGTCTTCCGCCGTTTTGATGTCGCCGTTGCCGATCACGGGAATGTCCAGGGCATCGACGACCGCCGCGATCTCCTCCCAGTGCGCTCGGCCGGAATACATCTGGGTGCGCGTGCGCGGATGCAGCGTCAGCGCTCGCGCCCCCGCCTCCTGGCACCGCAGCGCAATGCCGACGGGATCGCGCAACTCCTCGCTCCAGCCGCTGCGAATCTTCACCGTGACCGGCAGGTGCGTGCCCCGCGATACAGCGCGAATGACACTCTGCACGAGGTCGAGATCCTTGAGACAGCCGGAGCCGCCGTTGCGACGCACCACCTTCTTGACCGGGCACCCGAAGTTGATATCGATGAACTCCGGCCCGAACACGTCGGTCACGAACGCCGCAGCATTCCCCATCGCCTGCGGATCGGCGCCAAAGATCTGCACGCCAATCGGGCGCTCTTCCGCGCTGAAGCGCAGCTTCTTGATGGTGGCGTCGATCTCGCGCACGATCCCTTCTGCGGAGAGAAACTCCGTGACGACGACATCTGCGCCGAATCGGCGACAGAGTTGGCGAAAGGGAGACTCCGACACACCCGCCATCGGCGCGAGGTACAGCGGCACCGAAGCATCGACGTCGAAGGGAAAGGGCATGAATCGGAAGCTAGTCGGAACGGCAACTGCTTGCAACATCACAGTTTGACACCACTCCGACCTATCGGTTAGCTTCAGTCTTCGCGGCGCATCCCAGCCGCTCTCACTGTCAGTGCCGGAGCGGCAAACGCGATGGAATTACGCGAGTTTTTTTCGGAAGACGCGATCGAGCTGCACCTCAAGGCCACGGGCAAGGATGAGGTCCTCAAGGAGCTCATTGCCCTGCTGAAGCTCGACGACAAGGCGGAAGGCATGCTGTTCAAAATGCTGAAGCGCCGGGAAAACCTCGGCTCCACCGGGATCGGCCGGGGCATCGCCATTCCGCATTGCCGCTCGCTTGTGGTCAACAAGCTTCGCGTGGCATTCGGGCGGAAATCGGAAGGGCTGGACTTCAAGGCGATCGATGAGAAGCCGGTTCACTTCTGCTTCCTGATCGTCGCGCCCCCGCTCGAGGTCTCGAATCAGTATCTGCCGGTGCTTGGCAAGATCGCCCAGTTCAGCAAGGACCCCGACGTCCCGGGCCGGCTGCTCAGGTTGCAGGAGCCGAAGGAGTTCCTGACGCTCCTGGGGGAGAAAGGAGTCTAGGAGCTATTGCGTATTGCGTACTGCGTATTGCGTAAACGGCCTCGGGACGCTTCTACCGCTCCCGAGGCTTTTTTTGCGATCACACATCGATGAAAGGCGAGTCTACTCCCACTCGATGGTCGCGGGGGGCTTGGAGCTCACGTCGTAGACGACGCGATTCACGCCGCGCACTTCGTTGATGATCCGGTTGGAGATGCGCGCCATCACGTCGTGTGGAAACTGAAACCAGTCGGCGGTCATGCCATCCGTGCTGGTCACGGCACGTAGCGCGACCACGTTCTCATACGTGCGGAAATCTCCCATGACCCCGACGCTCCGGATGGGAAGCATCACGGCGAAGGCCTGCCAGATCTCGTCGTATAACCCCGCCGAGCGAATCTCCTCGAGATAAATCGCGTCTGCCCGGCGCAGCACGTCCAGGAGCTTTTCATCGAGCGCGCCGAGTACCCGGATGCCGAGCCCGGGGCCGGGAAAGGGATGCCGACCCACGATTTCTTCCGGCAGCCCCAGCTCCCGCCCGACGTTGCGCACTTCGTCCTTGAAGAGCTCACGCAACGGCTCGATGAGTCTGAACTTCATGTCGGCCTTCAATCCACCAACGTTGTGGTGCGTCTTGATGGTCGCCGACGGCCCGCCTTTCGGCGACACCGACTCGATCACATCCGGATACAGCGTGCCCTGCACCAGGAACTCCGCCTCGTTCCCTGCCTCGGCGGTCGCGTCCTCGAACACATCGATGAACGTGTGACCGATGATCTTCCGCTTCTCCTCGGGATCCTCAATTCCGGCGAGCGCATCGATGAATCGGCGCGACGCATCGACAGTCACCAGATCGATGCCCAGATGCGTGTGGAACGTACGCTCGACCTGCTCGCGCTCGTGCAGGCGCAGCAGACCGGTATCCACGAAAATACAGCGGAGCTGATCCCCAATGGCGCGGTGGACGAGCGCGGCCGCGACCGCGGAATCCACCCCTCCCGAGAGTCCACAGATCACGCGCTTCTCACCAACGAGTGCCCGAACCTTTGCGATTTCGTCCTCGATGAACGCACCGGCCGTCCAGCTCCGGTCGGCGTGACACACACCGAACAGAAAGTTGGCAAGCAGCTCACTGCCCCGCGGCGTGTGTGCAACTTCGGGATGAAACTGCACCCCGTAAATCGGTTTCGACCGATGACGAAAGGCCGCGATCGGCACCGAAGGGCTCGATGCCGTGATGACGTAATCCTTCGGAGGCTTGTCCACGTGATCGCCGTGGCTCATCCACGCGGTCAGTCGCTCGTGTGCATCAAACCCCGCGAAGAGACCCACCGTGTCCCCGATCTCCACGTCCGCTCGGCCATACTCACGGCGCCCCGCTCCGATCACCGAGCCTCCCTCCAGATGCGCGATAAGCTGCATGCCGTAGCAGATCCCGAGCACCGGCGCGACATCGAACAGGGCGCGGTCCGCGCTGGGCCCGTCGCTCTCGTACACCGACGCGGGACCACCACTCAGGATGATCCCGGTCGGATTCCATCCGCGGATCCAGTCGAGCGACCGCGTCGGGGGATGAATCTCGGAGTAGACATGCGCCTCCCGAATCCGGCGCGCAATCAGTTGCGTGAACTGTGAGCCGTAGTCCAGGATCAGGATACGGCTCATGCGCTCGGCGCGCTGCCCGCGCGCCACTCGGGCGCGTCCAGTGTCAGAAACTCGACCTGCTTGGTGTTCAGGTCGAGAATCGCGGCCGAGGGCGTGCCATACAGCCACCCGCACGCTTCACCGGGATTGATCATGAGTGTGTTGGTGCCGCGAGTCTTCATCTGCAGCTGGTGCGAGCAGCCGTGAATCACGAACTGGTGCGCGACTACCGACCGCTTGTTGACCTCGCCGATGTCGTGAACGAGCAGGATGTGCTGGCCCCCGACATCCAGGCTGTGGGGCGATTCATACAGCTCCGCACCCATGGCACGTCCCGCCTGCGCCCGTAGCCCTTCACGATCGCCATCGTTGCGACCGAAGACACCCGCCAGCGCCAGACCGGCATCGACGATCGGCTTGAACGCGAACGGAGAGCAGAAATCGCCGGCGTGCAGGACCATTCCTACCTGTGCGGCGCTGAACCGCCTCAGAAATTCGCTGATGGCGGGTAATCGATCGTGACTGTCTGCAAGCAGACCAATGCGCATCAGAGCATCCTCCAGTCGGCAGAGACGGTCTCATTTCTCACGAGCTCCGCGTACGTCTCACGCTGCCGCACGACGGCGTAGCGATCACCGTCCACCAGCACCTCGGGCGTGCGCGGACGCGAGTTGTAATTGGATGCCATTACGAAACCGTACGCGCCCGCGGAGAGCACGGCCAGTCGCTCGCCGACCTGGACATCGTCTACAGTGCGGTCCAGCGCAAAGAAATCGCCGCTTTCGCAAATGGGACCCACGACGTCGGCGACGATCTGCGAACGCCGACCGGCTGTGGATTCAATACGATGAAACGCCTGGTAGTGCGACGGACGCAACAAGTCGTTCATGCCCGCATCGGTGACGATGTAATTCTTCCCGCCACTGATCTTGCGGTCGAGGACCGTGGTGACGAGCGCACCGGCGTTGCCGACGATGAACCGGCCGGGCTCGAGGATGAGCTCCAGACCCGTCGGACGAACGGCGTCCATGATCCCCACCGCAAACCCCTCGACGTCGGCCGCGTCTTCCGTGTCATATGTTACCGCCAGCCCACCGCCAATATCCAGGAAACGGATCTGATCGGCGCCCTGTGTCTTCAACTCCGCCAGCACGTCGAGCAGCTTCTCGAGCGACTGCCGGTATGGTTCGAGGTTCGAGATCTGCGAGCCGATATGCATGTCCAGGCCCAGCAGCGCGACGTGTTTCATCTCCAGGGCACGCAATCCCACCGGAATCGCGCGGTCGTACGGGACACCGAACTTCATCCCCTTCTCGCCCGTGCGGATGTACGCATGCGGATTATCCACGGTCACTTCCGGATTGATTCGCAATGCCACCGGGGCAACCAGCTTCATCTCTCCCGCGATGCGATCGAGCAGCTCGAGCTCCCCCTCCGACTCGACGTTGACGAGCTTGACCCGCGCCTCGAGCGCTTCGCGGAGCTCAGCCGCCGTCTTGCCGACCCCGCTGAACACCACGTCGGGGCCGGTGAAGCCGGCCAGCAAACAGCGATACAACTCGCCGCCGGATACGATATCCACGCCAGCACCCAGCGAACGCAGCAGCGCCAGCACGGCCAGGTTCGAGTTCGACTTGACGCTGAAGTGCAGCCGATGCCGGCAACCGCTCAGCGCTCCGTCGAGGCGCTGAAACTGCGAGCGAATGGACTGTGCGCTGTACACATAGGCTGGCGTCCCAACCATCGCGGCAATGGTGTCGAGAGCCAGCTCGTCGCAGTACAGCGCCCCATCGCGCCGGTGGAACCCGGGCGTCGTTTCCGTCACCGGCGGGGCGCTCGCGCCGCGCTTCAATACGCTCGCGCCCACAGCGCTTCCGTCGTGGACGGTTTCCCGCAATGCAGGCATGTCGTTGCCGGCTCGGCGGACTGGAATTCCTCATCGGGGAGACAGCGGATGGTGGCCTTTGTCTCCTCCTTGATGGTCGCCTCGCAGGCGGCACCCCCACACCAGCCGGCGTAGACGAACGCCCCGTCGCCCTCCATGACTTCCCTGAAGCGATCGTAGGTAATGCCGCCGCGGATGCTGTTCTTCTCACGCCGTTCGCGCGCGGCCGAGAGCATGTCCTGCTGCATCAACTGCAACAGCTCCTCTACTTCCTCTCCGATCGCATCGAGCGACACCGTCTTCTTGACGCGCGTATCGCGACGCGCGAGCACGGCCTGGTTCTGGTCCAGGTCGCGAGGGCCGAGCTCCATGCGCACTGGTATGCCGCGCATCTCCCAGTCGTAATATTTCGCGCCCGGTTTCATGCCGACGCGCGTATCGATGTGGACGCGCAGCTTGTACGCGTCCCGCCGCTCCCAATCAAAGAGACTCTGTTTGATCCGGGCAGCCGCCTCGAGCACGCGGTCGCGGTCGTCATCAGTCTTGTAGATGGGCACGATCACCAGCTCAATGGGCGCCAGCAGCGGCGGCACCTGCAAACCGACGTCATCGCCGTGGGTCATGACAAGCGCGCCAACGAGTCGTGTCGACACGCCCCAGCTCGTGTTCCATGCGTACTCGATGGTGCCCGCCTCGCTCTGGAACTTGAGATCGAACACCTTCGCGAAGTTCTGGCCGAGCTCGTGGGACGTACCCGCCTGCAGCGCCTTGTTGTCCTGCATCATCGCCTCGCAGGAATACGTGCGAAGCGCCCCCGCGAAGCGCTCGGAATCCGACTTGAGACCGGTAATCACCGGCATCGCCATCCACCCTTCCATGAAGTCGCGGTAGACGCCGAGCATCTTCTTCGCTTCCTCCTCCGCCTCCTCCGCCGTTGCGTGCGCGGTGTGCCCTTCCTGCCAGAGGAATTCGAGCGTGCGGAGGAGCAGCCGGGTGCGCATTTCCCACCGAACGACGTTGGCCCACTGGTTAATGAGCAATGGCAGGTCGCGATAGCTCTGCACCCACTTCGCGAACATCGAGTAGATGATGGTTTCGGAGGTGGGGCGGATCACGAGCGGCTCCTCGAGCTCCTTGCCCCCACCATGCGTGACCACGGCTAGCTCGGGTGCGAAGCCCTCGACATGCGCTGCTTCGCGCTGCAGGTAACTCTGCGGAATCAGCAGCGGAAAATACGCGTTCCGATGTCCCGTGTTCTTGAACATCTCATCGAGCGCGGCCTGCATGCGCTCCCAGATGCCATAGCCGGCCGGACGGATGACCATGCAGCCTCGCACCGGCGAGTAGTCGGCGAGCTCGGCGCGGAGCACGATCTCGTTGTACCAGGCGCTGAAGTCGTCAGCGCGCGTGGTGAGCTTCTTGTCGTCAGCCATTACGGACGGAACACGCGGAAAGAGAGTGGGAGCATTCAGACAATCGCGGACGCGAGCCACTGATCGAGCTGGACACGGGACTCGCTGCCATCCGCCATCGTGCGGATGGTGGCGTCGTTAAGGCCATGGATGATGACTACCCTGGCAGCGCCGAGCGTGGCGGCGGTCTTGAGCTGTCGCGCGAGCGGTTGTTCGCGCAACGCATATTCGGCACTCCGGTCCTTTCGCCGAAGGGCGGAGGCCACCTGCATCGCACGTGACGAGACACCGGTGTCGCCGTCGGCAACCCAGAAATCCAGCGCCTGCGCCGGTACGTTCAGCAGGCCACGGGCTCGCAACAGCTCACCAAGCACGACGTCTCCCATGCCGAAGCCCAGCGCCGTCAGGTCAGGCCCGCCCGCTGCCTTGACCAGCGTGTCGTAGCGGCCGCCTCCACAGATGGCCCGCAGCTCTCCCCGGCGATCGAAGAGCTCGAAGACGATGCCCGTGTAGTATGCGAGGCCACGCACGATGGAAAGGTCGAGCTCCACCCACTCGCGGACGCCGAGCCGTTCGAGATACTCGAAGTACGTGGCGAGCGATCCCGTGGCTTCGACATGTTCCATCGCGCGGGGAAAGTGCACGGTCAGCTCGTCGAGGCTCCGCAACTGCAGTCCGCTCAGCAGGCGCGCGATCGTCGCCGCGGTCATTCCCGCGTCGGCCAGTTTTTTCTCGCTGACGTCGCGCGGTTGTCGCTCGACCTTGTCGATGACGGCGTAGACCGGCCCGTGCGCTGCCCGCGGAACATCGAGCTCGAGCAGAATGCGGCTGAGGAGCCGCCGGTCCGACACCCGGGCGCGAACATCGGTTGCCGTCAGTCCAAACGCGCGCATTATCTCAATGCTGACGGCGAGGAGCTCGGCGTCTGCCGCCACGCTCTCTTCGCCGATGATATCGACGTTGAGCTGGAAGTGCTCGCGAAGCCTGCCCTTCTGCTGGCGCTCGTAGCGGAAGAGCTGCGGCATCGAGAACCAGCGGATCGGCTTGCGCAGCGCATTGGCGCGAGCCGCCACCATCCGGGCCAGCGTCGGTGTCATCTCCGGGCGAAGCGTGACTTCGCGGTCGCCCTTGTCCCTGAAGGCGTAGAGTTGGCCGACGATCTCATCACCGCTCTTCTGCGTGTACATGTCCAGCGGCTCGAGCGGCGGCCCATCGTACTCGACGAAGGCGTGGCGGCGCGCCACGTCGCGCCAGGTTCGCATGATGTGGGCGCGCGCTGCGAATTCCTCCGGGTAGAAATCCCGAAATCCGGGTAGTGCGCCCTGAGCCATTCGAGAGAATCTACCCGCCGCACGCGGACACCTGCAACCGCGACATCGCGTCCCCGACGGTATGGAACGATCCGGTGATGAGCGCGGTGCCACCGCTGTCTCCAACGTGAGCGAGCGCCGCGTCAAACGACGGAATGCTTTCGATGCGCCAGCCCTGCGCCTTGCCGTAACGGGCTGCCTCCTCCGGATTCCACGCTCGGCTGGACGGCGCGGTCGGCGCCTGCGTGGTCACCATGCGATCCACCACCGGCGCGAGCTCGGCCATCATGCCGCGCCAGTCCTTGTCTCCGAGAACACAGATCAGCGCGACGATGGGGCCAGGCGGTTGCACCACGCGAAGCGTTGCGGCAAGCACTGCCGCGCCATCGCGGTTGTGGGCGACATCGAAGATGTACTGCTCATGTTGCTGAAACCGGCCCGGCAGGCGCACCGCGCGCAGATGGGGCGCGGATTCTGTTACCGGCACATGCAGTGCGCCGGGCGCGCTATCGAGAATCATCAGCGCCGTGGCCGCATTGGCGGATTGGTGCGCCCCGATCAGTGGAGTGTGGACCTGAATGGTATGGCGTGCTGCGTGCTGCGCGTATCGTGGAACGGCGGCACGTGCCTGGAATTCCTCCCCCGGGTTGGTCTGGCTCAGCGAGAAACGCGTGCCTTCGCCGTCGACACGCACATCCCCGATTGCCCACTCGTCCGCCCGGATACGAACGGGCGCTGCGCCAACCTCCTGCGCGGCGCGGGCGAGCAGAACGCGGATGGCCGCATCCGGTTCGCCGATCACGGCCGGGACCCCCGGCTTGAATATGCCGGCCTTTTCGAGTGCGATGGCCTCTCTCGTATCGCCGAGGTACTCGACGTGATCGATGCCGATGGACGTGACCGCCGCGACGACCGGCGTCAGCACATTCGTCGAATCGAGCCGCCCGCCAAGGCCCGTTTCCACCACCGCGACGTCCACGCTCGCCCGCGCGAAAATCTCGAAAGCCATCGCCGTGGTCGCCTCAAAGAATGTGGCCCCCGTATCGATGATCATCGCCATGCGCTGTGCGATGAACGCTTCGACGATCTCCTCGTCCACCGGGCGGCCGTCGATCAGGATGCGTTCCCGGAAGTCGACGAGATGCGGCGACGTGTACATGCCGACGCGAAAGCCGCGCGCGCGCAGCACGGCTGAGACAGTGGACGCCACGCTGCCCTTGCCGTTCGTGCCCGCGATGTGAATGGCGCGGAGGGCCTGGTGCGGATCGCCGAGCGCCGCGAGAACCGCGAGCGTGCGTTCGAGACCGAATTTGGATCCGCCGGTGGTGCGCTGAAATAGCTCCTCGAGCGCCTGGCGATACCCGGTCAGGGCGATGACCACCCCGTCGCCGCCGGCTTGCCGCTCATGTGGCGCAGCAGCTGTCCGACCGTCGCTTTCAGCTGCTTCCGGTGCACCACCGAATCCACCATGCCATGATCCAGAAGGAATTCCGCGGTTTGGAATCCTTCGGGTAGGTCCTGCCCGAGGGTCTGCTTGATGACTCGCGCACCAGCGAAACCGATGACCGCCCCCGGTTCGGCGAGGATGGCGTCCCCCAGCATGGCATAGCTGGCACTGACGCCTCCCGTCGTCGGATCGGTGAGGATGGACACGTAGGGAATCCGCCGCTCCGCGAGCTGCGCGAGCACCGCGGCCGCCTTGGCCATCTGCATCAGCGACAGCACGCCTTCCTGCATGCGCGCGCCGCCGGACGCGCAGATGAGCACCAGCGGATACTTCTTCTCGAGCGATCGCTGCGCGAGTCGCGCGATCTTCTCCCCAACGACCGAGCCCATCGACCCCCCCATGAACTTGAAATTCATGACGCCAAGGTGGACGGGCATCTTGTTGAGCTGGCCGGTGACCGTGAGAATGGCGTCGCCATCACCGGCATTGGCGTGCGCCTTCTTCAAACGCTGCTGATACTCGGGGAAGCCGAGGGGATCGGTGGACTTCATGTCCGTCTCGGTTTCCTCGGCGGTGCCGTCGTCCATCAGGATGGCGACGAATTCGGCCGGCGGGATGCGACGGTGGTAATCGCACTCCGGACAGACGTTCAGATTGCGCGCGAACTTCTCGCGCAGGTCAGTGTGTCCGCACGCTTCGCACTTTTCCCACGCATCGGGGGGAATCTCGAGGCGTTCGCGAAGCGGTTGTCGCTGTTTCTTCTCCTTCCGGAACCAGGCCATTCGGTAATGTCGCCGCCCTCGGGGGGGCAGGCAAGGCGGTGGGCAACACGCACGGCCACCCCTGACGTGCCTCCATGCGTGCTTTCCGAAGTACCTCCGTGCTCCACGCGACGATTTGCGTCTCCTCAAGTGCGACCATCGTTCTCGCGCAGTCCGGATCCGAAGCTGCCTTCGTTGCGCGGATTCGCTCACCGGCGGGCAGGCTCATCGTTCCTTCCATCGCGACCATCGCGAGCGAGGCCCCCGGCATCGGGGTGCATCTTCTCGCGGGTCCGCCCCCCGGTCAGATGCGAATACCGTCGATCCGGGTACCGCGTCCCTCGCTCGAGATACGCATGAGGAGCCCGACCGAGATCCAGCACGCGAGCAGGAACGACCCACCGTAGCTGAAAAACGGCAGCGGAATCCCCGTGATGGGCATGAGATTCAGCGTCATGCCGACATTCACGAGCACGTGCACGAACCATCCGGCCATTAGCCCGAATGCGACGAGGCTGCTGAACGAATCATTGGCCTTCGACGCAATGAGAATGGCGCGCGTGAAGAGCGCGAGAAAGAGCGCGAGGCCCACCGTCACCCCGATGAAGCCGAGCTCTTCGCCGACCACGGCGTAGATGAAATCGGTATGCTGCGCCGGCAGGAAGTTCAGGCGCTTCTGCGTTCCTTCCGTGAAGCCCTTGCCGAGCCATCCGCCGGAGCCGATGGCCACCTGCGACTGGATGACGTGATAGCCCGATGCGCGTGGATCGATATCGGGGTCGAGGAACACGAGCAGGCGCCGTTGCTGGTACGGCGCGAGCCGCTCCCACAGCAGCGGCGCCACGACGCCCATGGCAACGTTGGCAACGACGAGGAACACGCCCTCGATGAGATACGGCTTGTACCACAGGACCAGCCCGATCAGCACGATGAACCAGACACCCCAGATTCCGGTGCTGAACGCCAGGACGAGGCTGACGGCGGGACTCGCGACGAGGACGAGAAGCGGCCAGCTCACTCCGGACCAGAACAGCATCGCGAAGAAGATGCCGATGAACACGATGCCTGTTCCCAGGTCCGGCTGCGCCATGATCAACAGCCACGGAATGCCGACGATGACCGCCGGCTTCCACAGCTCGAGCATCGACTTCGGTGCCTCGCGCCGGCTGGAGAGCAGCTTGGCGAGGGCCAGCGCGACAGTGATCTTCGCCAGCTCGGACGGCTGCCCGATTCGAACGCCGGCGATGGTCAGCCAGCTCTTCGTGCTCGCAGCCGTTCCGGCGCCCGTACCGATGATGAGCGTCAACGCCAGCATTGAAATGGTCACGAGGTAGCCGGGCCACACAAACCAGTCGATGAGGCGGACGGTCGCCCGGCTCACGATCCACGCGGCCGTCACCGCGACGACCAGCCACACCATCTGCGCCTTGTAGAGTCGGGTGACGATCGACGGGACATCGGTCTGGCCGGCCGAATACACCATGGCAATGCCGAAAACGGACAGCGCCATGGCTATCCCCAGCAGCGGAACGTTCGCCACGACGCGTCGGCTCATCAGCCGCTCGTGTTGAGCAATTCCGTGGGCGTCTCCTTCAGATAGCGCGCAATGATCCTGGACGCGATGCGGGCCGCCAGATATCCGTGCTCGCCATATTCGAGGAACACCGCCACCACAATCCTGGGAGAGCTGGCCGGCGCAAAGCCGACAAACCAGGCGTGGTCGCGAGTCGCATCACTGGCGTTCTGCGCCGTACCCGTCTTTCCGGCCAGTACCGTACCCTGAATCGCGGCAGAAGCCGCGGTGCCTCCCGTGGACACGACACCAGCCATCGCGGAGCGAAGTCCGTCCATCTGCGCCGCGGTCACCGTGAAGATCTTCGTGCGCTCCACTCTGCCCCGCACGATCTCGGGCTTTACTGCCACTCCATCCGTCGCCAGCGCCGTGTAAAAGCGCGCCATGTTGACGACGCTCTGGGAATTCTCGCCCTGCCCGATCGCGAGGTTCAGCGTCACGCCGTTGCTCCAGCCGCGCGGTCCGTACTTCTTGTTGAAGTAGTCCGTCGCGTACGGCCACTGCGGTCGCAGCTCGTCGGGCAGATCGATGCCGGACTTGCGATAGAAGCCATGCGTGATGCCGCCCGCGAGCAACCGCGACAGTCCGATCTTCAGACCCAACTGGTAGAAATAGACGTCGCACGACACCGCGATCGCTTCCGCCAGGTTGACATTGCCGTGCCCCGCTTTTTCCCAACAACGAAAGTAGCGATTGCCAAACCAGTATCCGCCGGTACATGCCTGAGGCATCCGTTCATCCATCTTCGCGACGCCGTTCTGCAACGCGATGACGGCCGTCGACAGCTTGAACGTGGACGCCGGAGGATACAGCCCCTGAATCGCCTTGTTATACAGCGGCCGACGCGGATCGGTGGTGAGCTCCTTCCAGTACGACGCCGGAATTCCGCCGATGAACCGATTGATGTCGTAGCTCGGCGCACTGTGCAGCGCGAGCACTTCACCAGTGCCTGGAATCATCGCGACCACACCACCCATCAACGAGTCACCAAAGAGCGAGGCGGTGAATCGCTGGAGATCGAGGTCGATGTTCGTATGCAGCGGCTCCGCACCCACCGGTAGCAGATCCTGTCGCGCCCCGGCTTCGCGCACGACGCGTCCACGGGCGTCCACCTCGACGAACCGCGACCCCTCGCGTCCACGCAGGCGCGTCTCATACTGCTTTTCGAGCCCGCCCTTCCCGATCTGCTGCCCACTCTTGTAGCCGCGGAATCGCGCCGATGACAGCTCGCCTTCCGTGATTTCTCCGGTATAGCCCACGAAGGACGCCACTGCCTGGCCGTCGGGGTAATACCGCTTTGGCGCCGACTGAATAATCAACCCGGGAAAATCGACCCGATGCTCCTCCAGCACCGAGACGACGTCGAACGGGGCATCGGCAAGGATGACGGTGGGCCGATTGGGTGCTCGGCGGAAACGTCGAACCGCGGATTCGATGCGGTCCGGGCTCAACTCGATGGTCAGGCTCAACCGGCGCAGGGCGGCCCGCAGGGAGTCCGCGCTCGGACTCAGGATCGACACCGAATAGCCCGGCACATTCTCGGCGATGATCTGTCCCTTGCGATCGTAAATGATCCCACGGGGCGCCGGCAGCGGGACCTCGCGGAGGCGGTTCTCCTCCGACTTGAGGGCATACTGCTCGTTCTGCAGCACCTGTGTCCGGAAGAACGCGATCAACAGAAGGCCGAACGCCACGAAGGAAATCGTGGTCGCTGTGCGGGCGCGGCGCATGACTTCGTTCGGATGAAAGCTCATGCGTCCGCGGGTTGCAGCATGGGCTTGAGCAGCGCGAGCATGAGAAGGCCGGCCGCCGCGGTCACCGCGGCACGCAGGGGTGACCACACGAGCAGTTCGGCCAGCAACTCGCCGCCGCCTACCCGGCGCTCCGTGAGCAGATAGATCACGTCGAAGGCGAGCTTCCCCAGAAAGAAGAAGAAGCCGTTGAGCACGAGGTTATCGGCAAAAAAGACGGCCTTGAGCCACGCCGCGGCGAATCCGATCGACGCCATTGCGAGCGCACTGGATCCAAACCCGCTGAGCATCAGCGAGTCTGCCACCAGGCCAAGGAGCAAGCCAACGATCGCCGCCGTGCCGGGTCGCACGCGCACCGCGACCAGCAGCAGCGCAATCACCAGAAAATCGGGCGACGCCCGCCACGCCAGCAGTGGACGCAACGTGTAGTGCAGCATCACCAGAATCACGAAGGCGATCGCGACCTTGAGACCGCGTCCCGAGATCATGACGGCGGCACCGGGGGCGAGGTGTCAGCGGCCGCTCGCGCAGAGTCGCGCGCAGCGGCTGAGTCCCGCCGAAGCCGCGCGCGAGCCGCGCGACGCACCCGGCGAAGGCTGTCCAGACGGATGCTATCGGTCCGCGACACCACGGGAACGACTCGCGCGGAGTCGGCACGCGCAATCGAGTCCGCGGCGACCGCCATTCGTTTCGCGGCGGAATCGCTGATCACACTCGCCCACACGTTGTCGATCCCCGCGGCAGACCGCTGTGGCAGGAGAATCATGACCGAGTTCGCATCGGCCGGCAGGACCGACGGGCGCACCAGATACGTTCGCGCCCACTGCTCCGGCGATTTCGCCTCGCCGAGCACCGTGCCGATGGGAATGCCGCGCGGATAGACGCTGCCGAGTCCGGAGGATACGATCAGCGTCCCCGGTGCGAGCGTATTCCGGTACGGAACGCCGCGCATCTCCATGAGATACCGGGACGCGCTGTCTCCGAGATGGGCGGCGACAATGCCGAACGCAGTGCCGTCGGCCGCCATCGCGCTCACCCGAAAGTCCGGGTGGGACCACATGATCGCGAGGCTCATCGTGGGATCGACCGTCTCCACCATCCCCACCAGCCCTTCAGGGGCGACGATCGCACTGAATGGCTTGACGCCCGCTTTCGATCCAGCCGTCAGCGTCAACGTGTACTCGTCCCCGATTCCTCCACTGTGGAGTCCCTCGGCGGGCACGAATCCCCACCGGAGCCTGCTCGACAGGCCAAGCAGCTTCCGGAGGCGCTCGTTCTCGCTCTCGAGCGCCGTTACCATCATCGAGCGAAGGACCGCGCTGTCGCGCTGGATCATGCGCGACTCATGACTATTCATGGCAGTGCGCGCCAGTTCGGCTCGGCGCTGCAGGCCCACGAGCGGTGCCACGACCGTGCGTCGCAGCCCGGATGAAATGGGCGCGCGCCGTTCGGCCGGCAGTCCTCTGGCGATCGAGGCGAGCACGAGGCACGCCACGAGCACCAGGGCATCCATGCGACTACCGGATCGCGCGGCGCGGGCCACGACCTACCTCAGACGTTAAGGACACCTCGGTACTTCTCTTCGTCGTCGAGGATACGGCCGCAGCCGCGAACGACGCAGGTGAGCGGATCCTCATCCACGTGAATCGGCAGATTGGTTTCCTGGCTCAACAGCAGATCCAGACCGCGAATGAGCGCGCCGCCGCCCGTCATGATGATGCCGCGGTCCACGATGTCACTCGCCAGCTCGGGCGGCGTGATCTCCAGGGCCCGGCGCACGGCATCGACGATCTGCTGAATGGGCTCCTGAATCGCTTCGCGAATCTCACTCGAGTGTACACGCACGGTTTTCGGAATGCCGGACACGAGATCGCGGCCCTTGACCTCCATCTCGCGCTCCTCGCCCACCGGCGCGGCGGAGCCGATCTGGATTTTGATCACCTCGGCCGTGGGCTCGCCGATGAGCAGATTGTAGTTCTTCCGCATGAACTGCACGATCGCCGTATCGAGCTCGTCACCGCCGGTCCGAATGGACGTGTCGCTGACAATACCGGAGAGCGCAATGACGGCGATCTCGGTGGTGCCACCACCAATGTCGATCACCATGTTGCCGGTTGGCGTTTCCACCGGGAGCCCGACGCCGATCGCGGCGGCCATCGGCTCCGCGACCATGAACACTTCCTTCGCGCCGGCACCGAGCGCCGAGTCGCGGACGGCGCGCTTCTCCACTTCCGTGATGCCGGAGGGAACGCACACAATGACGCGTGGCTTTACGCGGAAGACGTGATTCTGGATGATGAGCTCGAGAAAATAGCGAAGCATTTTCTCGGTGACGTCGAAGTCGGCGATGACACCGTCCTTCATCGGCCGAACGGCGATGACGCCATCGGGAGTGCGGCCGAGCATGCGTTTCGCCTCGAGACCGACGCCGAGAATCTTGCGCGTGTGGCGATCGATCGCGACCACGGAAGGCTCGTTGAGCACGATGCCTTCGCCTTTGACGTACACCAGCGTGTTCGCAGTACCCAGGTCGACGCCAATCGCGTTGGCGGGAAACAGCGACCCTTTTTTTATGAAAGGCAGCCAGCGCGAAAGGTTCAATGTCTAACTCGGGCAGCCGCGTGCGAACGCGGACGCAAGGAGGGCGGTTGGGGAGTGGTTTGACGGTAAGCTACCGCTCGCTTCACATCGATGCAAGATGTTGCCTTGACGTGACCTACGCGTCGTTATACTCCTCCATCATGCCACTTCCACGTCCGCTCGGCATAGCCGCCGTCGACCGCAACATCTGTGATGAGTGCGGCCTCTGCATGCCGCTCTGCCCCACCCTCGCGATCGAGATGCA
>Ga0136611_10000833_pt1 | contig 20784 bp, 22 predicted proteins | sample AntDrymUQ2232306_2_FD_106645 | JGI IMG/M metagenome (GOLD analysis project Ga0136611, IMG submission 106645) | Polar desert sand microbial communities from Dry Valleys, Antarctica - metaG UQ223 (23.06) | ecosystem: Environmental > Terrestrial > Soil > Desert | place: Antarctica: Dry Valley...
GTATCTGCCTCCGCAACTTGTAGGATGTTGTGGTAACTCCCACAGTACGTAGGCAGCCGCGCCCAGGTCAAGTCGCCTGGGCGCGGCCTCTCTATTTATGACCAAGCCTCAGTTAAATTTCATGCCCCACGTTGAGACTCCCTAGCGGTGCGTGTAGGACTTGATGCCGAGTTCACCGGTCAGGCGGGTCAGGCGGTCAGCCAGTTCATCGGCGTCGTGGGCGGTAACCGTGACGTGGCCGAGCTTGCGGCCCACGCGCGGTGTCTTGCCGTAGAGGTGCAGATGCGCGCCGGGCACCCGCAGGATGGCCGCGGTGTCCGGTAGCGTGCCGATCAGGTTGATCATCGCGCTCTGTCCCCGTTGGGCGGCGCCGCCGAGCGGCAGGTCGGCGACGGCCCGCAGGTGGTTCTCGAATTGACTGGTCTCCGCGCCCTCAATCGTCCAGTGGCCGGAGTTGTGGACACGAGGCGCCATCTCATTCGCGATGAGTGATCCGCCGATCTCGAAGAACTCTATCGCCAGCACACCAACGTAACCGAGCGTGTCCAGCACTCCGTCGGCATATCCCTCTGCCTCCTGCTGCAATCCAGGACTGACCCCAGCAGCCACTCGGGACAGGCGCAGTATTCCGTCGCGGTGGTGGTTCTCGACCAGCGGGTAGTAAGCTTTCTCGCCTGCGCGGCTCCGAACGGCCAGGATCGACAACTCACGCTCGAACGGCACGAATCCCTCCACGATGAGCGCCGCGCCGTCCGCCGCCTCCCACGCGGGGCGCACATCGGCCCCTTGCCGGAGGATCCACTGGCCCTTCCCGTCATACCCCAACCGCCGTGTCTTGACCACCGTCGGCAGTCCGAACTCTGTCACGGCCTCCTCCAGATCGGCGAGGCTGTCCACGGCGGCGAACGGGGCCGTCGGCACACCGAGACGGCGAAACAACTCCTTCTCGGTCAGCCGGTTCTGCAACGCCTCCAGCGCCTCGGGCGGGGGATAGACCGGCAGGCGGCGCGCGAGATGCCGAATGGCGGAGACCGGGACGTTCTCGAACTCGTACGTGACGAGATCGAGTCCCTCGGCGAACCTGTCAAGTGCCTGCGGATCCTCATACCCGCCGGCTATCTGCTCCGCGAGGTGCGATGCGGGGGCGTCGGGCGTAGGGTCCAGGAAACGAAACCGGAACCCGAGCGGGTAACCAGCAAGCGCGAGCATCCGACCGAGCTGGCCGGCGCCAAGAACGCCAACGTTCACACATCCTCCCGTGGGTCTGGATGATCGAGCACTGCCTGGGTTTGGTTGTGGCGGTGCGCGGCGAGCGCCGCCCGAAACTCCGGATGCTTGCCCGAGAGTATCGCCGTGGCGAGCAGCGCGGCATTGACGGCCCCAGCACGCCCGATCGCGAACGTGGCGACCGGCACCCCGGCGGGCATCTGCACGATCGACAGGAGCGAGTCGATACCTTTCAACGCCCGCGACTCCACGGGCACGCCGAGAACGGGCAGAAGCGTCTTCGCCGCCGCCATTCCGGGCAGATGCGCCGCACCACCGGCGCCTGCGATCAGCACCTCGAGTCCACGCGACTGGGCGGACTCCGCGTACGCAAAGAGCAGGTCGGGAGTCCGGTGCGCGGATACCACCCGGACCTCGAACGGCACTCCCAGATCCTCGAGCGTCGAGGCGGCGTGCGCCATCGTTTCCCAGTCCGAACGCGAGCCCATGATTAGCCCAACCAATGACTCCACATCGTGCTCCGTTCCACTGCTACGAGCGCTCACTAATACCAACTGCGTCTGAATGGTAGTGCATCGGTCATTCCGAGCGTGCGAGGAATCCGTGGTCGGGTTTACGGATCCCTCACGGAGTTCGGGATGACATGCAACATGGTTCAACCGCATTGCGTATAACTCAGGCTGTCATTTGATCAGATAGCCGCATCGGCCTCCGTCCAGCAAGATATTTGTGCCGCCCCCGCCAGCCAATGTCGGCGTTAGTGGCGAAAGTGGCGGGCGCCGGTAAAGACCATCGAGATCCCATGGCGGTCCGCAGCGGCGATCACCTCGTCGTCGCGAATGGAGCCGCCGGGCTGAATGATTGCCGATATGCCCGCTTTGGCTGCCTCCTCGATATTATCGGCGAACGGGAAGAACGCATCGCTTGCCAGGACGCTGCCCTGAGCGCGCAAGTCCGCCTTTTGCACCGCCAGGCGAACCGAGTCGACCCGGCTCGGCTGGCCCGCCCCCATGCCCACGAGCGCGAGGTTCTTGGCGAGGACAATCGCGTTGGACCGCACGTGCTCCGCGGCGCGCCACGCGAACAGGAGATCCGTGGTCTCATCGAGCGTCGGTTGCGGCCCCGCCACGAGCCGGGTCTCGACCTCGTCGGGCGCGATGGCGTCCGGCGTCTGGACGAGGAAGCCACCGCTCACACGTTTCCAGTCGAGCGTCGTCGGACCTGTCGGCAGCTCCCAGCTATGCTGTATCGGGCCGACCTCCAGGAGACGCAAGTTCTTTCGCCGCGTGAGAATCTGCCGCCCGCGCTCGTCGAACGCCGGCGCAGTGACCACCTCAAAGAAGGTATGACTCATGACCTCTGCCAGCGCCTCGTCAATGGGCCGGTTCACCGCCACCACCCCGCCAAACGCGGACACCGGGTCGCCCATCAGCGCGTGCTCAAACGCCAGCGTCAGGTCCGAGTTCGTCGCCAGGCCACAGGGATTGCCGTGCTTGATGATAGCAATGGTTGGCCCGTTGAAGTCGGATACCGTCGCGACCGCAAGTTCCACATCGAGGATGTTGTTGAACGAGAGATCCTTCCCGCCGAGCTGCCGAAGCGACGACGCCAGCCCACCCGCTCTACGACCCACTTCACGGTAAAGCGCGCCACGCTGGTGCGGGTTCTCGCCGTATCGTAGGTCCTGTACCTTCTCGATAGCGACGGTGAACGTTGACGGAAACAGTTCCTCGCCACCGCGCAGGTACGAGGCGATCAGCGCATCGTACGCGGAGACGTGGCCGAAACCCTTCGCCGCGAGCCACTGGCGCGTCTGTATGCTCACCGCGCCGTGTTCGGACCACTCCCCGAACACCATGTCATAGTCGGCGGGGTCTGTGAGCACCAGCACATCCTCGAAGTTCTTCGCTGCGGCGCGGATCAGCGTGGGGCCGCCGATATCGATGTTATCCAGCGCCGTGCTCATCGTGGCCTCCGGGGAGTCGATAGCTCTGGCGAACGGATAGAGGTTCACAAGCACGACATCAATCGGCTGAATGCCGAGCTGGGCTATCTGTTCGAGATCAGAGGCCTCGGACCGCCGGGCAAGGATACCGCCGTGCAAGCCAGGGTGCAGCGTCTTAACGCGCCCTTCCATGATCTCAGGGAAGTCGGTGAGTTCCGTCACGGAATGCGCTTCAACACCGGCACGCTGGAGCGCCGCGAGCGTCCCGCCGGTGGTGTAGATCTCCACGCCGAACCCCGCCAGCCGCCGCGCAGCAGCCTCTATCCCCGCCTTATCGGATACGCTCAGTATCGCCCTCATGTTATCCTCCCGCGTACAACACCCTTCCGTCAGCGATTTGCAGGCGGCCACGGGCGTATGCCCGGACGGCCTCTGGTAGCAGGCGATGCTCCTGTTCGAGGATCCGTGCGGACAAAGCCGTGAGGTCGTCCTCCGGCAAAACCGGAACCGCAGCCTGCGCGATGATCGGCCCGCCGTCCACGTCCTCGGTGATGAAGTGTACCGTGCAGCCCGCGATTTTGACGCCGTAATGTAACGCCTCGGCCGGCGCGTGCAGGCTCTTCCCAAACGCCGGCAGCAGGGATGGGTGGACATTTATCGCTTTGCCCTGCCATTGCCGCACAAAGGCCGGTGCGAGCACGCGGTCGTATCCCGCGGTGACGACAAGCTGGACGCCCCGATCCTCAAGCAGGCTCGACATCTCCATCTGTGCCGTCTCCCGGTCCTGTCCTTTCGCTTGGGCGCAAACCGCCGCCTCCACGCCGTACCGCGCTGCGACCTCGAGCGCACCCGCACCGGCCCTGTTGCAGAGCACGAGGACCACCTCCGCGCCCAGCGTGCCCGCGGTCTGCCACCGCAGGAGCGACTCCAGGTTGCTCCCGCGACCGGAGGCGAGCACCCCGACCCTAACCACCCGCTACCAACTCTACACCCTCACCACCCTGCACGACCTCCCCGAGCCGCCACGCCTCCGGAAGCCGGGCAAGAACTTCGTCTGCGGCCTCGGCCGCGACGACGAGCACGAGCCCGACGCCCATGTTGAACACACGATACATCTCCGCGCGGGAAACGCCGCCCTTCTGCGCGATCCAGTTGAACACCGGCGGTGAGTTCCAGGTGGCGGTTTCCACCCGCGCGGAGAGTCCCTGGGGCAACGCGCGCGGGACGTTCTCGACGATCCCACCACCCGTGATGTGGGCGAGCGCCCGCACGAGGCCGTCCTCCAGCAGTGGCAACACGGGGCCGAGGTACGAGCGATGGGGTTCCAGCAGCACGTCCGCGAGGGACGCGCCCAGCGTGGCGTCGTGAGCGAGCAGCGTCTCCTCGGTCATTGGCCCGCTGCCTTCTCCGACTTCGAGAATCCGGTTGACGAGACTGAATCCGTTTGTGTGCGGGCCCGAGGAGGGAAGCGCGAGTAGCGCATCACCAACTCGGACGCGCGCTCCATCCAGCAGACCACGCCGCTGCACGCTGCCGACGACGAAGCCAGCCACGTCGTACTCGCCGGGCACGTACATACCCGGCAACTCCGCGGTTTCCCCGCCAAGCAACGCGCAGCCTGCTTCTCGGCAGGCCGCGGCCAGGCCGCCGACGACCTCCGAAACGATTGCCGGATCGATGCTACTGGTCGCGAAATAATCCAGGAAGAAGAGTGGGCGGGCGCCGAGCGTGAGGATATCATTGACGCAGTGGTTCACGAGATCGACGCCGATGCCGGTATGTCTGCCAAGCTGTGCCGCGATCCGCAGCTTCGTCCCGACGCTGTCGGTCGAGGCGACGAGCACGGTGTCGCCGTCGAGCGCATACGCGCCACCGAAGAGACCGGGGCCGGTGAGCACCTGGGGGCCGTGGGTGGAGCGTACGGCGGCGCGCATCAGATCCACGGCGCGGTTGCCGCTATCGATATCGACGCCCGCTTGTCGGTAGACCTCGCCCGATGTCGGCACCCGTGTCACTCGGGGCTACAGGGTACTGAGGTACTGCTCAAGCTCGGGCCGGTATCGTCGCAGGACGAGCCGTATCTGCCCCAGCGGGGAGCCGCTCTCCGCGAGCACAACGAGGAAGGTAGACTCGCTCAGCGGCCCCATGAAGAGGATGCCTTCGGCGTACTCCATCGTCGCCTGGAGGGGGTCGCCCAGGCTATTATCCGAGCCGAGCGCCATGAGGAAGGAGAAGATGCCCGAAGCCGACGCAGCCAGGGCCTCCAGGTCCTCGGATCGATCCGGGACGCTGACGACGATCATACCGTCGGTATCCACGACGGCGACGGCTGCGACCGATTCGGCCTCCTGTATATGCACGAGCGCTTCGCGGAAGCTGGGGTTCAAACGGCCGCCTCCCTGTTCAGGTACGTGTGGATACTTGGGTAATACCGCTGTGGTATCAGACCATGGATGCGCGTGCCGTCCTCACAATACTCCTCTTCGAGCACCTGTCCGCGTTGGTGAAAGAGATCCACGAGTGCGCTGTTTGCATATGGCAAAAGCACGCGCACTTCCTTGAGATCGCCATCCACGAGCTTCTGGACGCGCTCGAGTAGCTCATCAAGGCCCCAACCCTGCTCGGCGGAGATGAGCACATACCCGTCGGGGTTATCGTCGGCCACATCCGGCCGCTCGCCGACACCCTCCGGCGCCAGCCGGTCGACCTTGTTGAGCGCGATGATTGCGGGCTTTTCCGCGGCATCAAGCGCCTCCAACGTCTCCCGCACGGTCGTGGCTTGCTCCTCCGCGTTCTCGTGTGTCACGTCGACCACATGCACGAGCGCGTCCGCTTCGCCGATCTCCTCGAGCGTCGCCCGGAAGGCCGCGACCAACCCGGTGGGCAGCTTCTGGATGAATCCCACGGTATCCGTCCACAGGCTGATCGTCCCGCCGGGCAACTGCACCTGCCGTGTAGTCGGATCCAGCGTGGCAAACAGCTTGTTCTCGGCCAGCACAGAAGCTCCCGAGAGCTTGTTGAGCAGCGTGCTCTTGCCCGCGTTCGTGTAGCCGACGAGCGCCACCACGGGAAAGCCTTCTTCCCGGCGGCGGTCACGGCTGGTGCGGCGATGCTTTCGCACCTGCTCGATCTGAGTTTTGATGTGATTGATCCGCTCGCGGGCTTGCCGGCGGTCCACTTCGAGCTGGGTCTCGCCCGGACCACGCAGGCCAACACCTCCGCCGGTAGCGCCACCTGCCGATCCCTGGCGCGAGAGGTGGGTCCACATTCTCGTAAGGCGGGGGAGGCGGTACTCTAACTGGGCGAGCTCCACCTGCAACTTGCCCTCATGCGTGCGCGCCCGTCGGGCGAAGATGTCGAGAATCAGGGCGGTGCGGTCGATGACCAGCACGCCCAGCTTCTCCTCGATGTTGCGCTCCTGGCTTGGGCTCAGTTCGTCATCGAAGAGTACGACCGTCGCACCCGTCGACCGCCGCAACTCCGTGAGTTCTTCCAGCTTGCCCTTGCCGAGGAACGTGCGCGGATGTGGCTCGTCGAGCTTCTGCGTCAGGCGGGACACCGCCTTCACATTGGCTGTTTCGGCGAGCTGCTCCAACTCGTCGAGCGAGTCCTCGATCTTCCACGGACTGTTCGGCGTATCGACACCGACCAGCACCGCCCGTTCTACCGGCGGTCGCGTGGGCAAGGAAGCGTGTCGACCCTGCTTCTGCCCATCCAACTCCGGGGCCACGTCATTTTCTCGCTGGGATCCGTTCATCATAGGCTCGCATTATACTCCATTAGAGACGTCGTTCACATTGATTAGCTGTTTTTCGATTCGCCACCGCGCACGCTCAGCGGTTTCCGGCAGGGACGCGTCCAGCCATTCGACGCTCTCGAAGCGCCGGAACCAGATGTACTGGTGCCGTGCAAAGCGGTGGCTATCGTACCTCACTCGTTCCGCACACACCGCAAGTTCGGTCTGGCCTTCCCAATATGGTTGGAATTCCCCGTAGCCGATCGTGCGCAACGCTGGAAGGTCCCAGTCGTACCCTGCTTCAAGGAGATGCTCGATCTCCGCCAGCAGGCCCGCCTCCAGCATCCGCTGGACGCGGCGGTCGATGCGGGCATAAAGCGCGGGACGGTCCATCGTGAGTCCGAGCAGGAGCGTTCTGTATGGTGGTGGCACCGCTCGCTGCTGCTCGGAGATACGCACCCCCGTGACCTGCCACACCTCCAACGCACGCGTGATACGGCGCAGGTCGTTCGGCATGATTTTGTCTGCAGCGGGCGGATCAATTTTTCGGAGCCGCGCATGCAGGGCGGGAACGCCATAGAGATCCGCTTCCTCTGCAAGCTGGTCCCGAAACGCGGCGTCGGGCGGCGCCTTGGGCACTGTCCACCCTTCGAGCACTGCACGCAGGTACTGCCCCGTGCCGCCCACGAGCAGTGGCAATCGTCCGGCGCGATGCAATCGCTCCACCGTATCGTACGTCATGCCCTGCTGCTCGGCGAGGGTCCACGTCTCATTCGGAGAAACGAGGTCGAGGCCGTGGTGCGGCACGACATCGCGCTCGTCCTGCGTGGGCTTCGCGGTCCCGATGTCCATGCCGCGAAATATCTGTCGGCTATCCTGACTGATGATCTCGCCATTGAACTCGCGAGCGAGCTGCACAGCGAGCGCGGTCTTGCCCGAGGCGGTCGGGCCGAGCACGACAACAACCGGAATGGGTTCTGCGGTCTGACTCACGCCAACATCTTAACATGGCGTCGTACGAATCGGGTATGGCCAGCACCGTCGGCGATCCGTGGTGCGTTGTGAGACCCTCCGTCGATTGATACAATCAGTGAGCAATGGCAAGAGACCTGTATACAACCTCGACTACACGTGGCCGCACGCGCTCGGAAGCGCGCTGGGGCCGGTTTGTCGTACTCGCCGCGCTTGTTGCGGCGGTGGCTGCCGGGTGGCTCTACCTCGGCCCCACGCCCAGCGGAGACAAATCTGCGCCTGCCACGGTCGTGATCCGGCAGGGTAGCGGCTGGGACGAGGCAACAGCCGCACTCCACGACCAAGGTTTGGTACGCCGGCCGCTCACTTTCAAGGCAATCGTCCTGCTCTCCGGCGCGCGGGGCGCACTCCTGCCGGGCAGCTACACGCTGCACAAGGGAACGAGTAGCCGCGACCTGATCGCGACGCTCACCGATCCCGAGGCCGGCGCCGCACTCGTGATCCCGGAGGGCTGGCGGCTGGAACAGATTGGGGCGGCGCTGGAGGGGAAAAAGCTGAGTACTCCGGAGCAGTGGAACGCGGCGATCGGCAGCCCGCCGGCATCCCTGGTCCTGCGATCCCTGCCTGCGTCGGTCGATCTGGAAGGCTACATCTATCCCGGAAGCTACGCATTCGCGGGGGAGGATGCTGCTGCGGAACTCGTCCGCTCCGGCCTGCGCAACCTGGAACAGCAGTTGACGCCGACCGTGATGAACGGCCTGTCCAAACAGGGGCTGACGATACACGAAGGGCTGACCGTGGCCAGTATCGTAGAACGGGAAGCGCAAGTTCCAGAGGAGCGCGCGGTTATCGCCTCGGTGTATCTGAACCGGCTGAAAGCAGGGATGCGCCTGCAGGCCGACCCGACCACTCAGTATGCGGTCGGCGTGCCCGGCGCGTGGTGGAAGATCGGCCTGACCAAAACGGACCTGAGCGATCCCTCTCCGTACAACACGTACGCACACGAGGGGCTTCCTCCTGGGCCAATATGCAGTCCCGGCATCGCCTCAATACAGGCGGTCGCCCAGCCAGCGCGGACCGAGTATCTGTACTTCGTTGCGCGCGGCGACGGCAGCCATGCGTTCGCGACGACGTACGCGGAGCACGAAGCGAATATCCGACGGTATCAGGGCCGCTGATGGATGTGCTCATCTGGGCAGTCGTCGGTGCCGCCCTCGGCTGGCTCGCAGGGCACGTGGCGCTGCTCGTGCCAACGGGCGACTGGTCGCGCCCTTCAACGTTCTTGCTGCGGCTGCGGACGGAGCTGAAGTTTGAGCACGTGCTGGGCGCGCTACTCGGAGCGGTCAGTATCACCCTGGCGTATGCTGGGCGGTCTGGCTCCTGGGATTTCCTGGCAACGAGCTTTTTCGTGCTCCTGCTGACCTCCGTGCTTTTAGTCGACCTGCGACATCACCTCGTGTATCCTGTGATGCCATTCCTCGGATTTCTCTCAAGCTTGATCTTGAACCCGATCGGTGGAGAGGTTGGTTTCCTGAGCAGTCTGACGGCAGGTGCGGCGGCAGCGGGAGCGTTTTTCGCGCTCTTCCTGCTCGGAATCTTGCTGTTCCGCGTGCAGGCACTCGGCTTCGGCGATGTGCTGCTTGCCTTGATGATCGGCGGGATGGCGGGTTTACCTCTCATGCCGGCAGCGCTCTTCTTAGGAACGATTATTGGCGCTGTCGCCAGTCTCGGCCTTGTGATTCTGCGCCGCAAGTCACTGAGTGAGTACATCCCGTTCGGCAGCGGTATGTGCCTGGCAGCGATCATAATCCTGATCGCCAGAGGAGGATAAGCCATGGCGCAAGCACATACTGGTCAAGAGAACGGATCACGGGACCGTGCCTGAGGAGCTGATGCAGCAGGCGCTGCGATCGTTGAGCTATGGCGCCTGTGTCGTCTCGACGGCGCGAAACGACGAGAAGGCCACGCTGCTTAGTCCGTGGGTGACACAGGTAAACCTCGAACCGCCGACCCTGGCGGTCTCGCTGCCTGCTGGCAGCACCCTGGTGGACTTCCTCAGGGCCGGCGCCCCTTTCGCCGTGAGCGTACTGCGAGCTGGCCAGAGGACAATAGCGGAACAGGTTCTGCGCAGTGACCAGGGCATCGGCGAGGATCACCCCCGCACGCATGCGGAAAAGAGTGCGCCGTATCTCGCGGACGCGCTTGCCGTCTTCGAGTGCGAGCATTGAGGCTCCGTGGAAAACCTCGGTGACCACACAATCGTGCCAGGACAAGTTACCACCGCACGTATGCTCTCCGAGGGACAACCTCTGACGCTGCGGCAGACCGGATTCGACCCGCTCAACTTTTGACCGGGTTTGACGTCACTGATATACTTGAGGGCAAGCCGAAACACCATATTGGGCTGCATAGATCAGGGGAGACAACCAAAACATGGTAACGATAACGAACAGCGCGTCGGGCAAGGTCCAGGAGTTGATGGAGCGCGAGGGCAACGAGCAGCAGGCATTACGTCTCTACGTCGCGGGCGGCGGGTGCTCGGGCCTTAACTACGGTATGGCGTTTGACGAGAACCCCGAGGAAGACGATCAGGTCATCGAGATGGAGGGCATCAAGATCGTCGTCGACAGTTACAGCGCACCGTATGTCAAGGGCGCGGAGATTGATTACGTCGACGGGCTGATGGGCTCGGGTTTCACGATCCACAACCCGAACGCCACCAGCACCTGCGCGTGTGGACACTCGTTTGACACGGGTGCCAACGCGGGCACGAAGCGGAGCTGCCACTAGACCACCACCAACGGGCAGAGACGTCGGGGCGGGAACGAGTGTTCCCGCCCCGTTCGCGTTGTCCTGCAACAGAATGACCGAGCCACACAAGTAATTCCCACGCGTTGTGGCCCGCACCACGGTTCTGCAATACGAACCGGATGTACAACACCACCTTCGCAATGCGAGCTGTTCGCGACGGTACAGACCTCGGATCAGTTCGGGGAGATGCGCCGATACCCATGCATTGGCCGGGTCGGACCGAGCTGGTCCATCAGGCCGAGTTCGTGTTGCAACAGACGGGCGATCTGATCGAGCCGGGCGGATGTGGAGTCGGTCTCGATGAATCGCTGCTTCTGATCGAGCGGCAGGTCCAGTACGCCCGGAACGTATGAGAGCGCCTCCGCCTCCTCTGGCAGTTCAGGTATGCTCTCGCCAGTGGCGCCGCGCCGGTCGAGGTAGGTACGCAGTAACGCGCGGACCGCGCGCACACGGTGGTCCAAGTCCGTCTGCGACTGCGGCGCATCAGCGAAGGTCTCGACCGAAGCGCGCAAGTATGGCTTGTCGGTGTTGAAACCCAAGATCCGGAAACGCTGCAAGCCGACGCACATGATGTCCATCTCGCCGCCGGAGTACTTACCGACATTGATGATGCGCGCGACCGCGCCCACTTCGCGGACTTTGGCTGGGCCGCCCACCTCGTTGCCCTCGGTGATCTGCGCCACTCCAAATCGTGGGGCTTCTACGAGGCAGTCTTGGATCATCTGCCGGTAGCGCTCCTCAAAGATATGCAGTGGGAGCATCATTCCGGGGAACAACACCATGCGGAGAGGAAGCAACGGCAAGTTCTCGATACGCACGCTCAATCCTCCGAGCATCCAGCGCCTCTGGTTCTTTCGACTGTTCGTTCGCCGGGCGTCTGCCGCGGTCCCTATAGACCATACTACTTGCACTAGGTCCTTCCTGCAAATCCGTGCCGCCGGCGCTGCTATAATCAGCGGTGCGAGGTAGCGGTGCCGAGAAAGGAACCCCATGAGAGAACTCTTGCCGGTGCTCGACCGGTGGTTGATGTCCAGCCCGCGCGTCGCGCTTGCAACGGTGATCAGCACCTGGGGATCTACCCCTCGCCCCGCCGGTTCCCACATGATCGTCAACCGGGATGGCAGTTTCGCTGGCTCGGTCAGCGGGGGATGCGTGGAGGGTGCCGTTGTCGAGGCCGGGTTGCAGGTGATCCGCGACGAGGTTCCACGCATGCTTCAGTACGGCGTGGCGGATGAAACGGCCTGGGAAGTCGGCCTGACGTGTGGCGGTGAGATACGCGTTTGGCTCGAGCCGCTGGAGCGAGACGACCTCTTGGACACGCTCCGTGAGCATCTCCTGGCCAACGAGGACGTGACCCTCCTCACCGTCCTGGACGGGCCACGAATGGGAGAACGAGCGGTCGTCACCACCTTTGTCAGCGAAACGTCCACACCTGAGGTCGAGCCTGATCTCAGGGATCTCGCCAGCGCGGTGCGTGGACGGGCGCTCGCGCAGCTATGTGCGATGGGCGACAGCAGCGTGTTCGTGCGGTACTACCCACCGCCGCGCCGACTAATCATTATTGGCGCGGTGCATATCGCCACCCCTCTGGTCACGCTCGCTCATACTCTTGGATACATCGTCACGATCGTGGACGCGCGCTCTGCGTTCGCCACGCGCGAGCGATTCCCGGATGCAGACGCGTTGCTAGTCGCCTGGCCCGATGACGCGCTCGCGAAGCTCCGCCCAGATACAAGCACAGCGGTCGTGGTGTTGACCCACGACGCGAAGTTCGACGAGCCCGCGATTGCGGGCGCGCTTCGGTCCGATGCCGGATACATCGGCGCGATCGGCTCGCTTGCAACCGCCACAGACCGCGCGCGCCGGTTGCGGACACGGGGCTTCTCGTCGAACGACGTTGACCGCGTCCACTCCCCCATCGGGCTCGATCTGGGCAGCGTCACCCCGGAGGAGATCGCGCTGAGCATCCTCGCTGAGATCGTCGGCACACACCGGAGCAACCCAGTGACGGTGACGGCCCACGCCGACGGGGCGCTCTAAGTATGGTGTCCGGGCTGGTGCTTGCGGCCGGCCTGTCCCGTCGCATGGGACGGCCCAAGCAACTCCTCCGGCTGGGCGCGACGACGATGCTGGAGCGCACAATCCAGGTGGCAGTCTGCTCGCAACTTGACGAAATCGTGCTGGTGATCTCGCCGACTCTCGCGGATCAAAAGCGGTGGGATGCACCGTCCCGTGTCCGGCGGGTAGTGAATCCCGCACCACAGGACGGTCAGAGCAGCTCTCTCCGGCTCGGCCTCGAGTCCCTCTCGCAGGAGTCCAGCGGCGCCCTCGTGCTAATGTGCGACCAGCCGGGGGTTACGGTGGCGCTCGTGGACCATTTGCTGGAGGCGTGGAGGTCACACCCAGCAGGCGCCCTGGTGCCCACATATAAACACGAACGGGGCACACCCACACTGCTGGGCGCGGAGTTGTGGCCGCTGGTCGCACAGCTCACCGGTGACACCGGCGCCCGCGCCGTGTTCAGCACGCATCCCGAAGTGGTCCGCACCATCGAGGTCGGCCACCTCGGCACGCCGGACGATATCGACACGCCGGATAAGTACGCGGAGACCCTCGACCGTGCGCCGTGAAACACTCCCCGAGAAATACTGTATGGAGTGTGGCACCCAGCTCCGCCGTGCTGGCGCAGACGGCAAGGAACGGCTGTGCTGCGCCGCGTGCGGGTGGGTCCACTGGGAGGATCCGAAGCTCGCCGTCGCTGTCATCGTTTTCCGCTACCGCACGGTCCTGCTGGGGCGGCGGGGCCAGGGCGCGCGGCAGGGCCTCTGGAGCTTTCCGGCGGGCTTCGTGGACCGCGGCGAGCGGGTTGAGGACGCGGCAATGCGCGAAGTCCGTGAGGAAACCGGCCTGGACGTGGCGCTTGGCCCGCTATTCATGCTCCGCTCGGCGACCGATGAGCCCGTCGTCCTCGCGGTATACAGCGCGACCCACGGTAAGGATGCGCCGACGCCGGGTATTGAGCTTACCGATATCCGGTGGTTCGCCCGAGGGGACCTGCCAGAGATGGCGTTCGAGCACGACGCTGCAGTGCTCGCCGCGTGGTGGGACAGTCAGGAGCAACTCGAGTGAAAGCGCATGCGATAGCAGCCTACGATGCGCGGGAGGGGCTCGTCCTCTGTCACAACGTCTTTGACCCGGCGGCGCCGAAAAAGATACTCCTTCGCAAGGGACACATACTCACCACCGCGGACCGCACACGCCTGGAGCGCGTCGGCGGCATGACCCTCCACCTGCTGGAACTGGAGGTAGACGACATCTGTGAGACCGAGGCGGGGGAGCGTCTCGGCGCTGCCGTTGCGGGTTCGGGTGTGGCAGTGGCTGGTGAGTCGGAGAGTCAGGTGCGGCTGACTGCAGTTGTGCGCGGCGTGCTGCACGTGGATTTTGGCCGGCTCGCGTCGGTCCACGCCCACGACGGCGTGCTGGTATGGACGCTCGAGGATGCGATGCCGGTCGAGCCGGGACGGCACATCGCCTCCGCGAAGGTGGCGCCCCTCGCGGTACCTCGAGATACGCTGGAGTGGGCTATGCGCGACGGCGCGGGCGCGATCACCGTTGCCCCCTACACCGACCGCCGCGTCGCGGTGCTCGTGCGCGAGCGGATGAACCAGGGCGCGCGGGCGAAGTTCGAGGCGAGCCTCCGGATGAAGGTGGCGTGGTTCGGCGGTGGCCCGCCGGTGGTGCGCTACATCGCGACCGATGTGGACGAGGCAGCAGTTGGTCTCCGCGCGCTCATGGAGGGTGACGCGGAGCTGGTCCTGGTCGGCGGCACGGGCTCGACGGACCCACTGGACCCGATGTTCATCGCGCTGGACGCCCTCCGCGGCAGGATGCTTCGGCTTGGCGTGCCCGCACATCCCGGCAGCACGTACTGGCTGGGGGAGCTTGGAGGCGTGCCGATCCTCGGGCTGGCATCGTGCGGGATGTTCTCGCAGATGACCGCGCTTGATCTGCTGCTCCCGCGCTTTTTCAGCGGGGAGGCCGTCACACCTCAGTTGCTGACCTCGCTCGCAGTCGGCGGCCTGATCGGCCGCGAGCGCACCCACCGCTTCCCGCAATACAGCGAGCAACCCGACACAGTGGACTGACGCTGACCGGCCGGGCCGGGGCAGGCTGGAGGTGGGCGCCGACACCGCGTTCGATGGGTCCTACCGCACCAGCCACCCAGACCACGTATTAACTATCCTCCCAGGGGCGGGATCGGCGGTGCCGGAGCTGCGTCCCGTCCGGAACGATAGTGACGTCCTCATCGGCGATCAGCACCGACAGTCCCAGGCGCCGGAGCAGGCGCAAACTGGCTGCGCGACCGGCCTCCGTCTCGCCCAGGACCCATCGTCCGGCAACAAACACATACGGCTCACCACATTGGCCCGCCCGCGCACAGAGGCGGCGAATCGCCTCGCTGGGTTGTGCTGCTTCCGGTTGCCGTTCGTTCATGGCGCAACCATAGCAGGCAAGTACGAACGTATCTGTTCAGAGTTGGGGGGAGTCACGTCCGCGTCCCCGGTGTCTCCCCCGATCGGCACACGGGATGTAGGGGCGCCGACATACGGGAGCACTACTGCTTGCGGTCCGAAAGCCTGCGTACGGACGCCACCCGCATCCCCACCCCACGAATCTGAACAGTTACGTACGAACGGCGTGTTGATGTGGTAGGCCGGGGGTTGATACAATGAAACCTCCTATGACCGACGCACCACGCGAGCCTTCCAACCTATGAGAGTCCTCAGCCTGGATGTCCACGGCTTCAAGAGCTTCGCGCAGTCCACGCGGCTCGAGTTCGACGAGGGCATTGCCGGCATCGTCGGGCCGAACGGCTCGGGTAAGAGCAACGTCGTGGAGGCCGTTCGGTGGGTGCTCGGCGAGCAGAGCTACTCCCAACTGCGGGGCAAGCGCACCGAGGACGTCATCTGGTCCGGTACGAAGGGCCGCGCCGCCACCGGGATGGCGGAAGTCTCCATCACCTTCGACAACTCCGACCGTTTCCTGCCCATAGAGTACCCCGAGGTCACCATCACCCGCCGGGCGTACCGCAGCGGCGAGAACGAGTATATGATAAATCGCAGCCGGGTGCGCCTTCGGGATATCATCGCGCTGGTGTCCGCGATGGGACAAGGGTACACGGTTGTCAGCCAGGGAGACGCAGACGCCGCGCTCTCGCTCACCCCGGAGAACCGGCGTAGCCTCTTCGAGGAAGCTGCGGACATCACACAACATTACGCCCGCCGGGACGAGACCCTGCGCCGCTTCACCGAGATGCAAACAAACGCAACGCGTGTTAGCGACCTCCTCGCCGAGTTCGCTCCCCGGCTGCGTGCGCTGGCACGGCAGGCACGGCAGGCACGGGAGCGGGAGGCCGAGGAGCAGAGCATGCGCGACCTGCAGCTTGCCTATTACTCCCACGAGTTGGCCCGTTCGCAGCACGCGTCAAACACCGCCCGACAGGAGCTTGCTGCTGCAGAACAGGACGTATGCAACCGTCGTGCGGAAAGCGAGGCGTGCAACCAGAAAGAACTAACGTTCCGGCAAAGCGTACGCGCAGCCGAAACCGAACTTTCGCGCATGGACGGAGAGCGAGCCCTCCTGAGCCGGGATGAGGACACGCGCGAGAGGGCTCTGCGCGAGGCCGAGTACCGGGCAGCAGAGTGCGCGCGGGAACTGGCGGGCGCGGGGTCGCGCCACGAGGCAGCCACGGCGGTCGTGGATGCCACGCGCAAGGCGCTCGGGGTGGCGGCTTCCGCGTATGAGCACACGAGCGCGGCAGTTACACTGGCCCGGCAGGAACTCGCTGAGGTGGAACAGCGCGAAGCGAATCGCAGGGGTGAGCGACAGGTCGCTCTGGCGGAACTGAGCCAGCTACGGGCCGAGGCACACAAGCACGAGGAGGACGCAAGGCAAGCGCGCGAGCTGATACACACCCTCACGGAGCGCCTCGAAACCGTTGAAGCAGACCATCATACGCAGGCGAAGGTTCTGGAGGAGCAGCGAAGCGCACTCGACGCTGGCACCAGCAGCGAACAGGTTTTCGATGCGGCGGCTCAGTCCGCACGAGAGGCCGTCGTTCGTGCTGACGCCGCCGTCGAGGAGGTCCGACACGCGGTTCAGCGGAGTTCCGAAGAGCACGCCCGTCTCAATACGAGGCTGGTGGCAGCGCGCGCGGAAGTGCGAGAGAAGCGGAGCAGGCACTCGCTCCTGTCGGAGATGCACCACTCCGGAGCCGGCCTCAATCGCGGCGCGCAAGCCGTGGTGCGTGCGTCGGCGAACCACGAGTTGGCCGGTATCGTCGGCACGCTGGGCTCGGTGATCGTAGTACCCGAGCGCCTGGAGCAAGCGGTGGAGTCCGCGCTCGGCGCGGCGCTGCAAAACGTCGTCACGCGTCACTGGGCGGACGCGGAGCAAGCCATTGCTCTGCTGAAGCGTTCCGGTGCGGGCCGGGTCACGTTCCTGCCGCTCGACACGCTGCGTCCGCCCACGCGGCCGGGTCTACCGGCGGCTGAGGGAATCGTCGGCATCGCGGCGGAACTCGTGGACGCCGAACCACAGATTCGCCCCGCGCTCATGCACGCGCTGGGCCGGGTTCTGATCGTCGAAGACCTGCCCACGGCGCGCTCCATCGTTCAGCGCATGGTCGGGATCAGCGCAGTGGTCACGCTCGGTGGGGAAACGCTGCGTCCGGGTGGATCGTTGACCGGCGGTGCGCCCGTGCGCGAGAGCGGGATGCTGGCGCGGGAGCGCGAGCTTCGGGTGCTGCCTGCCCAGATCGAGCGGGCGGAACGCGAGCTGCAAGAGACGGCACACGCGCTCCGAACAGTTGAGCAGAACCGCGATGCCCTGGCCGAACGGGAACGCCGCGCGCAGCAGGAACAGCAGGCGGCGGTCCACGCTGCCCGCGATGCGGGGTCGCGACTGGAGGGAGTGCGCAGGGAGCAGGACCGGCTCCGCCAACGGGAAGAGTGGCTGCGCACGACCGTCGACCGTGCCGCCACTGAGTGCGAAACGCTGCGATCCCGGCTGAACACTGCTCGGGACAACCAGCGCGCCGGGGAGGAGCGCGCAAGTGCGGCCTCCAGGACGTTGGAGCGAGCGGTTCACACCGCTGGGGCATTCGAACAGGACTCGTGGGATGCGGCATCCCTCCTCGCGGCGCTCCGAACGGGGCTCGCAGTCGTTGAGGAGCGCCTACGGTCCGCACAGGTCGCGAGGACGAGGGCACAGGAGACGCTGCGGACCACCGAGGCGGAGCAGGTGCGTCACGGGCGCGTCGTCACCGCCGGAGCGGAACTCGCCGAGACGGCCCAGCGCAAGATGCGCGAGTGTCAGGAGCGGCTGGTGCCAGTGCGGGCACGGTTGCGCGAGCTGGATCAGTACATCGAGCCCGCGCGAGCGGTGCTCCGGACCCAGAGGCAGGAACTGGAGCAGGTGCGCGAGGCGGCGGCCCAGGCAAGCGCGCGAGCCGTACAGGGGGCGGAGGCGCGCATGCATGCTACGCTGCGGGTCCAGAGGGCGGAGGATGCGCACGCCGGCCTTCTGGAGCGCGCCGCGCGGGAGACGGGGAACGCGGAGATTCCCACAGGTCTCTCCGCGCCGGAGGACGTGGAGACACGCATCCAGCGGACGGCGGACAGGCTGGCGCGCATCGGCCCAGTGAACGCGCTCGCCGCCCACGAGCACAACGAGATCAAGGAGCGGGCGGATTTCCTGGAGCGTCAGCTCGCGGACATTCAGACCGCACAGGGGAACCTGCAAAGACTTATCGGGACGATCGAGGAGCAGATGGAGCGCCGGTTCACGGAAACGTTCAGCGTGGTGTCGGAGCGCTTTGGGGCTAACTTCGCGCGGCTATTTAACGGCGGCACGGCGCAGCTCGCGTTGGTGAGCAAAGGGGACACCGTCGGCGTGGAGATCCAGGCGCAGCCACCCGGCAAGCGGCTCGGCAACCTCTCGCTGCTCTCCGGCGGCGAGCGGGCGCTCACCTCGTGCGCGCTCCTGTTCGCGCTGATTCAGGCGGGGGGTGCGCCCTTCTGCGTGCTCGACGAGGTGGACGCTGCGCTCGACGAGAGCAACATCGGCCGGTTCTGCGACCTGCTGGAAGAGCTTGCGCGCGACACGCAGTTCATCGTCGTAACCCACAACCGAGGCACGATCGAGCGGGCAAGCAGGCTGTACGGCGTCTCAATGGAGGCCAGCGGGATCAGCAAGGTGCTCAGCCTGCAGCTCGACGAGGCGGAGGCCAACCGCGCCACAGCGTGATACCCACACCCGGCGGAATGCATCTACGCAGCCAGGACAGTGCCGCGTGCCCCGAACCGGCAGGTTCTGTGGATGCCTTGGGCGAGCCCCTCAAGGGAGCGCTTGGGGTTGCCACCACAGGAGTCGTTTGCTAAACTATGCGAGCAACCACCGGGCGTGTGCGCCGCGTTGGGGAATCGTCTAATGGTAGGACGACTGACTCTGAATCAGTTAATCGGGGTTCGAATCCCTGTTCCCCAGCCAGCCAACTGCGGACTCGCAGCGCGGCATTTGCAGCAATAGTCCGCACTATGGATATTCACCGCCATCTCAACCTTGCCCAGCGCATCGACCGCGTCACCGAGCTGCCGATGCTGTGCCTGGCGATCCTGTACATACCCGTGTTCATCGCCGGATACATCCCCGGCGTTTCGCCGTCCGTCCGCAACGGTGCGACGCTCGCTGAGTACATAATTGTTGCGCTGTTCGCCGCCGAGCTGGTGGTCAAGGTTGCGGTCGCCGAGCGCCGGTGGGCGTACCTCCGGGCGCACTGGCTCGACGTGGTGATTGTCGTCGTGCCGTTCCTCCGGCCCCTTCGGGTGCTGCGCGTCCTGCGGGTCCTGCCCTTTCTCGCACGAGGCACGATCGGGCTCAGGCGAGTGATGGGGCCATATCGCGGCACGTATGTGCTTGTGGTCGGGCTGGGTGCCGTGCTTGTCAGCGCGGCACTGGTCGCGATCTTCGAGCGCGGTGCCGACGGCTCGATACACGGCTTCGGCGATGCTCTGTGGTGGGCAGCCACCACGGTGACGACGGTGGGCTACGGCGACAAGTTCCCTGTCACACCCGAGGGGCGCGCCGTCGCCGTGTTCCTGATGATTGTGGGGATTGCGCTCTTCGGGATGCTTACAGCAGGGATTGCAGCTTACTTTGTCGAGAGCGGAACCGAGAGCGACGTGACCAATCGGGATCTCTTGGTCAAGGTAGGGGCCTTGGAGTCACAACTAGAGGCACAGCACAAGGTCCTCGAGGAGATCGCGAAAGGTATGGGTCGCGACTCCGACCCCTCAGCCTAACCTCAGCCGCTCCACAGTCCGCCTCTTTGCCTCCGCCCCACGCCGACATCCCTCGCACGGTTCGCGCTCACCCTGACCCTACATCCGAACACCCCTCCCCCTATGCTTGACATAGAAGGAGCGACCGATGCAAGACCCGAAAACCTGCCTCCAAACCCACACACTGCGACCACTGACAGCCGCGGACTTCAGAGACAACGTGCCCGAGGAATACCTGGCGCTGGGCGCTTTCGTCTGCCCGGAGTGCGGGCTGATCTACTCCCGCGCGTTCGCCGAGCGTCACGCTGAGACTTTGCGAGCAGCCTGAACAGATCCGGATTCGTCTTTACGACTTCTCGCAGTAGGTCGTAGTACAATAAGATCAACGGTATGGTTGGCATGGGGAGGAGGGCTTTCATGGAAGGGTTAGGAGATCGCCCTCTGGACGATGCCTACAGGGAGCGTTTCGACCGTGCTGGTCGTCTCTTCCGTGAAACCACCGATATCATTGCTGAAATCTCGACCCTCATGCGCGACGTTACTAATCACCTGCTTGGAGGTGAACCGGACGGTGCGATGCGGATCTTGGACGCACTCGAAGCCCGATTGCCAAAACTCCATACATCCTCCGATCTCCTCTTACAGGCGTGCACCGAAATATTCGCTGTGTATCCGTACGGGATGCCACAACTGGCCCCGGAGATGGCTCAGTTGCGCGCTGGTTTTGCGAAGGGAGTTGGGGTAAAGCATGA
>Ga0136611_10000834_pt1 | contig 20778 bp, 20 predicted proteins | sample AntDrymUQ2232306_2_FD_106645 | JGI IMG/M metagenome (GOLD analysis project Ga0136611, IMG submission 106645) | Polar desert sand microbial communities from Dry Valleys, Antarctica - metaG UQ223 (23.06) | ecosystem: Environmental > Terrestrial > Soil > Desert | place: Antarctica: Dry Valley...
GCGTCCTGAGGGCATGACATGAGTGGTTACATCTTGCGCCGCGTGTTGTTGATGGTCCCGCTCCTGTTCGGGATCTCGGTCATCTCCTATGCCGTCATCACCTTCGCGCCGGGCGATCCGGCACGCCTGCTGGCTGATCCCGAACAGGTGACGGCCGAGCAGCTCGCCTCCGCACGCGAACGACTAGGTCTCGACGACCCGCTGCCGATCCAGTACGTGAAGATGATGCGCGGCCTGATGACCGGCGACCTGCGCTCATTCAGGACGAGCCAGCCGGTGATCGAGATGATTGGCGAGCGGTTGCCGACGACGCTGGCGCTCAGTGGGCTGGCGCTCGTGTTCGGCGTCGGTGGCGGGATTCTGATCGGGATCATTCAGTCACTGCGTCCCTACAGCCGCGTCGACGATGCCGGGACGTTCGTCTCGCTGTTCGGCTTCGCCGTGCCAGACTTCTGGTTGGCGATCATGTTGATCCTGCTCTTCGCCGTCCGCCTGGAATGGCTGCCGGCCAGCGGCTTTCGCCCGGCTGGGACGAGTGGCTGGAACCTGGTCGAGATGGCGCCGCACCTCGTCTTGCCGACGATCGTGCTCGGCACCGGGCTGATGGCGAGCATGGCGCGCTACACCCGCTCGGCCATGCTCGAAGCACTGTCCCAGGATTATGTCCGCACGGCGCGCGCGAAAGGGCTACGCGAGCGCGTCGTTGTCGCGCGGCATGCGCTCCGCAACTCGCTGCTACCGGTCATCACGCTGCTGGGCTTCTACGTCCCAATCCTGTTCGGAGGAGCCGTTGTCGTTGAGACGATCTTCGCCATACCGGGTGTCGGGCGGCTGGCGCTCGACTCGGTCTTCGCGCGCGACTACCCGGTCATCCTGAGCATCAACCTGATGGGCGCGGTCGCGGTGCTGGCCGGCAACCTGCTGGCTGACGTCGGCTACGCTGCGGTTGACCCACGGATTCGGTACAAGTAGATGGCCGAGTCCATGCCAGCCCAGCCTGGGCGCGGCGAGGTGGCTGTCAGCGGCGAGCGGGCGCCTCTGGCGCGGCAAACCAGGGCCAGGCCATTGTGGCGCCGCTTCCTGCGTAACCGGCGGGCGCTGATCGGCGGAGTGATCGTGCTGGGGTTGTATCTGGTGGCGCTGCTGGCGCCGCTGCTGGCGCCCCACGATCCGAACCAGCAAATTCTGCTCGACCGTCTCAAGGGGCCGAGTGCCGAGCATCTCTTCGGGACCGACAGCCTGGGCCGCGACATCCTCAGCCGCGCGATCTATGGCGCGCGGGTGTCGCTGGCCGTCAGCCTGGTGGCGACGCTGATCACGATCGTGATCGGCGCGCTGGTCGGTCTGGTCTCGGGCTATGTGGGCGGCTGGCTGGACAACCTGATGATGCGTGTGACCGATGTCTTCCTGGCCTTCCCGATCTTCATCCTGCTGATCACCGTCGTTGCGATCTACGGGTCGAGCATGTTCCTGCTGATCCTCTTTCTGGGGCTGGCCGCATGGCCCTCGACGGCGCGCCTGGTGCGGGCCGAGGTGCTCTCGCTGGCCGAACGTGAGTTCGTGCTGGCCGCGCGGGTTGGCGGCGCACATAATCTGCGGATCATGCTCGTCCACCTGTTGCCGAATCTGGTCCCGATCCTCGTCGTCGCGGCCACGCTGCGGGTTGGGATCGTCATCCTGGTTGAAGCCGGACTCAGCTACTTCGGCCTGGCCGTCTCACCGCCGACACCGACCTGGGGTAACATGGTGGCCGACGGACGCATCTATCTGGATTCGGCGTGGTGAATCACCACCTTCCCGGGCGTGTTGATCGTCGTCACCGTGCTTGCCTACAACCTGCTCGGCGATGGCCTGCGCGATGTGTTCGACCCACGCCGCCTGGCTCGCGCATAAGTGCCGACAATGGGAGACCGATGCCAGGCGATAAGGGAACAGCGATGGCGATGCCGGCCCTGATACGGGAGCATCTACCGCCGCTGGTGCAATCACTCGCGGACGAGGCCTACACGCTCATCAGGCGGCGCATCATCGAGTGCGATCTCGTGCCGGGCCAGCGTTTCACCGAGAGCCAGTTCGCGGACGAGCACAATCTGGGGAAGACGCCGGTGCGCGAGGCGCTCAGACGTCTCAAGCAGGAAGGGCTGGTTGAGGTTAACCCGCGCCAGGGCCACCGCGTGTCCCCGATCCGGTTGCGCGACGTGCGCGATATCTTCGGCCTGCGCCGCATCATCGAGCCAGCCGCCGTCGAACTGGCGATCGGCAGAATCGATATTGCATATCTCCGCAATCTGGACGCACAGTATCAATCCTGCTACCTATCTGATCCTGTCGCAGCCTTGCCGCTCAACACTGCCTTCCATCTCGAGAGCGCGCGTGCGTCGGGTAATGCGCGGCTTATGCAGACGATGACCCAACTCCTCGAGGAGAGTGAGCGTCTGTACATCGTCGGATTTCGCTTCCGCGAGCCTGACTTTCTACCGGCACACAAGCATTCGGACCTCATCGACGCATTCGAGACCGGGAATACGGTACTCGGTCGCCAGGCCGTGATCATCCAGATCGACGAAGCGCGCGACATGGTCATCGAAGCCCTGCTGCATAGCCCGGCACTGCTTGAGGCGGATGTCGTCGTTCCAGCGCAGCTTCGCGACAAGTAATGACGGTTGGCTGGCGAGAGTGACGTGCTGTGTTATCTGCCTGGCCAGCGGCAGCGATAAGGGACGCACCCGATCTACGCCGGTAGCGCGGACCGCACTATCCCGGCGAAGCGCGACGCTCCGTCGCGGGCGAGATGATCCATGATGGTATCGACGCTCAGGTGCGGCCGGATTGTCGCCCGGGATTGCTCGTGAATGATGCGAATCATCGCCTCAGGGTCCAGGCCGAACAAATCGGTGAGAAACGCATCTGGCGACTGCGCCTCGATGTCGTACGGCGCGAGTGCGTGCGCCTGGACGTCCCTGAGGTTGTCGGTCACGATCGACTGTGCGCCGGCAGTAACCGCTGCCGCGAGCACGTGGCGATCTTTCGGGTGATTTGTCATGCTGGAGATGAGACCAGCGTAATCAGTAACGTGCGCGGGCAGAAGACACTGGTCAACAAATGAGAAGGAGCGCTGTTGCAGATGGGCATCTACGAATCACTTGGTGTGCGGCGGGTGGTCAATGCGGATGCGCGTTTGACGCGGCTGGGTGGGTCGTTGATGCCGGAGCCGGTGCTGCGGGCGATGGAGGAAGCGGCTACCAGTCACGTCGATATGCACGAGTTGCAGCGGGCCGTCGGGCGACGGCTGGCGGAGCTGACGCGCAACGAGGCGGCCTGTGTCGTGACCGGCGCGGCGGCGGGGCTGTTCCTGACGACGCTGGCCTGCATGACCGGGCCGGACGCGGCGGCGGTCGAGCGGTTGCCCAGCCTGGCGGGGTTGAAGAACGAGGTGGTTTTCCAGCGCGTCCAGCATTTCGCCTACTTGCCGGCTGTCCCGCTGAGCGGCGCAACGCTGGTCGAGATCGGCTCCGAGCCGGAGATGCACCCAGCCGAGCTTGGCGCAGCCATCAACGAGCGGACGGCTGCCGTCCTCTACGTCGCAGGTGAGCACATGGCGACCGGCGCGCTGCCGCTGCTGGAGGTGATTGAGATCGCGCATGCGCGCGGCGTGCCGGTCATCGTCGATGCTGCCGCCCAACTCCCACCAGTCGAGAACCTGTGGTACTTCACACGCGAACTGGGCGCTGACCTGGTCGTCTTCAGTGGCGGCAAGGATCTGCGCGGCCCGCAGGCCAGCGGGCTGGTTGTTGGCCGGCCGGACCTGATCGAGGCCTGCCTGCTGAACGGCGCGCCCAACCCACGGCTCGGCAGGCCGATGAAGGTCGGCAAAGAGGAGATGCTCGGCCTGCTGGCGGCGGTCGAGCTCTATCTGGCGGAGGACGAGACGGCACGGATCGAGCGCTTCGAGAGCATCGTCGCTGAGTGGATCACGGCCCTCGATGATCGTCCCGGCGTCCGTGCCTGGCGTCAGTTCCCCAATGAGGCCGGCCAGCCGACGCCGCGCTGTGTCGTCGAGCTTGACGAAGCCGTGACCGGCCTGAATGGGGCTGGCCTCGTCAGCCAGCTTTGGGAGAGCGACCCCAGGATCGCCGTCAAGCAGTATGGCGAAACGGGCATCTCGATGACGCCTGACACGCTTGCCAGCGGCGACGAGCACGTCGTCACGAAGCGCCTGCTGGAGATCATCACCAGCAGTTCCGTGACGAGTTGATCGGCAGGCCGTTCATCGGATCTCTTGCTGCCCCTGACGCGAACTGAGTTTCGTATGGACGGCGAGGAGCCACCACGACTATATTGACCTGAACTCCCCCTCTCCGTGCAGGGGAGAGGGTTGGGGGAGGGGTTTGTGACGCACGACCAGTCGGACAGAACCTACGTCGCCTCCATCCGCGAATTCCCGCGCGTACCGATGATGACGACGAGCGGCGCGATCATCGCCGCAGCCAGCAACAGCGGCAACTCGGGCCGGATCTCATAGAGCGGGCCGGCGGCGACCGGGGCAAGGACGAAGCCGGTGCCAGCCAGGATCTCGCCCATCGCGAAGACGTGTGGGCGCAGGCGATCTGGTGTTGCTTCGCCGAGGGCAGCGGAGTAGAGCGGCCAGGCGGCGAAGAAGCCGCCGCGCAGGGTCATCGCGACCAGCACGAACGGCAGCATCTCGGCGCGCAGGAAGAGCAGAAACGCGCAGGCGGTGATGCCGATCGTGATGGCGACCGCCCGTAGCGGCGCGCCACTTAGCCGCAGGCTGCGGGCGACGATCGTCGAGAAGACGATCGACCCAACCGCCGTCAGGGCCGTCATCGGCGGGATCACAGCCTCGCTGTAGCCCTTCGCCTCGTGCAGGAAGATCGAGAGCAGCGAGGTGCCCATCCCGATCGCGAAGAAGGCCAGGAACTGCAGGATGAGTAGGGTCCGCAAGCCCGGCACGAGTAGCAGCCCGCGATAGCCGCCCTGGCGTGGGTCACTGTCGTCGGAGGGTGGGATCGTTCGCAGGCGGGCCATCAGCGCGATCGAGATCAGTGAGAAGGCGGCGGCTGTCACGAACGGCGCCCGCAACCCGAAGGTCGCGACAAGCGCGCCCGAGAGGAGCGGCGTGACGAGCAGCGAGACGGACGGCCCGGTCGTGAAGATAATCGCGAAGGCGCGCACCCGGCGCTCGCCAGCATTGCGGGCAACGAAGGTCGAGGCCAGCGGGAAGGCCAGATCGCCGACTGCCATCCCCAGCAGCGCCGGTAGCAGCCACGGCCAGCTCGGCGCGAACGCGGCGCTGAAGATGCCAATCGTCGCGATCGTGCGGGCGACGATCATGACGCGCTTCATCCCGAAGCGGCGCGAGAGCCAGGCCGAGGGTAGCAGCGCGAAGAGCCGCAGAATGCCGCCCAGCCCAAGCAACGCACCAACCAGCGTGACCGGCGCGTCCAACTCCTCGATCCAGATTGGCCAGAGCGCAAAGTACGACCCGAAGGCCGCTTCGAGAAAGATCAGCGCCCAGAAGATCAGCCCGTTCTCGCGCCCCAGCCCAAATTGCCAGCGTGCCCTCTCCGCCGGCGTCGCTACTGCCATCCTGCTGCCCCTCCCCGTTCGATGCTGCTGCATTATGGCATTGCAGCACCGGAGCGTTTCGGATAACTGGAGCATGGCTGAAGTCGACTGGCGAACTGCGCTGAAACGAGAGGAACGACGACGATGGAGTATCTTGCCTTTGGAGAGCAGCATCTCGACGCCGTGCTGCGCCTGACCGAGCAGGAAGGCTGGCCGAGCTTCTCAGCCGATCCCCAGCGCGCGCTCAGCGTCATGACCGCGCCAGGCGTCGTCTCCATCGTCGCGGTCGAGGATGGGGAGGTCGTCGGTTTCGCGCGCGTCCTCAGCGACGGCACGATCACGAGCTATCTGGCGGAACTGGTCGTCGCGCCAGCCTGTCGAGGCCGTGGTGTCGGACGGGGGCTGATCGAGGACGCATTCCGGCGTTGCGGCACGATACGGATAGACCTGCTGGTCGATGGGGAGGCTGGGAGCTTCTACCAATCCCTTCCACACCGTCCGTTACAGGGCTACCGAATCTATCCAGCGTCACGGGGCCGCTCGTAGTCGCCGGTGCGGTCGATGCGACATCATCCGCTATTGTGCGGCTGGAGTCGTGTCGGCGGTCTGTCGTACCGGCGCTGTGCTGGTTCGCAGGGTTCGTTCGGCGATCGTGTCACGCAGGGCGATCCCGAGCAGGACGCCAGCCACCATCGGCAGGCCGAGCAGGCTACCCGCGCCGAGCGTCGTCGAGAGCGTGCCGGGGCAGGCGCCGGTGATGGCCCAGCCCGTGCCGAAGACAACGCCGCCGTAAAGGTGCCGCCGCTCGATTGCCCAGCGCCGCAGTTCAAGCGGCCCGCCGAGCGGGCTTCGCCAGCCACGCCGCTCCAGCAGCCAGAGGATCGGCAGCGCCGTTGCGACTGCTGAGCCCATGATCAGAAACGGGTCAAAGTTCTCCAGCAACAGCATCTGATGGATGACATCGTACTGATTCAGGCCAGCCGCCGCGAAGAGGAAGCCGAAAGCCAATCCGAAGAGCAGATAGACGCCCTGCCGCATCACAGATCACCGCCGGTGATGACGCGCAGCAGGAACGTCACGGCAACGGCTGTCACCATAAAGGTCATAACGGCGACCATACTGCCGGGTGAGCGCGTCGAGCAGCCGGTCAACCCGTGGCCGGACGTGCAGGCGCCCGCCCAGCGCGCGCCGAAGCCGATCAGGATTCCACCGATGAACAGCACCCCGACCAGCGCCGGTAGCGGCAGCAGCTCCCCGAGCCTGCCGTAGCCAAGGCCGAACTGCGGACTGCCGCCGAGCATCGCAACCAGCGCAGCTCCGGCAACCGTCCCGGCCAGGAACCAGAGCCGCCACGACTCGACCGGGCGACCGCGCGCCCAGTCAACGGCCTGCACATACGCGCCACTGACCCCGAGGTGCTTGTTGGTGACGGCATACAGACCCGCGACGGTCAGCCCCATCGCTGGACCCACCAGATACCACGCAACGGGAATCGACAGGATATCCAGCACACTACCTCCGCTCGCCAACCACGTCGCCTGGCGCACCATCGTTGATCCAGATACAGAACGTGATGATACCCGATCGGATAGCAAGCGCTGCGTCAGGTTGAATCGTGCGCACATCTCCCGCATAGCGTCGGCTTTAGAGACATGGCAGATCGTGCGTTCGCCGGGGACGAGCCGTTCTTCCTGTCGTCCAGAGCCGCAGCGAAGGACCTCTCCGCCTTGAATCACACGTAGCTGAACGCGGAGAGGTCCTTCGCTGCGGCTCTGGACGACAGGGGGGACTGGACCACACCATCGAACAGCCAACTCACCGGCGTCACGGTAGCAGACGATATTGTCGCGGGTTGCTCGCTATGTTTCGTCGTCGGCTATCCTGTGCCGATCGTGGGGAATTGAACGTGGAGGGACAGGTGATGTCAGCAGTCAGCAAGCCGGAGCCACTCTACAACGCCACCGAGCTTCGGAAGATGTTCGATACGCTTGGGCTGGATGCCGTCATTGCCCGTTCGGGCCGCAATGTCGCCTATCTGGCCGGGATGCGCTTTCCGGGGACGCTCGGGCGGTTGCAGGATTTTGCCCACGCGCCACGGGCGGTCCTGGCGGTGATGCCGCGTGATGGTGACGGGACGCTGGTGGCGTCCAACATCGCAGCCGGGCTGGCGCGGCGGACGACCTGGCTGGAGGATATCCGTACCTATATAGAGTACAGCGAGTCGCCGTTCGCCGTCGCGGGAACGGCGCTTGTCGAGCGCGGGCTTGCCAATGGACGGATCGGCGTCGAGCGGCGCGAGATCGGGGTCCAGCAGTGGGACGATCTCGTTGCGGCCTTGCCGGAAGCGGAGCTGGTCGATTGTACCGACGCGCTCGAAGCGGTTCGCAATATCAAGACACCGGGCGAGCTGCAACTGCTGCGCAACGCGGCGGCGATCCAGGATCAGGCGCATCTGGAGGTCTTCGGTAGCGCCCAGCCCGGCGAGACTGAGCGGGAATTGCACGCGCGGATGATCGGCGCGATGCTGCGGCTCGGCGCTGAGAGCGCGCACGGCATGATGCAGTCGAGCAAGACGCTCATGACCTACGGCGGCGAGGGCGATGTGCCGATCGAGCGCGGCGACATCGTCCGGACCGACTACGTCTGCTACGTCGAAGGGTATGCGGCCAACCTCTCGCGGATGGCGGTTATGGGCGCGCCATCCGCCGATCAGGAGGAGATGTTCGCGATCGTCCGCGATGTCCACCGCGCGACGATCGCGACGATGTTGCGGCCCGGTGTCGCGGCCCGCGATGTCTACGCCTTCGTCCGCGACCATTTCGTAGCGGCTGGCTACCCAAAGGTATCCGGGCTGGTTGGCCACTCGATCGGCGTCTGGTGGCACCAGGAGGAGCCGATGTTGGTGCCGGGCGAATCGCGCGTGTTGCGGCCAGACATGGTCATCTGCCTCGAACCGATCCTCGACGGCTTCTGGCACCTTCAGGACGAAATCCTGATCACCGACGCTGAGCCAGAACTCCTCTCGCATCTGTTCAACACCGATCGCATCTTCGTAATGGGCGAGTGAACGGACACCTCTGTCGTTTCTCCTTGTGACTACATGTCTGGTTGACCCACGCGGGTGTCAAGGGTGGGTGCATCTGCTCACATCGGGATGACAAAGGACGCAGGGGGAAGACCAGACAGACCTCACTGTAACGCAGCGAACCCGCCTTGTTTGCGCGATTCGTAACTTTGGGGCACACTTCCGCCAACGAGCAGGAGCCATCTCCTGTGTAACGATCCTGTCAGGGCAGGATTGGGACCAATGATGGCTCTTGCTGGACTGGTGTTGGGGCACCAAGACGAAAAAGTGTCCGTACACTCGATGGCTAGAAAGTGCTGAACCATGGATGACAGCCGAGCGTCCCAGCGACGTTATCGGTAGCGCCATCCAGCCAGTCAAATCCCGGGGCCAACAATCGAGACCGGCGAGGCGACCACACTCGCGATTTCCGCGTCCATCCGTACTAGCAGCGGTTGACGCGGCATCGTTGGCGGTGTATTGTCTCTTTGACATGAACGATGCATCTGGCGATTCAGCAAGAGTTGTCATGTTGTCACAGCGGGATTCTGCAGGCGTACGGGTATGGCGGTCGGACATGGTGTCCGGTTTAGCTGTCAAGACGTTGAATCTCGCTCGTGCAGGGATGGGATGGTCCAAGGATGACACGGAGAAATGGCGCTCAGGCGGTGCCAACCAGGCAGGGGGCAGCACGGCTTCGCCGGGCAGCGCATACCAGCCGACTGTTTGTTGCGCTGCTGACGCTCGCCGGGCTGCTCCTGGCTGCGTGTGGTGATGGAGATGCCGAGCGCGCCAGCAGCGGACCGACCTCGCCTGCTGGCGTACCTGCCGTCACGTCGTCGCCACGCCAACAGGCTCAGGTTGCCACCGGGACGGCAACAACCCGCGCCGCAACCGCGACCAGGTCGGCCACCCAGGCCGCGACAGCGGGCGTGACGCGCACCCCGGCCCAGACGCCAACCCCGATCCCACCGCCCGAGCCGGCGATCGGTGACACGATCGAAACTGACGGCTGGAAGCTGACGATCATCGGCTTCGACCTGTACCAGACGGTTGGCGACAGTACGGCCAGTGGGGTCTACCTCTACCTGCGGATGGCGATCGAGAACACGATGACCCAGCCGCGCGCCTTTCCGTTCGACGGTCTGGTCGTCCTTGATGTGAACGACATGAGCTACTTCCTCGCCGAACCGCCGACCCGTGAGACGCTCACCTACGATTTCGGCATCGAGATCGATGAGCAGCTTCCCGCCGGAGCGAGCCAGAGCGTGGCCGCCGTCTTCGATATCGCACCGGACGCGACCGGCCTGGTCCTGACGACGCCGTCGCGCGTGTTCCAGATCCGGATTGAGTCCGACGAAGCACCGAAGTAGCGTAGCGGTTCGGCAGGGCATAGCGCGTGGGTGGAAGCTGAAAGGGGAAAGTGAGGGGAGGGCGCGGGTGTCGCGTTCCTCGGGGTTTCAATGGGTGCGGTGTGTTCCCCCGCCTCACGATTCCGCTTTCACGTTCCCCTTTCAGCTTCCACTCGCGCCTCCCTGTCGTCCAGAGCCGCAGCGAAGGACCTCCCCGCATTGGAGACACGAGCGGTCAAAACAGGAGAGGTCCTGCGCTGCGGCTCTGGACGACAGGGAGGCTCCGGCACATTCTCCCAATATGCTCTTCCGCTAATCGCCAACGCCTGCCCATCTGGTTGATCCTCTTTTCCCCTAACGCACCGTTCTCATCCCTTGATCGCATCCCAACCCTGTCCACCTGGCCAGCAGCAGCATGCCCGGTGGTGCTACCGTGAGTCCCACCGTTTAACGGTGGTTGCCTCACCGATGGCGTCCTATGCTGGTGACATGCACAACGACGTGCGGCGTACCGACGCAATACCCACGGCGACGATGGTGTCGCACGGGACCAGTGACGAGAAGAGCAAACCGATGAGCGACCTGATGAACATCACCGACACCAGCGCGAACCGGGACGACAACGGCGTCGCCCTGGCCGCATCGCCAACCGGCGAGAGCGATATTGCCAACATCCTGATCGTCGAGCACGATGCCGATTGTGCCGACGCCCTTGAGACGATCCTTTCCGACCTGCCCGGCGTCGCGACTGTCCGGACTGTCGGCACGGCTGGAGCTGCCTTCGCCTTGCTCCACGACGGACCGTACGATGTCGTCGGCTTCGGGATGCCTGGAGCGCCGACCCCGGACGTGATTTTCATCGGCGCGCACCAGCCAGATGCCGATGAGGTTGAGCCGCAGTTGATCGCAGCCGTCACGACCTTCCGTAAGCGCGTCCCGGACGCCTGGATCGTGTTGCTCTGCGTCTACCCCAACCAGTACCGTGACACGCTCCGTGAGCTGGTTGACGGCTGCATCCGCAAGGACACCAGCGCCCGCGAACTGCGTGCGTTGATCGACCGCCTGCGCACTGGCAGCGCGTCCGCCTTTGACTGCGCCACTGCCTGACACCGGGCGGCACGCATCCCGCGAACAATCGTCAGGCTGCCCGGCTCGCAATGGGACTGGCCGGGCAGACATGCTGATGAGGGAGACGGATGCGGATCACGATCGTCGCCAACGGATCGCGTGGGGATGTGCAGCCCTTCGTCGCGCTCGGGCTTGGCCTGCGGGCGGCTGGCTGCGAGGTGTGTGTCGCGGCCCCGACGCCGTTTCGCACCTTCATTGAAGAGCGTGGGCTGGCCTTCGCCGACCTGGAGGTCGACCCGCGCCAGATCCTGGCAGGGGAGCTGGGTCAGGCCTGGCTCGAAACGGGCCACAACCCGTTCGGCTTCATCCGCCGCCTCGAACCGATCCTCGCGCCGTTGATGGACCGCTTCCTGGCGGCGTCGCTGCGCGCCTGCGAGGGGTCGGACGCGCTGGTCTTCGCACCGTTCGGCGTCGCCGCCTGGCACATCGGCCAGGCGCTCGGCATCCCGGCCATCCTCGCCTCGCCGGTCCCAGCCGCCCGGACGGCCCACATCCCCAGCCCGATCGTACCGCCGCTACCACTGCCCCGGCTGACCAACCCGCTCGGCTACCGGCTGGCGCAACAGCTCGCCTGGCAGGTGTTCCGCCGTGGGGCCAACCGTTGGCGGGTCGAGACACTCGGCCTGCCACCACTGCCGCTCACTGGGCCGTTCCGGACGATCGAGCGGGAGCGCGAGATTGTCCTGCACGGCTACAGCCCGTCAGTCCTGCCGAAGCCGCCCGATTGGGGTGCGCACATCCACGTCACCGGCTACTGGTTCCTTGACCATCCGGACGGCTGGCAGCCACCACCCACCCTCGAAGCGTTCCTGGCCGATGGCCCGCCGCCAGTCTACATCGGCCTCGGCAGCATGACTGGCCGCGACCCCGAGGCGCTGACCCGACTCGCGCTCGGCGCGCTACGGCGGTCCGGCCAGCGCGGCGTCCTGCTGGCCGGTTGGGCCGGTCTCGGCGGGGTCAAGCTGCCTGATGATGTCTGCCTCATCGACGACATCCCGCACGACTGGCTCTTTCCCCAGATGGCCGCCGTCGCCCACCACGGCGGGGCTGGGACAACCGGCGCCGGGCTACGCGCCGGCCGCCCTAGCATCCTCCTGCCCTACTTCGCCGACCAGCCCTTCTGGGGTCGCGTCGTCCACGACCTCGGCCTGGGTCCAGCACCCGTTCCCCAGAAGCAGCTCAGCCAACCCCGCCTCACCGCCGCCATCGCCCGCGCCACCACCTCCCCCGGCATCCACCGCCGCGCCCGAACGCTTGGTGCGCAGATTCGGAACGAGGATGGGGTCGGGAACGCCGTCAATGTGTTGTTGAAACGGTTCGCTCTCAGCTAGCGACATCTCCGACGACAACATTGCCCTGCAAACCATTCTCGCTGCTATACTCTCAACCACCGAACAATAGATGCTCCTAGCCGACAGCGAAAGCATAGGCATGACGGAGGGTGGCCATGGGAGACGAGAGCGGCGTTCATGGGCAATTAGTTGCCCATACACCTGGTGCTGCCGGGAACTGGCACCTGCTTGGCGAACACCTGGACATCGTCGCTGAGCTGGCGGCGGGTTGGGCGGCACGCTTTGGCGCGTCGGAGATGGCGCACTGGGCTGGCCGCTGGCACGACATCGGAAAGGCGCACCCCGAGTTCCAGCAGTATCTGCGAGACGCTGAGGCGGGCATCAAGCGGCGCGGGCCAGACCACAAGGCGGCAGGCGCGAAGCTCGCGTCCCAGTATGGTGGCCTCGCTCACCTGATCGTCGGGCATCACGGCGGGCTACAGGACGAGCAAGGCGAGTTGCGGCCATGGCTGAATGGCAAGTTGGCCGAGCAACGGGTCGATCAGGCGATTGAGATTGCCCGGACCACGTTCGGGTCGCTTGATCCTGCCGGTCCACTCCAGCCGCCGGGCTGGGTCAACAACGATCTCAGCGCGGAACTCTTCATTCGCATGCTCTTTTCGACGCTGGTTGACGCCGACTTCCTGGATACCGAGGAGCACTTTGAGCCGGGACATCGAACGAGAATACTATCCCTCCCGACCGTGGATCAGTTGCTGGACGAACTCACTGCGTTCCAGGACGCACGAAGCGGTCAACACGCCGACCCGGTCAACGTCATCCGCCACAGCGTCTATCGTGATTGTCTCGACGCCGCCGAGCAGGAGCCAGGTTTCTTCCGGCTAACCGTTCCGACTGGTGGTGGGAAGACCCGTTCGGGATTGGCGTTCGGGCTACGCCATGCATCGAAGCACGGGCTTGAGCGCGTCATCGTCGCGATACCGTACACCTCGATCACCGATCAGACAGCGGGAGAGTACCGGAAGATCTTCAGCTCCCGATACGCAGTGCTGGAACATCACAGTGCGATCGAGCGGACCGATCCTGACGATGACGGCTCCGGCAACTCCTGGGAGCGGCTGGCAGCCGAGAACTGGGACGCGCCGATCGTCGTCACCACAACCGTCCAGCTCTTCGAGAGCCTGCTGGGCAGGACGACGAGCGCCTGCCGCAAGCTGCACAACATCGCCGGTAGCGTCATCATCCTCGATGAGGCACAGACACTGCCGCCGCACCTGCTCGACACGATCCTGGACGTGCTGCGCGAGCTTGTGGCGCATTACGGCACGACGGTTGTCCTGAGCACGGCCACCCAACCGGCGCTGGACGAGCACGAAGGGTTTCGCGGATTGCCCGATGTCCGCGAAATTATTATCCAACCGGAGCGGCATTTCGCCGCGTTGCACCGGGTCGAGTACGAGCGCGCTGGCCTCTCCGGCGACGGTTGGACATGGGCGTGCGTCGCGGAGGAGATGCGGACGAGCCACCAGGCGCTGGCGATCCTCAACACGAAGGCCGACGCGCTAGCACTGCTCGACGCGCTGGACGATCCCGATGCGCTGCACCTGTCGACGCTGCTGTGCGGCGCGCACCGGCGTGATGTCTTGAAGGAGGTGAAACGGCGATTGAAGGCTGGCGAGCCGTGCCGGCTGGTCGCGACGCAGGTTGTCGAGGCGGGTGTCGATCTGGACTTCCCGCTTGTGCTGCGGGCAATCGGGCCGCTCGACCGGATCGTCCAGGCAGCCGGCCGCTGCAACCGCGAGGGGCGGCTGGAGCGTGGGCGTGTCGTCGTCTTCCGACCGGCTGAGGGCGGACTCCCGCGTGGCGCGTACCAGACCGGCACTGACCTGACGGCGGTGGTGCTGGCCGATCCAGCCTTCGATTTCCACGATCCCGCCGTCTACGAGCAGTACTTTCGCGATCTCTACAAGAGGGTCACGCTGGACAGAGGAGACATCCAGCAACTACGTCAACGGCGGGAGTACCACAAGGTCGCGGATGCGTTCTACCTGATCGCGAAGGACACGACATCGGTGCTCGTCAGCTATTGGGACAGGTTGCCTGCCCCGGATGGGAGGGCGGTAGACGACCTGACGAGCGACCTACGCAACAAGCGTGGCAACCCACGCGAATTGTGGCGCGCATTGCAGCCGCTGATGGTCAGCGTCCGCAAGGGAGAGTTGAATGCGTACGCGCGCACGGCACTGGCGTTCGAAATCGTCGAGGGACTCTGGGAGTGGACCGGGAAATATGATCCCACGCGCGGCCTGGTGGGAGAGCGTGACCCCGACTACTTCGTAGTATAGCGCTGATGTTTCGAGACGCGGCAGATGCACTACGAAAGGAGGGCGAGTGTCAGGACTGGTCCCATTGGAGGTCAAGGTTTGGGGAAGTCTCGCCTGCTTTACCAGACCGGAGATGAAAGTGGAGCGGGTCAGCTACCCGGTGATGACGCCATCGGCGGCGCGTGGCGTTCTTGAGGCGATCTTCTGGAAGCCGGAGTTCACCTGGGACGTGCGTGAGATCCACGTCCTGCGCGAGATTCGCTACCACTCGTTTGTCCGCAACGAGGTTTCGACACGTCAGGCGGTGTCAACGGCGCGCGGCTGGGTGACATCTGGTGGCGGCTACAACGTGACGGAGGACCGCACCCAACGGCACACGCTGGCCTTGCGCGATGTCAGTTATCTCATCCGGGCCGGAATGCGGCTGCGCGATGGCCTGACCGATGACATCGCCAAGTATCGCGATCAGTTTCGCCGCCGGGTCGAGCGCGGGCAGTACTACAGCCCGCCCTACCTCGGCTGCCGCGAATTCACCGCCTTCTTCAGCGCGCCGGACGGCAGCGAGCGCGCGATCCCCCTCAGCGATGGCCTCGGCAACATGCTGCTGGAGATCGAGTACGACGGTCGGGAAGGTGGTGGCCAGCCGCGCTTCTTCGATGCGCGGCTCGTCAACGGCGTCCTGCATGTTCCGCCAGCCATGAACGGAGGTGTCTGATGCTGCTACAGCGGCTGCTCGAATACGCGGATCGCGGCAGCGACGACAGCCCGTCGATGTACAAGCTGACGCCAATCCGCTACGAGGCACAACTGGACGAGGACGGCAATCTGCTCGGGATGGTGACGCTCAGCAGCGGCGTCGAGCGGGGCCGCGACCGGGGCAAGCCGATGCTCGTGCCAGCGCGCGAGCGATCCGGCACCGCGCCGAAGCCGATCCTGCTGGCCGACACGCTGGAGTATGCGCTCGGGATCGGGCGGCCGGAGAAGGCGCCTGTCTATCACCAGGCATTCGTTGATCTACTGCGCGCGTGCCTTGAGGCAACCGGCGAGGGCGACCTGCGCACAATCCTGCGCTTTCTGGAACAGCCGGTTGAGGAACGTCCGGGCGTGCCCACCGATCTGGAAGCAGGCGCTGTCACCTTCAGCGTCGCCGGGCGCTGGCCGGTGGACACACCAAGCGTGCGCGCCTTCTGGGCGGCGGCTGCCGACCGTTCGGCGGGCGGCGTGACGGGTGCGCAAACGCAGTGCATGGTCTGCGGCGAGCATAAGCCGGTCGTTGACCGCTTCCCGATCAAGATCAAGGGCGTGCTTGGGACACAAGGCTCAGGCGCGGCGCTGGTGACAGCAAACTCGAACGCATTCAACTCATATGGACTGGCAGAGGCATACCTCGCGCCAACCTGCGCGCGCTGCGCCGAGCGGATCGGCACGTCACTCAACCGGCTGATCGCTGATCCGGCCAACCGGATCTACCTTTCGCCGCTCACCTACGTCTTCTGGACGCGCGAGAAGACTGACTACCAGTGGGGCGTGATGCTGACACAACCCGACTCGGGGCAGGTTGCCGCGTTGCTGGGCGCAGCATATGGAGGGCGACAAGCGGCAAGCCGACTCGACACCAATGCGTTCTACTGTGTCGCGCTGGCTGGCAACAGTGGCCGGATCGCCGTCCGGGACTGGATTGACACAACCGTATCCGAGGCGCAGACCAACCTTGCGCGCTACTTCGCTCTCCAACAGATCGTGGATCGTGCCGGTGTTGTAGAGCGCTACTTCGGCGTGCGAGCGCTGGCCGGGGCAACCGTTCGCGATTCGCGGAAGGACAATCCGTCTCCCGGTGTACCGCGCGCCCTGATGCGCGTCGCGTTACAGGGTGGGCCACTGCCGGACGCGCTACTCGCGCAGGCGATCCGGCGTGTCCAGGCGGGACAAGGGGTGAGTCACGCGCAGGCGGCGCTGATCAAGATGGTGCTCGCGGGAGCGATCGATGATCCGCAACGATTGGAGGACTTCATGGTGAAGCTTGACGAGTCCAACCGCGATCCGGCCTACCTGTGTGGCCGGCTGCTGGCGGTGCTCGATGACATCCAGCGCGCGGCGCTCGGCCAGCGCAACGCGACGATCATCGACCGCTTCTTCGGGTCGGCCTCGACCGCGCCGATCTCGGTTTTTGGCCGGCTCGTGCGTGGCGCGCAGCCGCACCTGGCCAAGCTGCGCCGCGACCGTCCCGGCACGTATGCCGCGCTCGACACGCGGATGACGGGCATCATCGGTGACATCGGCACATTCCCACGGACGTTGACGCTCCGCCAGCAAGGGCTGTTCGTGCTCGGCTACTACCACCAGCGCGCTGCCGACACGAAGGCGCGCATCGAACGGGCCGCCGCTCGCCGCGCGGCTGGCGCACTTGTGGACGATGTTGAACTCCTTGATGATGAACTGGAAGGGTAGACACTCCATGACAACCACAACCTCGACCGACGCCCACCTTGACCCGGCACGCCGCCACGACTTCGTCCTGCTCTTCGATGTGACCGACGGCAATCCGAACGGCGACCCGGACGCTGGCAACCTGCCGCGGATCGACCCGGAGACGATGCAGGGGCTGGTGACTGATGTCGCGCTCAAACGGAAGGTGCGCGACTGGGTTGACCTCGCCCGTGGCCACGAGGAGCGCTTCAAGATTTACGTTCAGAACCGCGAGGCGCTCAACGACCTGCACCAGCGTGCGTACACGGCCAGCAACCTGAAGTCGACCGGCTCCAAGCAGAAGCGCGATGATGTCGACACGGCGCGCCAATGGATGTGTGACAACTTCTACGATGTACGCACCTTCGGCGCGGTGATGACGACCGGCGTCAACGCCGGCCAGGTGCGCGGGCCGCTCCAGCTCACCTTCGCGCGCTCGATCGACCCGATCGTCCCGCTGGATGTCTCGATTACCCGGATCGCGATTACTCGACCGGAGGACATGACGACTGTCAGCGCCGAGGGCGAAACGACGGGTGGCAAGACGACCGAGATGGGCCGCAAGGCGTTGATCCCGTATGGGCTGTATCGCGCGCACGGCTTCTTCGTGCCGGCCTTCGCCGAGCGGACCGGGTTCTCCAGCGAGGACCTGGAGCTGTTCTGGTCGGCGCTGACGCTGATGTGGGATGTCGACCGCTCGGCCTCACGCGGATTAACCGGCTGCCGGGGGCTGTACGTCTTCACGCATGAGAACAAGCTGGGCAACGCACCGGCCCAGACGCTGCTGGAGCGCGTGCGCGTCGAGCGCGACCCGGCCATCGAAGCGCCGCGCCGCTTCGGGGATTACCACGTCAGCGTCGACGATGGCAGTTTGCCACCCGGCGTGACCATCACCCGGCTGGACGGGTAGCCGAATGGACACGCAGCGCGACATCACCCAGGTTTCCAGCGCGCTGGAGCCGGTCACGATCTCGGCGCTGGAGCACTACAGCTACTGCCCACGGCAGTGCGCGCTGATCCATGTCGAGCAGACGTTCACCGAGAACGTCTTCACGATCCGTGGACGGCACACCCACGAGCGGGTGGATGACCCGGAGGCCGAGCGCAGGCCAGGCATCCACCGCGAGTATGCGCTGCCGCTCTGGTCGGAGCGGCTTGGGCTGACTGGCCGCGCCGACCTGGTCGAGTTCACGCCGGATGGGCCGTTTCCGGTCGAATACAAGTCCGGCAAGCAGCGGCAGTGGGGCCACGAGGCGATCCAACTCTGCGCGCAGGCGCTTTGCCTGGAGGAGATGACCGGCCAGCCGGTTCCGCGTGGGGCGATCTACTACCACGGCTCACGCAAGCGGCGCGAGGTGACGCTCGATGACAACCTGCGCCGGATCGTTGAGGAAACGACGCGAGCTGTCCGGGCGATGCTGGCGCGGACGGAGCTGCCAGCCCCGATCTTCGACGCGCGTTGCACGCACTGCTCGCTGATCGACAGTTGCCTGCCGGGTGTCGAGCGCCAGGAGCCACGGCCCGGCTGGCTGGCTGAACTGTTCGACGTTGGCGACGAGCGCTAGGCGGGGACGGGTACGATGCATCAGGTTCTGAACATCCTCTACGTGATGACACCGGGAGCATATCTGCGGCTCGACCACGACACGGTCAAGGTCGAGGTCGAGCGCGAGGTGCGCTTGCAGGCGCCGCTCCTGCACCTCGGCGGGATCACCTGTTTCGGGAATGTCATGCTCAGCCCGGCCATCATGCACCGTTGCGCTGAGGATGGCCGGGCGCTGGTCCTGCTGGACGGCAACGGGCGCTTCAAGGCGCGGCTGGTCGGCAAGACGAGCGGCAACGTCCTGCTGCGGCGCGCGCAGCACATCGCCAGCAGCGACCCGGCCAGCTCGGCGGCGATCGCGCGGCACATCGTCGCCGGCAAGCTGCAGAACTCGCGTCAGGTGCTGCTGCGGGCCGGCCGCGAGGCGACCCGCGCGGAGGATGTGGCGGCGCTCTCCGCGGCGGCGGGCCGGGTCGCCGACGCATTGCGGCGGTTGGCGCTCGTCCGCAACCTGGACCAGGTTCGCGGCCATGAGGGCGAGGCCGCGCGCGCTTACTTCGCCGCCTTCGACCAGATGATCCGCAACGATCGCGAGGAGTTCCGCTTCAGCGGGCGCGTCCGCCGGCCGCCAATCGGCCGGACCAACGCATTGCTCTCGTTCCTGTATGCGCTGCTGCTCAACGACTGCGTGGCGGCGGCCGAGAGCGTCGGCCTCGATCCACAGGTCGGCTTTCTGCATACCCTGCGGCCAGGCAGGCCGGCGCTCGCGCTCGATCTCATGGAAGAGTCGCGCGCGTATATCGCCGACCGGCTGGTGCTGACGCTGATCAACCGCCAGCAGTTGCGTCCCAACGACTTCGACATCCTGCCGGGCGGCGCGGCCCGCCTCACCGACAGCGCGCGCCGGAAAGTCGTCGTCGCCTGGCAGGAGCGCAAGCAGGACGAGGTGCGCCACCCGGTCCTCGACCGCAAGGTGCCGCTGGCGCTCGTGCCGCACATCCAGGCGCAACTGCTGGCGCGCCACCTACGCGGCGATCTCGACGCCTACCCACCGTTCCTCGCGAAGTAGCCGGCCGGAGGAGGGAGGATGCGCATTCTGGTGACCTACGATGTCTCGACCGAGACGCCAGCTGGCAAGCGCCGTTTACGCAAGGTGGCGCTGGTCTGTCTGGCGTTCGGGCAGCGCGTGCAGAAATCGGTCTTTGAGTGTACGCTGACCGACGCACAGTTGGCGGAATTCGAGCACCGGCTACTGCGGAGTATCAATGAGAAGGAGGACAGCCTGCGGATCTACCGGCTGCGCGAGGATCGGGAACAGTATCTGAAGACGTACGGGGTGACGCATGACATCGACTTCGAAGCGCCACTGGTTGTCTGACATCGCGCGCGCGCGGACCATGCGCACCCATCAAAACGCGGCAGGTTCGCGCGGCTGGAAAACCGCGTCCAGACGCGGAAAAGCCAGCCAGCCAGCCGCTCTTCGCACGCGGATGCGCACCTCGCGCCGGCATCCGCGCTCGCGCCCTCGTTTTGCCCGCCCCGACGCGGCAAATCCGCGGCGTTGCATCCTGCCTGATGGTGGGATGAGGATTGAAACGAGGCAGCCGATGCGCCAGCCGTCATCACGGCGATGTTGCATCCTGCCTGATGGTGGGATGAGGATTGAAACCTTATTGAAGATGGCAACCACGATCAGCGGGTGAAGAACCGTTGCATCCTGCCTGATGGTGGGATGAGGATTGAAACTCGTCGCGGCGAGATCCCGATGTGCAGCGCCAGACGTTGCACCCCGCCTGAGGTTTGAAACGGTCTGCCTGGCGGTCACAGGCAGGCGGCGTGCTATGATCCCCGTCGTGGGAGTACTTCATGGTAGTTGCGCCCTGCTTGCGGATGGGGTGAGGATTGAAACGTGGTTTAGTGTTGCACAGCACAATCGTCCTGCTCGTTGCACCCTGCCTGAGCGTGAGCGCTGCCATCGATAGACCGGCGTGGCGATCAACGAGTCACGTCGTCGCTGGCGTCA
>Ga0136611_10000835_pt1 | contig 20764 bp, 24 predicted proteins | sample AntDrymUQ2232306_2_FD_106645 | JGI IMG/M metagenome (GOLD analysis project Ga0136611, IMG submission 106645) | Polar desert sand microbial communities from Dry Valleys, Antarctica - metaG UQ223 (23.06) | ecosystem: Environmental > Terrestrial > Soil > Desert | place: Antarctica: Dry Valley...
GTCGTCGCCGCGTTCGCGACCGATTGGCGGGTCGGGTTGGCGACGTGCGGCGCGGCGCTGGTGGCGGTCGCGTTGCGCCTGACCGCCGACACAAAGGATGTTGCCCCGTGACGATCCTCGACCGGTTGGTGAAGGCGCGGAACACGGTAACGATCGAACAGTTCTCGAACGTGAACATGCCGTCGATGGGCCGGCAGCGTTCAGGTGCGAACGTGACGAAGGATTCTGCGTTGCGGCAAGCCGCGGTGTGGGCGTGCATCCGACTCCGTGCCGAGACGATCGGGATGCTCCCGGTCCAGGTCGTCGAATACCGCGGTGCTGAGCGGGTGCCGCTGGATCTGCCGGTTTGGTTGCAGCGCCCGAACCCGGAGATGACATCGTTCGACCTGTTCGAGCGGACATCGGCGTCGTTGGATGTCGACGGGAACTCGTTCTGGTGGGTGGAGCGCGACAAGCTCGGCCGTGTCGTCGAAGTGTGGCCGCTCCCACCCGCGAACGTGAACGTGTCCCGCAACCGTGACGAGGTGAAGCGGTTCAAGATCGGCAACGAGCAGACCGACTACGGCCCGGAACGGATCTTCCACATCTCAGGGTTCACGCTCCCCGGCCGGCTGCGTGGTCTGTCGCCGATCGAGCAGCACGCCAACGCGATCGGGTTGGCGGTCGCGGCGGAGGAGTACGGGGAGAACTTCTTCGCGAATGGTGCGGTCATGTCCGGGATCATCGAGTCCCCGCAGGACCCCGGCGAGGTGGCGGCGAAGCGGATGCAATCGTCGTTCGAGCGTGACCATCGAGGACTCCGCAACGCGCACCGTCCGGGCTTCCTGTTCGGTGGAGCGAAGTGGACGCAGTTGACGATCCCGAACGATGCCGCTCAGTTCTTGGAGTCCCGCAAGTTCCAGATCTCGGAGATCGCACGGATCTTCCGGGTTCCCCCGCACAAGATCGGTGATCTGGAACGGGCGACGTTCTCGAACATCGAGCATCAGGCGATCGAGTGGGTGACTGACGGCGTGATGCCGTACACGGCCCGCATCGAACGGGCTGTGCTCGCCGCCGGGCTGCTCGACCGGGAGTCGCGGTTGAAGTTCAACCTCGCCGGCCTCCTTCGTGGTGACACCGCGTCCCGGTTCGCCGCCTACGCGATCGGGCGCCAGTGGGGTTGGCTGAACGCTGACGACATCCGTGCGTTCGAGGATCTCAACCCGTTGCCTGACGGCCAGGGGCAGGCGTACCTCGAGCCGCTGAACATGGTGTCGGCGGGCAGTGAGCGGGCGGATGCGCTGGCGGTTGCCCCAAAGGGGTCCAAGGTTGGCGCCCGGAACTCGGCGGATGACATGCGACAGATCCAGAGCGCGCACGACGCGCTCACGTCACTCGGAGCGAAGTGCGAGCAGTTGGCGCTCGACATGGGAGCAGAGGACACGCTCAACCCGGTCGAGGTGAAGGCGCTCGAGCCGCCGGTGACCAACGTGACGATCAACAACTACCAGCCGGAGCAGAAGGCGGGCGACGTTCACGTCACCACACCCGAGGTGGTCGTGAACAACGTGCCAACCGAAGTGGTCATCAACAATCTGCCGGCGCCGCCGGCACCCGTGGTGAAGGTCGGTGCGAAGCGCATCGAGCATGACGAATCGGGGCGCATTGTGCGTGTCGTCGAAGAGGAGGTCTGATGGTTCTCGCCTACTCGACGGCGTTGCGGAACGCGCGTCTCGACCAGATCACGACGGCGGTCGGCACGTCCGGCCTGGTCCGCATCTACGACGGGACACGCCCGGCGTCAGGTGGTGCTGCGACTGTGTTGCTGGCGGAGTTGACCTGTTCGGCGACGTTCGCTCCTGCGGCGTCGGCCGGTGTGTTGACGGTCAACGCGATCACCCAGGACGCTTCAGCCAACGCGACAGGCACGGCGACGTGGTTCCGGGTGACGACGTCGGCCGGTGCGTTCGTCATCGACGGGAGCGTCGGCACGACGGGCTCCGATCTCAACCTGACGACGACGAGCATTGTCGCCGGCGGTCCGGTGTCGATCACCAGCTTCACCATCACAACCGGCAATGCCTGACGCAGACGTCGCGATTACCGCGGGCGCCGGCACGAAGATCGACACTCGCACCGTCGGTGCGGGTTCAGACGAGCACCGTCAGGTCATGGTCGTCGGCGATCCGACAACGGCGGCGAGCGTCGCCACGGTCACCACCGCCGGCGCCTTGCAGACCCGCCGAAACATTGACAGTGGTCGCAACGTCACGAACTACTTCCACGCCGCCCCGATCATCACCACCGTCGCCGAGGTGATGCAGACGTTGACCGGCTACAAGGGTGGGGTGGCGGTCGTTGCAACTGCAACACCGGCAGTCGTCACCGCCGGCAAGACCTATCGGGTGGCGAGGGTGAGGGCCACCTACGTCGCCGCCACCGTGATCGGCTCGGCAAGGATCAACCTGCGGGCGAACCTGACCGGCGTCGCTGTCGCCGGTTCACCGCTCGTCGCCTCCTGGCAGGTCGGTATTCCGGCGATCTTCACCGCTGGGTCGGCGATGACCTACACGTTCGAGTATCCCGAGGGGTTGGAGTTCGCCGCCGGGACCGGCATCGCGATCGGTGTTCAGGGGTTCGGTGCGGTCCCGACGACAGCCACGATCGTCGGTTACGTGATGGTGGCTGTCGAGGGATACGAGTACTAGCCGGGCGGTGAAACCATGAGCCTGCTCCTGCTGCTGAGTCAGGGTGCCGCCTCCTCGGTCACCGGCACGATCGCGGTCACCGAAGCGGCGGACACGTCGTCCATCTCGGCGGGTCACGGACCGAACGGCACAAGTGCAACAACCGAGGCCGCTGACACTTCGTCGGCGTCCGGCACCCACAGCCCGCCGCCGGTCACCGGCACGATCGCCACCAGCGAAGCCGCCGACACCTCGTCGGCGTCCGGCACCCATAACCCGCCAGTCACCGGCACCATCGCACGCACCGAAGCGGCGGACACGTCGTCCATCTCGGCGGGTCACGGACCGAACGGAACGAGCACCGCCTCAGAGGCCGCTGACACTTCGTCGGCCACCGGTAGCCACACCCCGCCGGTGACGGGCACCAGCGCCACTACAGACACCAATGACACGGCCTCAGCGGCAGGTGGTCACGGACCGAACGGCACCAGCGCCACGGTCGAAGCCGCCGACACCTCGTCAGCCTCCGGCACCCATGATCCGCCGGTCACCGGCACGATCTCCGCCACCGAGGCTGACGACGAACGGTCAGCGAACGGCGGTCACGGACCGGCCGGCACGATCGCCACGTTCGAGGCGTCCGACACGTCGACCGCCACCGGCACACAAACAATCGTTGGCACCGTCGCCGTCCTCGAGCCTGACGACACCCCGAACGCCGCCGGCAGCCACACACCGCCAACCGTCACCGGCACGATCGGCGTCACCGAAACCGCCGACACGTCAACCATCACCGGCAGCCACACCCCGCCGCCGGCGGACGACGGTGGTTGGTCGGGTGGTGGTGGTAGCCGCCGCCCGCAATGGCAGCAGTACGTGCCATCACCGCCCCGCCTCATCAACGGCACCGCCGCCTGCGTCGAAGACGACGACACCTGCGTGGCGTACGGCGTCGCGCTGATGCCGACGTTCAACCCGAACGACGACGACCTGCGCACGTTGCTTCTGCTCGAGCTGGTCTGAAAGAGGAAACAATGCCGCATAAGAGCTTTCGCGGTCATGCCGCTCTGTGGATGTCACAGCGACAGCCACGCAACGAAGCTCCGAAGGCCGACGTCGACGAGAACGTCGCCACGATCCGCCTGTATGACCCCGTCGACTCGTGGGGGGAGATGTTCGGCGTGTCCGCGAAGGAGTTCGCGAACGCGCTCGACGAGCTCCCGGACGAGGTTGACGAGATCCGGTTGCACATCAACAGCCCCGGTGGCGACGTGTTCGACGGCATCGCGATCCTCAACGCCCTGCGTACCCACAAGGCAAGGGTTGTCGCCGTCGTCGACGGCATCGCCGCATCCGCCGCGTCGTTCATCGCCTGCGGGGCCGACGAGCTGATAATGGCCCGCAACAGCGAACTGATGATCCATGACGCGTGGGGGCTGTGCGTCGGCAACGCAGCCGACATGCTTTCCACTGCCGAGATGCTCGAGCGTCTGTCCGGCAACATCGCGTCGATCTACGCGGAGAAGTCCGGGGTCGACGCGGCGCTGTGGCGTATGGCGATGGCTAAGGAATCGTGGTACTCCGCGGACGAAGCGGTAGAGGCCGGGCTGGCCGACCGGGTCGACAAGAAGAAGCCCGCCGCGAAGAACGCCTTCGACCTTTCGATGTACAACTTCGACGGCCGGGCGGCAGCCCCCCCGCCGATCACCGAGCCGGAGGTCGATCCCGTGACGCCGGTCAAGGCGTCCGACGATCGGGAGCGGAGGTTGCGACATCTGGTCGTGACCACCCCCGGCGTCACCCTTCCGGCCGACGCGGCCTGAGTTCTCGCCCGCATCCGGCGGGCGCTGCAAGAAAGCCAAGCCATCGCACACAGCGGCCCCCGGCCGTCGCGACGGCTGACGCTCCCCACTCCGACGACGTTCGGATTCCATGCCCCCAAGGAGGCACCCCCGCATGAGCACCAACAACGTGCTTGCCAAGGAGTTCGAGCGTCTCGCCACGCGCAACGCCCAGCTCCTCCACACCGACGAAGGCGAAGGCAAGTCCATCGCCGAGTCCAAGGAGAAGGCCGACGAGTTCGACGCGAACCTGACGCGGCTCGAGTCGCTCAAGGCGCAGCTCGAGAGCGTCCAGAGGTTCGACGAGATCAACGCCTGGTCGACGACCCCGGAGCGTCAGGCGGCAGCGTTCGCCGACGACCCGACCGAGAAGCGCGAGCAGCGCGAACGCAACACCCGCAGGTCGCCGGGCGCTGAGCTGGTCGACAACCCGCAGTTCAAGGCGTGGCTGAACGAGATCGCCCCCGGCGGGCAGCTGTCCGACGGCACCCCGATCAGGTCCCCGAAGTTCGCGATGAAGGACTCGTCGCTAATGAACGTCAAGAACGCGGCGGTCCTCGGCGGGTCGACGTCCGGTGGTGCGTTCTTCACGACCGACTACCAGAACGACCTATACGTGCCGTACATCCAGCCGACCCTCACGGTCCGCGATCTCGTCATCAACGCACAGACGTCCGACGACCTGATCTCCTACCCGCGGGCGGTCGCCCACGTCAACACGGCGGCGGAGACGGCGGAGGCCACCACATCGGCCGACCCGGCGATCTCCGGTGCGTCACCCGGCCCGTACACGGTCGCTGCGGCGTCCGGTGCGAAGCCGGAAGGCGAGTTCACCTGGGAGCAGATCACCGCACAGGTCCAGCCGATCGCCGAAGGGGTCCCGATCTCGCGGCGTGCGCTGATGAACGCCGGCCAGATCATGTCGATCATCGACGACCAGCTGCGTTTCGACATCCGTCAGCGGATCAACACGCAGATCATGGTCGGCAACGGCACCGCCCCGAACATCCGGGGCATCCGCAACACGACCGGCATCCTCACTCAGGCGTTCTCGAACAACGTCGTCGAGACGCTCCGCAAGGGCAAGACGAAGGTGGCGGACACCGCGACCGGCTCGGGTCGCATCCCGAACGCCGCCGTCCTCACCCCGACGTCGATGGAGACGCTCGACCTGTTCCGGGTCGGCGGGTCGGTCGCAACGGACGGCCCGTTCCTCGTGAACCCGTTCGGCGACGCACAGCGCCGCCTGTGGGGCATGACGCTCGTCGAGGAGCCCGGCATGACCGCCTCGAAGGCCGTCGTCGGGTACTTCCGTGACGCCGTCCTGTGGGACCGTCAGCAGGAGAACGTGATGATCTTCGATCAGCACAAGGACTTCGCCGCCCGCAACCTCCTCTATCTCCTGGCGGAATGGTGGGGAGCGTTCGGTGTGCTCCAGCCGAAGTCGTTCTGCGACGCCACGATGGCGTAATCGCAGCTCAACGGTTGTTTCCGGGTGTCGGCGGGTCCTCGTGGCCCGCCGACATCCCCCCACTCGAGGAGGATCTGTGAACGAAGCGAAATATCCATCGAAGCAGCGCGTCGAGCGTGACGGTGCGCTCGTCTACGCCGAGGGCGACGACCTGCTCGCCGACCCGGACGAGGCCAAGCGTCAGGGCTACAAGCTCGACGCCGCAGCACCGGTCATCGCCACGTCACGCGTCGAGCGTGACGGTGTGCTCGTCTACGCCGAAGGTGACGTGATCCCCGCCGACGACGAGGCCGCTGCCGGTCAGGCGAAGAAGCAGGCGAAGGCCGACGAGGCCGGCGCCGACAAGGCCGAGCGGCCCGCGGCGAACAAGGCTCGCAAGCCGACCGCAAAGAAGTAACCGATGCTCGCCGGCGCGGCCACTCGCACGCGGTTCGCCACCGCCACGACACTGACGTTTCAGCCGGCCGGTTCTGATGGAGAGCCGACTGACCCGGGGGTCGTCACGGTCGGCGTCACCCGCTCCGATGGGAGCGCGCTCGTCGTGGCCGGCGCCGCCACGGTTGGCACCGGTACGGCGGTTCGCGCCTACACGCTGACTGCGGCAGAGACGGCGAGCCTCGACGTACTCACAGCGACGTGGAAGGTCGGGACGGTCACTGTCGGCACGACATCGCATGAGATCGTCGGCGGCTACTACTTCACGTCAGCCGACCTGCGCGACGCGGAACCGTCACTGGCGAACGCCGCACAGGATCCGCTGCTGAAGCTGATCGCCGCCCGGTCCGAGGTGGAGGCGTTCATCGAGGGCGTGTGCGGGTGTGCGTTCGTCCCCCGGTTCTCGCTGGTTCGCGGGTTCGTCCGCGACGGCAGCATCAACTACGACGGCGACTCGACGATCACCCTTCACCCGTACCTGCGCTCGATTCGTTGGGCGCGCTACTGGGGCACGGACGTCGTCGACTACACGGTGCTGACCGGGACTGAGCTCGCAGCGATCTCGATCAACGACACGGGCGTCATTTCGGTCCCGTACGGGAACCACGTCTACGAGATCGGCTACGAGCACGGTGCTCCGATGTTGCCGGCCGACATCAAGGCGGCCGCGATGGCGATCGCCCGCATGGCGGTCCACCGCAAGCGGTCAGGTATCCCTGATCGCGTTCAGTCGATGTCGACGCCGGAAGGTTCGACGTTGAACTTCGGTCGGGTCGGCACCCAGTGGCGGCCGACCGGTGTCGAGTGGGTCGATGAGATCCTGCGCCGCCCGGACTACAACTTCCGGCTCGCCGGCACCGTCCTCTGATGGCGAAGCGGACGACAACGGTTTTCGATGCCGAGGCGGCGCTGGTCGCCCTGCTCGAGGCGCAGACGTGGCCATCCCACCCGACAACCGGGGAGGCGCCGCTCGTCGTGGATGCGGACACACGGGATGTGTTCGACGAGGCGGTCATCGTGCTCGGTTCGACCGGTGCGAGCTCGTCAGAGTGGAAGACGATGGGCGCCCCGTCGAAGGACGAGTCGTACACGTTGAAGGTGCGTGTCGGCACGAAGGTCGACGGTTGCACGCAGGCCGAGGCGCGGTCCCGGTTGAAGGAACTCGTTGCGGTCGTCGAGGTCGCGCACCGTTCGGCGGTGACCGGTCAGCCGGCCGGTGGCTATGTGGCGTCGGTCGCCGGTGGCGTGCAGTACATGACGTGGCGAGTGACCGTCGTCGAGCACGCCGTCTACGCCCTCGCACCCCCGCAGGGCGGGTTCGGCGCGTTCGCCGATCTCGACATCTCGTTCGTTGCACGGATCTGAGGAGGACAACGTGAAGGTCAAATACTGTGGGCCGTTCGATGAGGTCGAGGTTGCCGGGCAGAAGGTGAAGCGCGGCCACCAGTTCGAGGTGTCGGACGAGGTGGCCGGCAAGGCGCCCGACCCGCGATGGGCGGAGGCTCAGGCCGAGCTCGTCGACGCCGTGAACGGCACCCCCGACCATGACCGCGCCGCCAAGTTGCGCGACGAGATCGCCGGGCTCGACTTCGGTGAGGGGCTGCTCGCGCAGCCCGACAACTTCCAGCCGGTGACGGCAAAGGCCAAGGAGGCTGACAAGCCATGACCGTTCTCAACACGCAGTTCTCAACTGTCGATGAATCCGCGTACGGAACGCCGGTCACGACGACCCGGTTCTGGGAGACGAACGGTGTCCCGGACTTCGCCCCCGAGTACGGGCGCTCCCAGTCCGAGGGGCTGCGCACCGGCACCCGCGTCGCCCGTTCCGATCGGTTCGTGCCGTACAACATGGGCGGCGGTGGGACCGTCGAGATGGACGTCCCGACGATCGGCTGGTCGTGGTGGCTGAAGCATCTGCTCGGCACATCAGCGACCGGTGTGGCGGCCGACTCGAACACGACGCACACCGGCACCGTCGGTTCGTTGGCCGGTGATTCGTTCACAGCGCAGGTCGGGCGCGCATTCCATCCGTCCGGGACGATGCAGCCGTTCACCTACCACGGCGGCAAGGTCACATCGTTCGAGCTGTCGACCGACGTCGAGGGGCTGCTGGTCGCTTCGATCGACTGCGATTTCGAGGACGTCGACACCGCAACCGGGCTGGCGGCCGCGTCCTACGCGGCGGGTGCTGCGGTGTTCGCATGGACCGGTGCGGCGGTCACGATCGGCGGGGCGTCGATGGAGTTGTCGAACTTCTCGGTGTCGGTTGATAACAACCTGAAGACGGATCGCCGGTATCTGCGGGCGTCGGCGTTGAAGAAGGAGCCGGTGGAGGCGGGGATGCGGTCGATCGAGTGGTCCGCCGACCTCGACTTCGTCGACCTGACTCAGTACAACCGGTTTGTTTCTGCGACGGCGGCCGGGTCGTTGGCGGAGATCGTCGCGACCTGGACCGGCCCGATCATCCACGCCGGCGCAACACTCCCGCAGATCGTGGTGACGTTGCCGGCCGCACGGTTCGACACGGTCGACATGTCGACGGGTGCGGATCCGATGACGCAGTCGGTGTCGGGGGTCGGTCTGTTCGACGGGACCAACAGCCCGATCACGATTTCGTATCGGTCGTCGAACGCGGTCGCTTAGGCCTGGATGCCACGGCTCAAGTCGGGCACCGTCGCCGTCACCGGGCTCGACGAGTTGCGCCGGGAGTTGAAGAAACTCGAGGGCGACGCGGCGACGAACGCGCTCAAGGACGCGAACTACGCCGTCGCCCAACTGGTTGTGTCGGCCGCTCAGGGTCATGCGTCGTCGCGGATGGAGTCGGCGGCGGCGGCGACGTTGCGGCCGTCACGTCAGGCGGCACGGGCGCAGGTGACCGGCGGGTCTGGTATCGCGTTCTTCGGTGGCGCCGAGTTCGGTGCCGCCCGCAACCAGTCGCGTCAGAACGTGAACGGTCACCCCGGCCAGGGTTACAACCAGTTCAAGCCGTGGCGGGGTAGCGGGTCAGGTGCCGGTTACGCGTTGTATCCGGCTATCCGTGACTCGACGGACAAGATCGTCGAGCGTTATAGCGACGAGATTGACAAGATCACCCGGGCAGCGTTCCCGGACTAGACGCAGTTGGCCTCGGCCTTCACGCGGGCGATGTTGTCGAAGGTGTTGTCGAACGTGCCAGCGTGCACCGGCCCCTCGTCGATCCACCATCCGTATGTGTTGAACGCGATGGTGCAGCCGTCGTAGACGAGCCGAACCGGCATGACGACATTGCGGCGCCCTTCGGAGGTGCAAGTCACGCCCTCGCTGACGTCAGGTGAGTCGGCACCATCCGCGAACACGTCGGTGCACTCGGGGATGTTGCCCCCGTCCTGGTCGCCTCCGCACGCCGACGTGACGAAGCAGAGCAGTACAGCAGTCAGTACACGCATGGCAGAAGACTAGGGGGATCACGATGAGCACAGCGAGAGACCGAACGCTCGAGGCGCAGGGCAAGAAGAAGCCGTCCGAGACGATGCCGGTGGTGAAGGTGATGGTGAACGGTGAGCCGGTCGTTGTGAACTCAGCGACGTTCACCGGTCGCGAGCGTCAGCTGATGAAAAAGGAGCTGGCCGGCATCGGCTACGAGCCCGACGGTGAGGACGCGATGTACGCGGCGATCTGGGTGGTGATGCGCCGCAACGATCCGACCCTGAAGTTTGACGATGTGCTCGACAGCATCACTTCCGGTGACTTCGCCGACGCCGAGCAGGTCACCGAGGAGGCCGACGACTCCCCGGAAGGCTGAGGGCCAGCCTTCTCAAACGCTGGCCCACCATCATCCGCGAGTACCGGCTCATGCCGTGGCACACCGATCGTCTCACCGCCGACGAGTGGCGGGAGATCATCAAGGACCAGGACGCACGCCACAAGGCGATGAGGGACGAGCAACGCCGACAGCGGCGGACAGGGCGGGGGTGAGTCGTGGAGCATTGTTCCGAGCAGCCGTGCCGGCGGCCAGTCCGCAAGTGCGGGATGTGCGATACGCATTATGCGTGGGCAAAGCGCAATGGGACACTGCCGGTGATCTCGATGACCGCGTGTGCGGTCTGCGGCGTCCTCATCGTGCCGAATAGTCGCAAACCTCGACGCTTCTGCTCGGCCCAGTGTCTACGGGATCACCACAACCCGATCAAGAACGAGGCAGCGAAGGCGGAGCGGTCTCGTCGCCGCGACGTGGGCGAACCTTCTATGTATTCGGAGCGCGAACGCGAGGTCCGTCGGATCAATGATCACCGCCGCCGTGCTCGGCGGGTCGGCGCACGTTCCGAACGTGTCTCACACCGAGCGGTGTTCGAGCGAGACAACTGGGTCTGCGGCTTATGTGGGGATCCGGTGGATCCGTCAGTCAAGTGGCCGAGTCTCATGTCTGCGAGTCTCGACCACGTCGTGCCGCTGGCGCGTGGCGGATCACACACCTACGACAACGTGCAACTGGCTCACTCTGGATGCAACATCCGCGTCGGTGTACGGAAGGCGGCGAGCTAAGTGGCCGGGTCAAGGGTTCTTCGAGTTGAAATATTGGGCGACGCGAAAGGTCTCGGCAAGGTCTTCGGGGAGGTCGAGGACAAGGGCGGTAAAATGGGCTCCATCCTCGAGGGGGTGGGCCAGAAGGTCGGCCAGGTTCTCACCCAGCTGCCGGGGATGGCGTTCGACTTCGGCAAGCAGGTGCTCGAGACGGGCGGCGCGCTCGACACGATGGCCAAGAAGGCCGCTGTCGTGTTCGGCGACTCGATCGGTGCCGTCAAGGACTGGGCGGACGCGAACGCGAACGCGATGGGCCTCACCTCCGCCCAGGCCATCGGGGCCGCGGCGTCGATGGGTGACCTGCTCAAGCCGATGGGGTTCACCGCCCAGGCGGCCGCCGACATGTCGACGAAGATGATCGACCTCTCGGGGGCGCTCGCCGCATGGTCGGGGGGGGAGGTCGACGCACAGCAGGTGTCGGAACTGCTGACGAAGGCGATGCTTGGTGAGACGGACGGGCTGAAGCAGCTCGGCATCTCGATCAGCGCCGCCGAGGTTCAGGCCCGTCTGCTGGCGAAGGGCCAGAAGGACTTGACCGGTGAGGCGCTCGCGCAGGCGAAGGCGATCGCGACGCAAGAACTGATCATGGAGAAGTCGACCGACGCGCAGAAGGCGTGGGCGGACGGGACGATGGACGGCGTCAAGGCTCAGAACGAGTCGAAGGCGTCGATGGCGCAGATGCAAGAGACGTTGATGCAGGCGCTCTACCCGGCGCTGCAAGCGATCGTCCCGATCCTCGCTGACGTCGCGAAGTGGTTGAGCGACCATCTGCCGGCGGCGATCGAAACGGTAAAGGGGTTCTTCGAGACGAAGCTGATGCCGGTCATTCAGGCGGTCGGCGACTTCTTCGGGCGGCTCGTCGGCTGGGTGCAGGACCACTGGACGCAGATCTCCGCCGTCATCAACACGGCGGTTGGCATCATCAAGGGCTACATCGAGGGTTGGGTCGCGGTCGTCACTGAGCTGTGGTCCCGGTTCGGCGACAACATTGTTACTGCGATCAAGGGCGCATGGGATCTGATCTCGGGGATCGTCGAGGCCGCCGTGAAGACGATCAAGGGGATCATCGACGTGTTCGTCGGGATCTTCACCGGTGACTGGGGCCGGGCGTGGGACGGCATCAAGGGCATCGTCGAGGGTGTCTGGACTGCGATCAAGACGCTCGTGAAGGCTGCGATCGACGCGGTGAAGCTCATCATCACCACCGCGCTCGACGGCATCAAGCTCGCGCTCGATGGCGCGTGGACTGTGATCAAGGCCGGGTTCCAGGCTGCGTTCGACGCGATGAAGGCCATCGTCAAGGGCGCGTGGGAAGGCATCAAGACGCTGTTTAACGGCGCGGTCACCTTCATTACCGGCCTGCCCGGCACGTTCCTGACAGCGGCGAAGTCGGTGGGCACCGCCATCTGGGACGGCATCAAGACGGGGGTCGGGGCACTTGTCGAGAATGTCGGCGGGTTCTTCACTGGGATGCTCACCAAGATCGCCGAGTTCCCGGAGAAGGTGCTCAACGCTGCGAAGGGCGTTGGCACAGCCATCTGGAACGGCGTCAAGAACGGTGTCGGTGACATTGTGGAAAACGTCGGGGGGTTCTTCGTCTCCGTTGTCAAGAAGGTCGGCGAGTTCCCGAGCAAGGTGTTCGACGCCGCAAAGAGGATCGGGTCATCCATCTGGGAAGGTGTCAAGTCCGGGTTCAGTTCCGTCGCCGGGTTCGCTGGCGACATCGCCAGCGGATTAATCGGAGCCGTCAAGAGCGCGTGGAACAGCTTCGCAGGGATGATAAACCGGCTGATCCCCGACAGTGTCGGGTTCGGGCCGTTCAGCTTCGACCTCCCAGACAATCCGATCCCCACCTTCCACAGCGGCGGCCGTGTCCCGGGCGGGCCGAACGACGAGGTACTTGCCCTGCTTCAGGGCGGCGAGGTGGTGCTCACAAAGGAGCAGCAGCGTGGGTTCGGGGGGTCGACCGCCCCGGTCAGTGCGGCCGGAGCGTCAATCATCGTGAATCAGTACGTCACCGTCGAAGGGTCGGTCACCAAGGAGAGTGACCTGATGGCCCGGATGGAGATGCTCCGGCAAGACGCTGTGCGGCGGGGCGCTCTCCTCGTCTCCGCCTGATGACCCGGCCGACCGTTTCGATTCAGGCGGCGATCGGACCCACCTCGACCGCCGGGCTGTTCACCATCGGCACTTCGCTGATCGGTGGCGCCCACGTCATCGGTGGCCGCAACATCGTCGGTCAGGGTTCGCTCGTCGAGCTCGGTGAACGGTGCTCGTCCATCGCTGTCCGGCGTGGCCGTCAACGGCTACTAGAGCAGTACCCGGCCGGCACCTGTGCCGCCGTGTTCGACGACACCGACGGAAACCTGAACCCGGCGAACAATGCGGGCACCTACATCGAGGCTGGCGCGTCGACGATCCGGCCGATGCGCGGTGTCGCTGTGGTCCTCACTCACGCCGGGATCGACTATCCCCGCTTCTACGGGTTCTCCGACCACTGGAACCCGCAACCGTCGTACCCGGAGGGCGGCGAGGTGGTAATGGGTGCAACGGATGCGTGGAAGATCTTCACCCGCATCGACCCGTTGGAACAGGCGTTCGTCGGTGCCGGTGAGGACACCGGGGCACGACTCGACCGGATCCTCGACCTGGCGGAGTGGCCGACCCCGGAACGCGACATCGACACCGGTGACAACACCCACCAGTCGACGAATCTTGCGCAGCCGATCGCGACGCAGATGCGTCTGGCGTCCGACTCGGAGCGTGGCGACCTGTACGTCGACGGGCGCGGGTGGCCGACGTTCCGGCGACGGCTGTCCCGGTATACGGCGTACCGGTCGATCACGGTGCAGTGGACGATCGGTGATGGTGCCGGCGAGTTCAACCCGTCCGCATGGTCGGCGACGAATGATGACGAGCTGGTCCGCAACGACGTCAACCTGGCCCGTGTCGGCGGGTCGGTGGTAAACCGGCGGAACGAGGCGGCGGAGGTGCCGTATCTGCGGTCCACGTTCACCCGCACCGATCTGACGCTCGCCGATGACTTGCAGGTCACCAGGCAGGCGGAGGACATTCTGCGGCTGTTCGCCGAGCAGTCACCGCGGGTCGATTGGGTGGAGTTCGAGCCGGACGGTTTCAACGATGACACGTTGTGGTCGATGGTGTGCGGCGCCCAGTTCGGTGACCGGGTGAAGGTGAACCTACGCCATCCGACCGGCACGTTGTTCGCCGGCGACTACTTCATCGAGGGCATCGAGGACGACATCGTCCCGATTGGTTCGTCGTGGCGGACCCGGTTTCAGTTGGCGGACGCTTCACAGTTCCCGACCAACCCGTTCATTGTCGGCGTGTCGCTTGTCGGCGGCACGCACGTTCTGGTCTGAGGAGACGACATGGCAGGCATCCAAGACTTCGTAAACGGGTCCGTGTTGACGGAGACCGCGATTGATGAGGTGGCGAAGCAGGCAATCCCTCAGTACGCGACCGCGGCCGCCCGTGACGCCGACGCGCTTCTGTCCGCAGCGCTGCGTGAAGGGCTGATGGTCTATCTGTTGAACTCGAACACGTTGACCGTCTACACGGGGTCGGCGTGGTCGACGGTCGGGCCGGTGCATGGTGCGGAAACCGGCTGGACGCCGGTCATCACCCAGTCGAACGTGCCGACGTTGACGGTCAGCTATGCGACCTACTCACGGGTGGGCCGCCGGATCCATGCGAACATGCTGGTGACCTGCACGTCGGCGGGGACGGCAGCGAACCCGATCGTGTTGACAGGGATGCCGACATGCGCTGCTGGGATCGACGTCGTTGGATCGGGGAGGTTCGTTCCGGCAACCGGCACGAACCACTACACGGTGCTGGCTTACTTCGTGACGTCAACGAGCATCCAGTTCCTGTCGACACACAACACGACGGCACCGGCGAACATGATATTGGGGTCGGGTTCGAACGCGTTCACCGGCGCGATCGCGTCCGGTGACTTCCTGTCGGTGCAGCTGTCGTACGTCGCTGCCGCTGACGCCTGACGCCGAATGCACCGGTTCATGTACCCGGCGTTCGTCTACGCCGCCGTGGTGGCTGTGGCGGCCGCTCTGGTGGTCGTGTGGGCATCAAGGGAGGCGGACTGATGGAACTGCACCGGCGCAGCTCATGGCAGCTCGAATCGATGCCGGTGGTCGGCCCGCCATGCCCACTCACCGACATCGTCCAGATTGCCGTGCACTATACGGCGGCAGCGAAGGTCGGTCGGGACACCGCGTCCTACCTGCGGGCCATCCACCGCGACTACACGATCAACCGCGGGTACTCGATCGGGTACAACTACGCCGTCGACCAGCTCGGCCGGGCGTGGGAACTGCGCGGCGTCGACATCAAGTGCGCCGCCAACAAGGGGCGCAACCATGACACCCTCGCCATCCTCTGCCTCGTCGACGGCGACAACCCGGCGAACGACCGGATGGTCATCACCATCCGCGAGCTCGTCGCCTTCATCCGTCGGCACGCACCGAACGCACGCCGGATCGTCGGGCACCGCCAGATCGGTGCGACCTCCTGCCCGGGCACCGGCCTGTTCACACAGGTCATCTCCGGCATGTTCGAGCCGACCCCGCCCGCACCCCCACCCTCACCCTCGGAGGTTCCTGCCATGAAGTACCTGACCGTCCGTGTGCCAGGCGACCCGAACCGTGCCGAGGCGCTCGTCCTGCTCGAGGTGAAGGGGTTCAACACTCCCGCCGAGCGTGACGCCGTCGGCCGTGTCCTGGCCCCGGAGGACCGGCCGGTGACCGCCGCCCAATACGACGCCCTGCTCGCCGTCTTCAAGGCCTGACCTTCGGAATGACACTGTTCGTTGCAACCGTCACCTGGGTCACAGTGGTCGGCTACGTGGTTGCCGCCATCGTCTGCGCCAGGGCGGCCGGGTGGTCGGCCACGTCGTCGGGGCGGGTGATGTTCGGCGTCCGCGCCTTCCTCGCCGTTGTCACGTCGCTGCTGTACCTGTACCTCATCATCTTCCCTGACCACCTGGTCGGGTGGACCACCATCGCCCGTTCGGTGTTCCTCGTCAACCTCGCCCTCGTCTGGATCCTCCCCGCCCACATCGTCAACCGCGACCGCAACCGTTCCCACACGGAGCGGTCGGGGCATGATCTCGCCGCGTCGATCAGAGAGGCGCTCAACAAGTGAACGAGTTCCTCAAGCTCGCGGCCGCCGTCGTTCTCACCGCCGCCGGTGCCGGTGCGACCGCATGGTTCGTCCGTCGCCGCACCCACGCCGAAACGTCCAGCCTCGACGCTGACGCAGCGAAGACGATGGTAGAAGCCGCCGTCGAGATGGTCAAGATGGTCAAGGACCAGGCGGAGGCCGCTGCGCTCGCCGCGGGGGCCACCGCTGTCGCCGCGACAGCAGCAGCGGAAGCGGCCCGGCTCGCTGCCGCGGCAGCAGCGGAAGCGGCCCGGCTCGCGGCGGCGGCAGCCTCCGACGCAGCCCGTGTGGCAGCCCACCAGATCAAGGACATGCAAACCGAGATCGGCCAACTCCACATCGAGATCGTCCAGCTGAAAGCCGAAGTCGCCACCCTCACCGCGCAGCTCGGCCACCGTGACGGAGGGCCGACGACCGGCCCGACGGAGGTCATCGTGGTCAACCCACCGGACGTCCCGGTGCCGGTCGTCGCCAAGGAGCAACCATGACCAACCAACCAGAAGGAGAACAAGCCATGCCCAACGAGTCCAATGACAGCGGTAAGACCGAAGTGAACGTCAACGTCCCGCCGCCCGCCCCGGCTAGCGAGCCGAGCGAGGGCGACACGACCGTGAACGTCAACGTCCCAGCGCCCGCCCCGGAGTGAACTGCGGCGACACGAACATGCAACGGCACATCTGAACCGAGAAGGAGAACCCATGACCATCTTCAACAAGTGCTGGATGCTGGACGCGCTCGAGCGAGCCGTGAAGACGTTCGCTCAGGCGTTGCTCGGCATCATCGGCGCCTCGTCGTTCACCCCGCTCGAGGCGAAGTGGGGTGAGGTGTTCATCGGTTCCGGGTTCGCCGCCGGCGTCTCTGTGCTCACGTCGATCGTGTCGGCCGGGATCGTCACCCGTTCACTGTCGCCGGCGTCCGTCGTCCCGGTCGAACCAGGACCCCGTGAGGACCGTGGGAACATCGGGTTGATCGAGGTGGTCGCGGTCCTCGTCGGGATCTGCGCCGTCATCTGGCTGGTCCGCGTCCTCTGATGGCAACCGTCGACCAGGCGCCCGGCATCCTTGACCTGATCGCCGTCGTCGGCGACGACCTGACGGTCACGTTGACCGTCACGGAGAACGGGGTCGCCTATTCGTGGACCGGCGCGACCGTCATCACCACGATCACGGCGACGTCCGGGTTCGAGCAGGCCACCGACTTCACCGCGACCACCTCCGCGGGTGGCGTGGTGACGTTGGTGTTGACGGACGCGCAGACGACGACGCTCGGCGCCGGGGTGTTCCGCTGGTCGATCACGGCCACGAAGGCCGGGTACTCCCGCACCTGGCTCGCTGGTGTGCTCAAGGTCGGTGACCGCCAGTTCGGGTCGGGTGCCACGTCGGCTGCGGCGACGGTGACGATCACGACCTCGCCGACCGTCACCGTCGCGATCTCCGGTGGGTTGGAGGGTGGAACGTCCACCCTGACGACGGATGGCGACATCCTCACCCGTGCTGCCGGTGTCCCGGCCCGGATCACCCGCCCGAACCTCGCGGCCGACTCGGCGTTTTCTTCACGGTATGGACCTGGCGTCTTCACCGTCGACAGCTATCTCCTGAGTCTCTACGGCGTCACCCCTGCTGCCGCCACGAGCGCACAGACGCTCGCCGCCTATGAGGCTGCCCGAGACGCCGCATTCGCCGTGTCGGGAACGGTGAAGTTCACGCCAGGCCGCACGTATCAGATCGACGCCGTGTTCATCATCAAGAGCGCTATGACGTTCGACTGCCAAGGGGCAACGCTGAAGAAGCGCAACGGGGGGCTTAGGACCCCGTTGATCGTGAATGAGAGCTGGTCGGCGGGCAACCCCGACATCACCATCCTGGCCGCTGGTGCAGTTTGGGACTTCAACGGCCTACAGACCAGTGGCGGGGGCACCTACGGCGGCCTCGGGGACTGCGTGCATCTCCAGAACGTCGATCGGCTCACGATCAAGGGCCGTCCGTTCATCAAGGACGCAACCAAGTTTGCCCTGTTGATCGGCCATGCCGAAGACATCGAGGTCGACGGCGCACGGTTCGACACCCGTTCCGACGGGTGCCACCTCTACGGCCCGATGCGCCGTGCCAAGTTCGGTACCTTCACCGGCACGACGGGTGACGACTTCTTCGCTATGACGATTAGCGACTACGCCGAACAGATCACCAACTTGACCAACAACGGCGAGACGACCACCTTGGGCGACTTCGAGGACATCCACATCGACTGCCTCCAAATCGAGAACGACGTGCTCCCTACGGGTGGGTTGACCAACGGCTCAGGGTTTTCGATCCTCGGCAACTCGGCCGTCTACAAGGCTCGCAGAATCTACGTCGGGGCGATTCTCGGTCGTTCCAAGCAGGCCGTTCGGCTCACCAACGACCAGAACCTGCTCAACACTCAGATCGAGGACATCACCTTCGGCAAGATCGCCTGCAACAAAGGCTCCGTGTCATTCCAGGTCTACCTGGCGGCGACCAACATCGACACCATCACCATCGGGGAGATCGCAGGCACAGACACCGCCGCCTCAAGTCTGGTACAGGTGTGGGGCGGCACGATCGGCGTCCTCAACATCAACGGCATCACCCATGTGGCGGGCTCGACGGGCGCGCTGGTCAACGTCGCTACTGCTGCCGTCGTGCTCGGCACCCTCAACATCTCCAACGTGAACGCCGTGATGGGCTCGGCGGGGTGCCTTGTTCAGCACGTCTCGACGACGACGACCCGCATCAACGTCACCAACTTCGACATACGGGGTTCGGCCGCCAACACTGGCCGTGGCTGCACGATTGCCAACTCGTCGGCGGGACCGAAACTGCGATGGTCGAACGGTCGCTTCAAGGATCTACTGGTCGTCGTGATCGCCACGGCAGGGGCCTCCACGGTGATGATCGACAACGTCGAAACCGACACCTGTTACACCCTGTTTGAGATCAACGGCGCAACAGTCAGTCTGCGAGCCCTGTTCGGGACGGTCGTCCAGATCGGCAATCGTGGGATCGCCAGGTACAACTCGGGCAAATACTCGACCAGCGGGCCGATGGCCCGCACTGACATCACGCAGATCGACACGGCGAACTCCGTTGCGGGCGACCTGATCTACAACACCAACGCAGCAGGGGCCGTCGGCCTCGGCGTTGCCCAATGGAACGGAACAACCTGGGTGCTTGTGTAGCCCGCGGTTTTCTTGTGAGAAAGGAACACCAGTGACCGGTCTCACCGTGTGGGCTGCGCTCACCGCCACCCTGCTCGGGTTCAGCCTCGGCGTCCATCTCGCCCTCCGCCGATGAGGTTCGCCGCCGGTGTGATCGTCGGTGTGCTCGCCGTCATCGGCGCCGCCGTCATCGTCGGTGTTCACGCGATGGCACAGGACCACGACTGCTGACCACCGTCGACTGATCGCGCGCCGCCGCTCCCCCGTCGGTGCGCAAAACCGCCGCCCCCGTCACCGCGCCCCCAGCGGTCGACGGGGGCGGCTTCTTCTCGTTCACCGGTCCGGCGGCGACTCCTGCTCGACGTCCACCTGTAAGGGTTCCGCCAGACTCGGATCAGACTCGACCACCGACACCGACCGGTACCGCTCCGCCGCACGCACCGAACGACGCACCTCCCGGTCGTACGCCGCCCGCTGGTAGGGATTCGAGTTGATGCTGGGACGACCTCTGGGCATGAGGACAGAATGCACGACGGGTGCGGCGGGGTTCGTCAGGACGGCGGACCCGCTGCCAGCCGGCCGAGCGCAGCCACCGCCTGGGCGTCACCATCATCGGTGCCGTGCGCGTAGCGGTTCGTGAACATCTTCCGGTCCGAGTGTCCGAGCCGGTCCGCGCCCGACGTGAACGGCACCCCGGCGTCGACGAGCCATGTCGCGTTCGCATGGCGCAGGTCGTGCAGCCGGAACTTGACGCCATGCTTGCGTCGCAGCCGATTCCAACCGTGCGACACCCACGTCGGCGACATCGGCCGCTGACCGGTCGGATCGGCCCGCAGATCGGCGAACACGGCCCCGTCAGGCGGGAGCTCGAGCCCGTGCCACTCCCGGCAACGGTCCTCGAGCCGGCGGCGGTGTGCGGCCAGTACCTCCCACGTCACCGGGTCAACGCCGAACGACCGGGACTTGCGAGACTTCGGGAGCTTGACGTGAAGGATCGGCTTCGCGCCGTCACCGCCGGGCAGCTCGATCACGGCCCGGGCGATCGTGAGCCGGCCGTCCTGCAGATCGGACCAGACCAGTCCGACAAGTTCTCCACGTCGGATCCCTGTGTATGCGAGGACGTGCAGCGCGGTCGCCAGATCCTTGCTACGGGTGGAGCCGATGATGAGGCGCACGACGTCGTTCGTCGGTGCGTGCGTCGGCGCAGCGTTGACCGGTGGTGGTTTCGCCTTGTCGGTGACGACCTTGCGCGGGTCGAGCTTGTCGGTCCGGACCGCCTCCTTGAGGATCGCCCGCAAGACGGCGTGGTGGTGGGCGACGGTCTGCTGGCTCATCTTCTGCTCGTGATGCAGGCGGTCGTACCACTCCTCCACCTGCGTCACCTTCAGCGATCCGGCGAGCTGCTTACCGA
>Ga0136611_10000836_pt1 | contig 20733 bp, 14 predicted proteins | sample AntDrymUQ2232306_2_FD_106645 | JGI IMG/M metagenome (GOLD analysis project Ga0136611, IMG submission 106645) | Polar desert sand microbial communities from Dry Valleys, Antarctica - metaG UQ223 (23.06) | ecosystem: Environmental > Terrestrial > Soil > Desert | place: Antarctica: Dry Valley...
AGCAGGTAGACTGTCACTTCGCGAGGACCTTCAGGCGGCACTCGGCACCGCCATTTGACCACCCCGTTAGAGGAAACCCCCTGATCTTGGCCGCACTCACCTTACAAGCGGCACTCTGTCCGCTGAGTGACTCTCCAACACGGAGTCTCAATGAGGAGTGCGCCACAACCCTGTAGGTGATTGTGGCGCATTGCTCAAGTAATCGGGACGGCGGGATTTGAACCCGCGACCCCCTGAACCCCATATCGGGGGCGCGAGTTATATCGGGATTGATTGCGGTTCTTGAAAAACGGTTTTCCCTTGGAGAACCAATGTAACGACGTTCTTGTACGTTTTATCTGATTGACGTATCTTGGATGCTGGGACGGATGCTGAACGATTAGCGACTCTCAAGAGTGACCATGATCGCCAAGCTGACGAAGCGAAATGTTGACGACGCCAAGCCCGCTGACGTTGATGTCTTCGTATGGGACGGGAAGCACAACGAAGCCGTGTCGGGCTTCGGGTTGAAAGTCACACCGAAGGGAAAGCGGATCTTTATCTATCAGTACTGGTCGCCGGTACTCCATAAGACGCGTCGGCGGGTGACGATCGGGACCTATGGAAGGTTGACCGTGGAGCAAGCAAGACATGAAGCGAAGAAGCTGGCCGGTCGTATCGCACATGGGGAGGACCCGGCGACAGAAGCAGCTGAACGGCGGGAATCGGCTAAGGCCTCGACGGTAGCGCTCCTATCCGTCGAGTATCTCAATGAGATTCGCCCGAAGAGGCGGCCTCGCACGCTCGAGTCCTACGAATCCCAGTTCCGGCTTCACATCCTTCCTGTGCTGGGTAAGAAGCCAGTGGCAGATATAACTCATTCTGATGTCACACGTCTTCACTCATCTCAGGCAAAGACACCGGTAACTGCTAATCGGGTGATTGCTCTTTTGTCCGCTTTCATGCGGTGGTGCGAGAGGCGAGGTTTCCGCCATCGCAATGCAAATCCCTGCTATAGCCTCGAGTTGTTCCCCGAGCAGTCGAGAGAACGGTTCCTCACCGTCGGCGAGATAGCGCGGCTGAGTGCTGCACTGACGCGCGCTGAGACGGTTGGGCTGCCGCCGGCGCCTTCCCTCTCTCGAAAGCCGAAGAGCAACGCAAAGCGCAAGCACGTACCTAAATCATTGGGTCCAATCCGCGCAAATGGGTTTGCGACGGCTGTGATCCGTTTTCTCCTGCTCACCGGATGGCGAGAACAGGAAGCATTGACGCTCGAGTGGAAGTCGGTGGACTTCGATCGTGGCTTGGCGACACTCCCCTTAACGAAGACAGGAAAGAGCCATAGACCCCTCGGTGCGCCAGCATTGGCGCTGCTCGACGCGCTACCACGCGTAGACAGCAATCCCTACGTCTTCCCTGGAGCGATAGCCAATGAACCGCTGAAAGAGATTCGACGGACATGGTATGCAGCGCGTCACGCTGCTGAACTCGACGATGTGAGACTCCACGATTTGAGGCATACCGTCGCGAGCTTCTCCGTAGCGGCGGGGCACAGCCTCTTTCTGACAGGTGCGCTACTCGGACATTCAAACCCATCCACCACGAAGAAGTACGCCCATCTTCGAGACGACGCCCGGAGGGCTACAGCTGACGCGGTGAGCGGAGCAATCGCTTCTGCAATGCAGCCCGTGAATGACGAGGCCGCAACGGTCGCCATAGCATTATCCAGATAAGAATCGGTCTATGTCCCGTCTAGTTCGAAGCGTCTACTATCTGCCCTTACCGGAACGAACTCGGCTTGACCTCCACGCGCGACTCATCGATCGACTGTCCGTCGCGATATCGCCCGCGCCGGCGGCCGCGAGTATCATGGGTGATTTCGATGCTCGCAACTAGTGGGGGTGGAGGGGCGTCAAGGAGTACGCAGGACACCACAGGAGCTCGAGAATGTAGCTGTTCTCAGGGCCCGAAGATCGATCCAAAGAAGTAAGGAGGCTGGCCCATACCGGGCTTGACGATGCTACTCTCGAGAAACTTGCCGCTACTGATTCGGATCCGGCTGTTCGTGGCTTCGCCGTAAAACTCCTAAAGAAAAAGGCAGAACGACAAGCGGCCAGAGAGCCGGGGAGGAGTAAAGGGCTACGTCGAGCGGCCGGGAACGCACCGCCAGGGCTCGACGCTCCCGCAGATCCGCGCCTGGGCCCAGCGACCGCCGCAGTCGCAACCCCCGAACAGGCCGATGTCCTCCGCAACAGGCTCTATGCCGACGATGTGGAGAAGGCCGCGGCCGGCGGCACGGATGCGACCAGGGAACTCCTAAGCGAGCACAGGGCGAGGGTCCAAGACCCGCGACTAGACGAAAAGGCCCGGAGCCAACTCGAAGACCAACAGGCGGCAGAGCGCCAGCGGGTATCCAGTGGCTTGGATGACGAGGCCCTTCGTAAGCTATTGCTGGGAACGAACAGGCCCGACTTCCTCACGGAAGGGCCGGAGGGCCTTGCCCGGGAGGTCAACGGCAAGCCGGACTACGCGGCCATAGACCTCCAGGACCGGCTCAGCCAGGCGGGAGATCAACGCCTTGGGCCGCTTCAGGCGCCGGCGGGCGGTTTGAAATCTGCCGGCAAGGGGCCGACCTTCGAGCCCGAGATCGGGAGACCCGCACCAACCGGCTTGCGGGTGGCGAGCGAGACAGCTTCGAGGCCGCCCTTCGAGCCCGGGAATACTGCATATCGATCGCCGTCGAGCTCCCAAATGCCGACCGACCGCTCCATAAATGCGCGAGCGCCTTCCGAGAGTGCCATTGCTTCTCCTGGTGGTGAGGTGCCAACAATGCGGTCTGCAGCTTCGTAGTCCATTGAACCGGTCTGCGTCCGGACCCGCTTCAGCCGCGAGAGAACATTCGCTTCAAGTTTTTCCGCCCACGTGAACACGCCTGTCTCCCAAAAGCCTTCCCAGTCGTCGCCGTTTAGGTGGATGCCTCAGCGTCAGCTAAGCCTCTCTATGCGACGCGGGTCGGTATCGCCAACGTTACTGTACTTAATCTCGCTCGATAATCTGACATTTGAATGCGCTGCCTGGCAGCACGTCCCGACCAATCCGCCTTCGGCGCGGGATCGCTCTCGCTGCACTACTCGCTCTCGAACCCCTGACTGGTGAACTTCAGCGTGCGACTGTTCTCGGTGACCGTCCGCACCACCTGATGTGGAGCACCAGAGGGAATGTCGGCTGCGACCTCGAGCGTCACCCGCAGCTTGGCGCCCACGAGTCCTGCGAGATGCGCGATCACCTCGTCCGCGATACGGCTCGCGTCTCGCCCAACGCGCGTCGGGTCCAGTTCCACCGTGCCGTGAAATCGACGCAGCAGCGCTGCTGGAATCGGCGAAGTCGCGCCGTCCCCACCTCCGCCCGATATCCCCGTCGTACCGCCGGACGCTACAGCGACGGAACCTCCCGTCCCGGCGCCTGCTCCCGTCCCACTCGGCACGACTGACGACGGCACTTCAGCGTCCATCTGTCGTCGAGCGACATCCGGCTTCACCAGCAGGCCCGCGCTATCCGCCGACAGATTGATCATCTGTCCGCCACGCAGGCCGCGATAGCGGCCCGCTGTTTCATCGTAGCTCTCGGCGGACGCGAAGGTGTCCGACTGCCACGTGAGCAACGCCACCCCGTCTCGCATGGAGTGGATCACCACCTCGGGCCCGGCCAGCCGCGGCAGGTAGAGATACCGCGCGAAGTGTTCCACGAGTTGTTTCACGGCGACGTGGTCGCCACTCCAGAGCGGCACATCGTCCAGATGCTTGCGCAGGATCGTTGAGCCCAGGCTCGTCACCAATAGCTCGTCGCTGCGCAGCTTCTTGCTCGCGCGGACGGCGAGTGCGTCGGAACCCGTCAGCTTGATCGCGCTCCATGCGACCCCCGACTGCGGCGTCTTCTGCTCAGGCACCAAGACCCATTGGTATGTCTCGGGCAACCGGGCCGTCACCGCTCCGTCGGCAGCCTGCTGCTGCGTCTCGGCCTGGCGCACCTGATGCGGATCGAGGTTGAGCGCGACCTTCTCCGCGAGGATCGACGACCACGCGAGAAACTTGCGCAGCGCCTCGTCAAGGTCCTGCAAGCGCACGTTGTCAGCGGCGAGGAACACCAACGTGTTGCGGTACAGGCGCGGCGTGTTGCCGCGCGACTCCAAGATTGCCCTGGCCGCCGTCTCGGCGGCGCTCCCACCGTCCTTGCTGTATGAATGCTCGGCCGGTAGCACCACTAGGCGCGCGTCGAGATCGTCCGGCACGTCCGAGCCCGAGCGCGGTAACGGGTGGATGCGTGAGAAGTCCGCGGTCTTCTTCAGGTCAGTGCGCAGCCGCGCGTCCAGTTCGTTCGCTACCTTGTCCGGGTCGCGCTTGAGTTGCTCGGCGCGGTCCTCCGCCAACTTGGTAACAGTCGGCTGCGTCGCGTACCAAGTGCGCGGACCGTCCTGATAGAGATAGGTCGCCGCCGCTGCCAGCCGGCGCATCGCGTCGCCGAACACCGCCGGTGACTCGCCCGGCATCACACAGCCGAGCTTGACGCGGCGGTCTTCGATGCCCCGGTGTGCGGCGGCAGCCGTCGGCGCCGAGCCAAGGTAGATCGTGCGCGCCACACGCCGCGTCGCGTGCAACTTGCCGAGGTTCGGCACCTCGCTGTCGATCTTCATGGGCAACGAGCCCGGACCGTCAACGTCCTTCTCGATGATCGGCGCCCAGTTGTCGGAGAGATAGCGCGTCAGCTCCGACTGCACCCGCCCATCGTCGATCGGGATCGTCGAGGGCAGGATGAGCGGGTTCTTGTCGCCCTTTTCCCACAAGCTGTGGATCACCGCCGCCATCAGCCGCAGCACGCCGCGCGTGCGCTGAAACTTCGCCAGCGTGGACCAGTCGGTGTAGAGCCGGTCGAAGATCTCCGGATGGATCGGATACGAGGCCTGCATGCGCTTTTCGTACTCGGCGCCTTTGCACTCGGGTGGGAACTCCGCCGCCTGCGCGTTATACAGGTCGGCAAAGGCGCGCGCCGTCACGTCGCGGTACTTGAACTGCTCGCCGGCGATCGGCTCAAAGAGCCGCCGCCGCACGATCTCGAAACCTTCCTCGGCGGTCGCGGGCCGCCACGACGACTCGAGCCGGCCCACCACGTTGCGCAGCCGGTCGAGTGCTTCGCGCCCGCGGATGCCGCCCACCTCCACATCGTCGGCTTGGGTGTGCGGGGAGCCCGACGTGTCGGAGGCCGGCAGCGACACCACCAGCAGGCAGTTCTTTGCAAGCTTGGCCGACTCGGTCAGCGCCTGCGCGAAGGTGAACATGGTCTCGAAGTTGCCGCCGGGCAGGTCGCCCTGGTCGTGGAGTTGGCGGGCGTACGCGACCCATTCATCCACCAGCACCAGAGCCGGACCGTACTCGACGAACAGCTCGCGCAGCACATCGCCCGGGTTGGTCGCCTTCTCGTCGTCCTTGGCTATGCGGGCAAACGCCTTCTTGCCACCGAGCTGGTACGCCATCTCGCCCCACAGCGTGCGCACCACCGTGCCGTCAGCCTTGGTGACGGGATTGCCAGGCGAGATCTTGTTGCCCACCAGCACCACGCGCTTCGCTGCCGGCAGAGTCTTCACCCCCGCCTCGGCCAGCACCGCGTCCACACCGGCCAGTTCGCTCGGGGCGGCGCTCGAAAACAGGTGATAGAGCGCCAACATCGAGTGCGTCTTGCCGCCGCCGAAGTTGGTCTGCAGTTGCACCACCGGGTCGCCGCCCGTGCCGGCGATGCGCTGCACGCCGCCCACCAGCAAGCGCTTCAGGCTCTCGGTGAGATAGGTGCGGCGGAAGAACTCCGCGGGCTTGCGATACTCATCGCTGCCTTCACCCAGGTGCACCTGCCACAAGTCGGCGGCGAACTCCGCCTGCTGGTAGCGCCCGCTGCCAACGTCTGCGTGCGGCGTGACCACTTCGCGCCAGGGTTTGAGCGCGCCGGTCCCGGCGATTTCAATCAGCGAGCCGCCAGCCTTTCGCTTTTCTCCGCGCACCTGCTCGTCGTAGATCAGCCGGCGCAGGTCGAGCCGCATCTTAGTCACTTCATCGGCTTCGGCGGCCGAGATCGCCGTCAGGAGCCGTGCCATCGAGTCGAGCGCCCGGTCCGTGTTATCTCCGGTTAAGGGCTTCTGATGTGCCCAGTCGTTGCGCACACCACGCAGCTCTGTAACAAGGGCTTGTCCTGTATAACCCAGCGTGGTAGCAAATGCCTCGAACCACGACTCGCCCATCAGCCTGAGCAGCCCCGCCACATCCCATTCCGCAAGCGGCTGACCTGTGAGTCGTGCTTCCTCAGCGATGCGCTTCAACTTGTGTTCGCGCTGCTTGAGGTTTGGTCCAGGCCGCAACATCTCTCGCTCCACAAACGGCGAAAGCCCCGCTCGAAGCAGCTCCATCGCCTTGCCCACGCGTTCCTGATTGGTGATGGCCATCGGTTACTCCTCCGTCTCGGCGAACAGGGCGCCCTGCTCGGCCTTGGGCTTGCCGCCTTCACGCGCGAGGCGGACGATTTCGGGGAAGCTCTGCACCAGCCCGTTGTAGGCGAGTGCATCGGACGCGCGTTTTTTGCGCTCGCATAAAGTGTAGAGGCGGTACGCGAGTTCGCGGGCGACCTCGGCTTTGACCCCGAGTTTAACAACGAGATCGGCCGCCGCGCTTTCGCCGCCGCTTTCGAGTGCGCGGATAAGGTGATGGACGCTCTCCCACGCGCTGAGGCGCGAGTCGGCAGCCGGGTCCCAGGCGGTGGGTAGTTCTTTCGGCGCGAGGAGCCGCACTTTGCTTCGACTAGACCGGAGGATGCCAGCATCTACGAGACCTTGAACGCTGGTATTCTTGGCTTTGGATAAGGTTTCGGCGATACCATAATCGCCTTCGTCAAACCCCGACTGTTCAAACCACGTCAGTGCCCAGCGTGTATCGGCGTCAAAGTCACCTTCCTGCGCCGCGAGCGCCTCATCGAAAGTCTGATTGATGAGCGCAAGGGCCTCGCGCACGCTGACGGGTTTAGCCTCGGCGTCGAGTACTTTGGAATAGCGGGTGTACACCGCCATGCCTGGGCCGATCGCTGCCTGCGCCAAATCCACGGGCGCGATGTTCCCGCGCTGGAGGTGGGCGAGTGCTGGCGGCAACTCGGCCTTCAGCGCGGTGAGGAACTCGCGCCGCGTGGCGGTGGGGGCGGAGACACTACGCCTGCGGCAAACGAGGATGATACTGGAGGCGAGGGCGTTAGTGCCCATCGCGATCTGCCGCGACCTCATCTCGGTACGCATTGGCCAGGTACCGCTGATCGCGAAGCCTGCTTCGATGACGGCAGCGAGAAAGGTGTCCCAGCCGGTGTTGGTGGTGCCCTCATCGTTGCCGCTCTCCGACTGTTTGAAGGCGTAGTAGATGGTAACCGGAAAGGCTGGGTGCGCCTGCTCCGCGAGGCGGTGCATCGCCAACGTCATGCCGTCGAGGAAGAAGGTTTCGGCCTTCTCCTTGCTACCATGGCGATAGGGCGTGGCGACCAGTTCCTCCGCCTTCGGGACAGCGAGCGTGGCGAAGAGGTCGGGGAAGACAGGCTTGAGTGAGCGCCGCAGCCAAACGTAGAAGAAGTCCGACAGGTCAGCATAACCGATGTTGTCGTAGTACGGCGGATCGGTGGAGACAACCTTCGTGTTCGTAATCTGCTGGGTAGCTGCATCCTCTTGCGCGCTCAGTCCAAGCGCTGTTTGTTGCATCCAGTTGAGCGGGTCGTACGAGTAGAAGACAGCCGCATCGATGCTGCCGGTCGCAGTCGCAAGGAAGTTCGGCTCTGCATAATCCCATAGCATTGGTAGTGCTTGTCGGCCGAAACAGTGTTGCGCTTTCTCACCGACGCCGTTCCACCGGACAAGACTATTGCCGGTCATAGCCATCCGATCGATCGCGAACGCGAGATACACCGCTACCCCGTCAGCGACCGCGGTAGCGCCGTTCCCGCCATCGCGAAGCGGCTTGGCGTCGTCAGGCAGGCCGGCGGCGATGGCGTCGCGGCGGATTTGCTCGCGCGCTTCGCCCACCAGGTCGGAGAAGGTCGTCAGCGCCACGAGCTGACGCGGGGTGAAGAGGTCTCGCCATTTCGTCATACCGTATTCCTGCACGCGAAAACCAAGCGCCTTCGACGGCAAATCGGTATCAGGCGCGTCTTTCGGCTTCGCGCTCATCGCAATCGCTTCCATCTCTGGCGTTGGCGACAAATACACTCGTCCGCGAATGCCTTCTGCAACGATGGCCATCAACCGCGCACCCATACGTCCTGCTTTGGCCTCGGTACGAAGTTGCTCGAACGGCATCGGAGTGCCCGACATAAGGCAGAGAAAGCTGCTTCCACTGCTACCAGACTTGGTCCCTCGCTTCGCCCCCTCCGCATCCTTCGGCTTACCCACCTTCACCGTGAAACGGTAGCCGCCGCCCTCGATCACCGGCTCGACATACGCCTCCTTACCCGCCTTGGTCGAGAGCATGAACGTGGAGGCGAGTGGCACGTCCACCTGTGCGAACGCCGGGTTCGGGCTCTTTACCGTTCGCGCCCAGAGCCACGCAATCACCGTCAGCGACCTTCCCACATATGGCTTCAGCTCCGGCCGTCCCTTCGCCATCTCGGCAGTCACCTCGACTTTCGGATACAGCTTGCCAATACGTTTCTGCGCCTCGTCGCGCATCCACTGCCCATAATAGCGCACATCGTCGGCAAGCCCCTGCGCGCCCTTCCACTCGCGCGCGAACATATTTCTGTCGGCACGTGTTCTCGGATTCACCGGCGGCTTCTCCGCGAACTTGGGCGGAATCTCGATCATCGCCTTATTGATCAGCACCGCCACCGGGTTCAAGTCGCTCGCATAACTCTCGAGCCCGAGCCTCTGCGCCTCCAAAGGCAACGCGCCTCCACCCGCGAACGGATCGTGGAACGCAGGAAGCCTCTTCCGGTCAAACAGCTCCTTCGCCCGCGGGTGGTCGGCATTCTCAGCACACGCACGCCGCCAGCTAGCCCAGATCTCGTCGCGCGCTGCCTGCAATACCGCCTCATTAGTCGTGTTCTCCCAGAGAACCAGGTCTTCGATAATGCGGAAAAGCCGCTGCCGTTCCTGGTCGGCGAGCGTATCGTCCAACGTTGGAGCCGGCCCGGGTTCGGGAACCGCCAACGCGGACCCTTTCGCCTTTTTTGCGAGAACGCAGGCCTCGTCCCACAGTTTCTTCCGCGCCCTGAGCGCAACTTCCGCTTTCTTACGCAGCTTCGGATCCGCGCGAAGCACGTCGACGTACGCCGACGGATCATCCACCATCTGCGCAAAAATCACTGAGCGGGCCGCGGCCAGCGGCCGCCGCGCCCACCACAGATGCAACGTACTCGGATGGCCATGACGAATCGCCTTCTCCCGCACGCACGCTTTGTTGATCGCCTCGAGCGGCAGCGCCACTTCGATGAGCTTCTTATAGAGCTTCATACCATACCTTGCGTTTGTACGCGCGTCTCAGTCGTTTGAAACGGTATCATGACGGTTCTCCCGCCCGCCTCATCAACTCCGCAAACGGAAAGTTCACGCTCGCACCATTGAAGTCTGTCGTCACGCCACTCCGCTCGAATGGACGCCGCAGATAGTGAACGCGATGACTTTCGCTGTCCAGGAACTCGACAAGCGCAAGAATGAAATCGTCGGGCTTGTTGAAGCTGTAGAGAATCTCATTCTTGGTCACAGTGACGGTGTCGGCACCGGACACACGACCTTTCACTTCAATGAAGCGCAAGCGTCCAGCACCCGATACGCGGCTCTCGATGTCGTATCCGAGTTTCTCCAACTCCCGGTCTGTAGGCTCGAAGCCCAGACCTCGCTCGACATCCATGACAATCGCGCGAGCTCGCGCCGCCGATATCTGCGTATCCACCGGATGCGCCGGCACACGCCCCGACAGTGCAGCCAGCAACCCTGTCGGCACGACTACGGTACCGCCCAGCACAACAGGCGGCACCGCCGATACCTGGGCTTCACGGTCGAGCTCAGCTAATCGTCTCTGAAGCCGCGCCTGTAGATCGTCCGCACGACGGCGAGCTTCCTGTGAGTTGAGCCGCGCCCCCGCCCTCCCCGCCTGCTCCTGCAGTTTAAGCTGCTCGGCGCGGTGATCCCAGTAGGTAATCTCCTTCGTCAATCGGTCCTTCACCGCTGCACGGGTCTTTCCTATCCACGTCAGCCGCCGGTCGCGAACCTCCGCAATATGCTCGGGCACAACTTCCGCGATTGCATATCTCTGCGCTTTCTGCTCCAGCGCGGTCGTGATCCATGCACACTCGGGCCGCGCAAGAACATCGCCGATCGACGGCTCACTCTCCCCAAGCGGCCGATAGTCGAGGTACGGCGCATAATGCAGATGACGCGCGTTCCCGCCGACATCCATCTCGACATAGAGCATCCGCCGCGAAATAGTGCGGCGATCACCTGACGGCAGGAGACTCGCGTCCTGAATCGCGTGCTCAAGTGTAAAGAGCACCCGCGGACTCGTGCCGAGGTCGCGCTCGTCCACCAGCACCGTGCCACGCTTTAAAAGGTCGCGATGACGCTCCAGCGTGATGTCGAGAACGGCGTCGAGCAACGGATGACCAGGGCAAACAAATGCCGCGAGAGGCTGAGCCGCCGGCGCGATAAGTTCTTTCTCGAAGGTGATGCGCTCATATCGAGCCAGCACCGGATCGCCGACGCCGATCTGGCGATCGCGATTTCGCACCGGAGCTGGTACGTGAGTGATCTCGTACCGGCGCGGCTCTCGCTCCCTGAGTGTGCCGCCCAGTCGCTTGAATGCTTCGCGAAAGAATGACTCGATGTAGTGCGGTTGCAGCCGGCGCGCATCGGCACGTTCCATGTCTTCACGCACCCGCGCCACCCGGCTCGAATCCATTACGTCGTGAGCGAGCGCCCGATCCTCAATCAGGCTTTCGAGATGAGTTCGATCGACACCGTGTTCGATCGCGTGGGTGAGTCGCGCCCGCACCTCGGGCTGGTCGCCATAACGAATAGCTTCGATAAGCAGATCCCGCAGCAGCAACCCCTCGAACTGCAGCTTGCCGAGTACGTCGAAGACCTGTCCGCCGAGCGCTTGCCTGGCTTCTTCGAGTTTCTCCAAAAGTCGGCGATAGACGTCGCCTTCGCGCGTCTCATCGGCCACCAGATTCCATAGATGACATACCTCGGTCTGGCCAATGCGGTGAATGCGTCCGAACCGCTGCTCCAGACGGTTTGGATTCCAGGGCAGGTCGTAGTTCACCATCAGGTGCGCGCGCTGGAGGTTGATGCCCTCGCCCGCCGCGTCGGTTGCGAGCAGCACCTGCACTTCGGGGTCGTGAAGGAAGCTTGTCTGCGCCTTTCGCCGATCCTCGCGTCCCATTCCGCCGTGAATCAGCACCACCGCCTGCGGCCGGCCCAGCAGCGAAGCGATTTGGCGCTCGAGATAGCTGAGTGTATCTCGATGCTCGGTGAAAATCACCACCTTCTGGCGCGGCGAAGGGACCGGCTTGGGAATGGGACCGGCCCCGTATGGCACTGTCGGTTCGCCCACCCGGCCACCAAGCGCCGTCGGCGTGAATATCTCGCCGAGTAACTGCGCGAGCTCGCGCCACTTGGTGTCCAGGCTGCTGCGGCGCACGTCTGCCGCGAGGTTCTCGAGCCGGGTTAGCGTGGCGATCTCGATCCTGAGCTCGGCGAGCGTTGCCGCGGCCGTGGCCTGATCGAGGATTTCTTCCTCTGCCGCCTCGACCTCATTTTCAGGGGCCTCTTCAAGATCTTCTACATCGTCTGCGTCGAGTATCGGGCCGGCAAAGGAAACGACAGGCTGCGTGACGCCGCGCTGCATGAGATCCATTTCACGCCACTTTTTTTCGAGGCGTTCACGGCGACGGCGGAGCGACTGATATATCGCCTCGGGCGACGACGCCAGACGCCGCTGCAGGATCGTGAGCGCGAAGCCAACCGTACCCGCGCGCTTGCCGTTCTCCAGTGCCTCTGCACGGTTGAACTCTTGCCGTACGTAGTCCGTAACTTCCTTGTACAATCGTGCCTCGCCATCGGACAGCTTGTACGGAACCGTGTACGCGATGCGCTCAGGGAAGAGCGGCCGGCCGTCGAACTTTAGCAGGTTCTCTTTCACCATCCGGCGCATGAGGTCGGAGACCTCTACCTGGTGAACACCGTCGCGAAACTTGCCCTCGAAGCGGTCGCCGTCGAGCAGCGCGAGGAAGAGTTGAAAGTCTTCTTCCTTGCCGTTGTGAGGAGTAGCAGTCATCAGCAGGAAGTGCCGCGTAATGCCCGAAAGGAGCTGGCCCAGGTTGTAGCGCTTCGTGTACTTCACTTCGCCGCCGAAGAAAGTGGCGGAGAGCTTGTGGGCCTCGTCGCAGACGATGAGGTCGTACCGGCAATCCGGTGCGCTCAGTTTCTGCTGAACGTCTTCATTGCGCGAGAGCTTGTCGAGGCGTGCTATCGCGAGGTCGTTTTCAAGAAACCAGTTACCGGTTCGGGCGGCCTCGTACTTGTCGTTGGTCAGGATCTCGAACGGCAAATGGAATCGACGGCCCAACTCCTCCTGCCACTGCTCAGCAAGGCTGCCGGGACAGACAATGAGGCAACGCTTCACATCGCCCCGGGCGATCAGCTCCTTGATGAGAAGCCCAGCCATGATCGTCTTTCCTGCACCTGGATCATCGGCCAGCAGAAATCGCAGCGGCTGGCGCGGGAGCATCGCCTCGTACACGGCGGTGATTTGATGCGGAAGCGGATCTACGAGCGAGGTGTGAACGGCGAGCACCGGATCGAACAGATGAGCGAGGCGAATCCGGTGCGCCTCGGCGACAAGGCGGAAGAGCGCGCCGTCGCCGTCGAAACTCCACGGTCGGCCTGCTTCGACGATCTCGAGACGCGGCTCGTCGTGGCGATAGAGAATCTCGTCGGCCACCTTTCCCGACGGACCTCGGTAGACGAGCGTCAGCGCGTCCGACCCGTGCCACTGGACGCTCACAATAGAAACCGCAGCATCGGGAAGAATGCCGCGGACTGCTGTGCTTGGAGTGAGTTCCTCGAGTCGCATGGAGTGAGATCTAAAGTAACTCCCGCCTCCGTCAGTCGGCCATTTGTGTTGCTCGCCTTGCTTCTCAGGCGAGCCGCGTTATCTCGCCGAACCGCGGCGCGTTGGCAACCACCTAAGGGGGTAAGCCATATTGTGGAGGGAATGCGGAGCGAGGCCGAGCTTCGCGCTTTGTGGAGTGCCCCTGACACTCGCGCTAAACTCCTGCAAGGCCTCGCCGAAAAGGGATTCGACCGTCAGCAGATGATCGAGATGCAGAGGATTATAGAAGCGGAGATGAGTGACCTTTTCGATGTACTCGCTTACGTTGCCTACGCTCTACCTCCAATGACCCATCAACAACGAGCCACGACGGCCAGGGTGGAAATCAACACGCGCTTCAGCGACAAACAGAAATCCTTCCTAGATTTCGTCCTCTCGCATTATGTCAGCGTTGGAGTGGAGAAACTGGACCAGAACAAACTGACGCCGTTGCTCCGGCTGAAATACCGCCACTCAATCGCGGATGCGGTGGTCGACTTAGGAAAACCGGAGGACACTGGCAGAATCTTCTCGGGTTTTCAGAAGTATCTGTATGTACAGCAGATCGCGGTGTGAAGTCATGGGGGACCCCTATTCCCGCCTTGGTGTCCCAATCCTGCGTCGCGATGATAAACACCGGTACTTTCCACTTGATTTCGTAAAAACGGGCCTGCCATGGGTGGATTCGGATCTGGAAGAATGCGGGGTACGGGACGCCGTATAGTCGAAGAATCTCGATCGTTGCGTGTCCCTGACATCCTCGCGGCTTTCGCGAAGGCAGGGTATTCCGGGAGTGCCATTCCCAGTGGACCGAGGACAGCGACGGTGGGGTTCGGGCCGCCAAGTCAGCGGTCAGGGAGACGGGTTAGCTTCCGCCTTGAAAGTACGCCACAGCATTTCGGCGGAGTCCGCTGGTGGTTTGTGTGCTCGTGTGGAAAGCGATGCACCGCGCTCTATCGCATACGGGATGGCTATCCATTTCATTGTCGGCAATGCAATGGCCTTGCCTACCGCACCCAGAACGTGAGCAGGAGTACCCGCTGGTTGTTGCGGGCAGATAAGCTTTTAGCTCGAGCGGGGTGCGACCGCGCTGACGGCCGTTATTTGAGACCCAAGCATATGCGCAGGGAGAAGTTCAGAAGGCTGGTTGGGGAAGCCGAAACGTATGACCTAGCTGCGTTCGCCACCTTGCTTTTGACGCTTCGCCCTTGCCTACGATTTTGAAGGGTAAGAACCGCTCTGACCAAGGCCGTCCCTTCTTCCGTGAAACGGAGATGTTCGCCTGAAGTTGTCCACCACTTGCCCTGCGTCATGGCGACCTCGCTTCCCGCAGGCCCTAGGCCGCGCCTCGGCGTGAGGGGCGGGCCTCGTGTACCAGGTTTAAGTCCTTCGAACGTCCAAGAGTTGCGGGTGACGAACCGCTTCGGGTTACGTCCTCCGGGACCTGACATGGAGGCGCGTCGCGTCGTATGCCATTGATGATCCCTACTCGAAATCGAAGCCCTCGGCTCGCATCGCTTCCACATGCGCTTCGGCTTCGTCGATTGTCTCCCAAAAACCACCGTCGGTGCAGCCAAAGTCGCCGTCCGCATCAGCGACTGCTGCCTCCAGCGATTCAAAAGGTCCCCTATGGTCAGATTCCATCGGGTGGTAATAGTAGTTGTCGTCCTTACGATAGAACTCTATAGGAAATGCTCCGAAGCTTCCTACTGAATAACACGTGCGAAGATAGATGACATCGTCGTCTGATTCTTCCACATAACTCCTTGGTTCAGGGTGGGTTAACGCCGATTAGACTGGAAGATTATCCGACCCGGATGCGATGAACGCAACTCACCTTGCAGCATAATGACGAGTGTCTCGAGTCTGAATCGCCGGCGACCGAGGGTTCACGCCGCTCCCAGGACTGCGTGTGATCAAGGTATTCAAGACCGACTGTCGGTGACCGCGTAAACTTTCGCGGGAGGATCATATGCGACAACGGACCTGCGTTCGCCAGGTCGGGCTTGACCCGCGGGCTCACAATCACGGCGATTCGCTTCAGTAGCAGAAAACGTAGCAAGACTGGGGGGAGCGGTGATTGTCCTAGCACCGGGGAAGCGCTTCCCGATGTCCCGGAGGGGGTGAGTGTATTTCCGTGGTGTCTTCGTAGTGAGGGTGAGCGACGCGAATGGAACCGGCGGGATTGCCGAGGACTTCCAATCGTGAGAGAATGGGAGCATGACAAAGGCGAGGCGGTTTTACCTAGTGATGTCTGGCGACCGGAGCTGAGCCTGCGGTCGGTCCTGCCGTGACCGAGCGTTTGCCCAAGCGCAGCGACTCTTCAGGCGCCTCGGAGCATGCGCGCCCGGAGCTCGCCCCGCCGACCTACTGCCCGTACTTTTCGGAGTCGACTGCCACCCTCATTAAACTTATCCGATGACAGAAAACACCATGCCTTCTTGGTGGCCGACGGAGAATGATTCCGCTGTCCTAGAATACGTGGGCGCTCATTACGAGTTCAATATTGCTTGGAAATCTAGGCGACCGTACCGCTCAAACGCGACAGGGTACTTCCGCTGGGTGAAGCAGTACAGCGGATGGAAGATGCGATCTCACGCGATTGGAGATTCACTTACCGCGGATATACTTGCGACGATCGACCTCCTCGCACTTCCTCGCAGCGGCAGACACGACATTGGAAGCCCCGGGGGCCGCGGCCCTGAGCAGGGGGAATGGTGGCTACCAATCCTGGACGGCGGGGTGTATGTCGCGTTCACCCAGTCGGAGCACGAAAATACCAACCGTGTGTCGGCCACCCGACGGACCTGGATCTTCGGATCCAATGCGTATCGGTTTCTTACAGCTGCTCTTGGCTTCACAGTACCGGATCGGAGATATCCTGGCGAGGGTGCGGAACTAACAGCTGATGCGCGACGCCTACTGTTGGAGCGGCAGTCGACGTCCGGCACCCCAGAGCACCGTGACTTGGTGCAAAGCGCGGCAGTCTGGCCCCCTGACACACTCTCTTACGCTTGAGGGTTTGGAGACTACGTGCGCGCGGCATCGATGATGTACGCCCCGCCGTCGCATGTAGGCTTCGACCTGCACCATCTCTGGCTGCCATGAACAGCCCACGGTTGACTTCCCATGTAATGAGTCGACAGCGGTCATATGTCCACCTCATCGAATACCGTTGTTTGGTTTTCGTTGCTCTCTCCGATTACTCCCACTACTCCACTCCCTCTAGGAGAGGGAAGTGGTGATAGTAGTGGTGGGTCGCTCCGTGATAGTTGTTTGGTAGTAGTGGGAGAGGTGATAGCTGTTGTCTCGTGGCCGAGATCGGTGAGCGTGTATCGCTTGCCGCGGCCCTCCTTTTTCATTTGGACGTAACCCCAAGTGACTAAGTCCTTTATCGTCCGATAGTACGTTGCCTGTTTAAGCCCCGCAGTGACTAGCCACTCCGATGAGCTGGCTCCATCGTCCAAGAAATCCTGCGATAGTGATTTGAGAGCTTTCCTATGATTCTCGCTGATAGTTGTCGGCGTTATCTCCCATAACTTTCTGGTAGTAATCACGCACGAATCAAGCGTGGGGCTCAGAGTGAGTTCGATCGGCGGAAGGATTGGGGAGTCCTTCATCTTCTCATACGTGACGACTAAGTGGCTCTCATCTTCGAGCTTCACCGAAAACATAGCGTCCACGGCTCCCCGCAGCGCTGTGCTTCCGCGCTCGGTGTCTCCGTCTTTCCGTGTGTGGTGGACTAGCAGGACGCAACAACCAAGGTCGGCCTTTATCCGGTCGGCGTGGGCTATCGCGATTCCGACGTCCCTTGAGGAGTTCTCGTCGCCGCCTGGAAAGCAACGGTGAAAGGTGTCAATCACGACCAGATGCACCGGCTGAGAAACTTGCTCGCGCACCGCTGCGATGAAGCGCTCGACTTCAAGGCCATCCATGAGGTTGACTGGCTGAGTCAGGAATGACACTCCTGCGGGCCCGCTGACCGCTCTGCCGTGTTTCCATGCGCGGGTGCGCTGACCGATGCCAGCGCTCCCCTCAGCGACGATATAAACCGCGCTTCCGCGCCTTACTCGTTTATCGATGAACGGACGGCCGCTCGCAACGCACATCGCCCAGTCAAGAGCAAGAAAAGATTTGCCGCCTCCGGGTGGGCCGTGCATCTCCGCCAGAGAGTTCGTTGGCAGCAGATCATCAATGAGGTATTGAATGGGTGGAAGGTTTTCTATCTCCTCATCGGTGATGATCTGGAACCGATTGATGTACGGGGACGGGGATCGTCGCTCGGTCTCAACGGGAGGCGCTTGATTGGTTGCCTCCGGCTTCCAGGGAGCCGCTTTCATTACGAGGTCGTGTAGCGGGTCGACCATGTTTCCGGCGTTCAGCCAATCGGATACATCGCCCTTCTCAGGGAGATTCGGCAACGCAACTACCTTCACCGATGCGGCGACGGGCCCTAGTAGTGCCGCTACGTTTTCGGCGTGATTGCGGCCAGGAGGATCATTGTCGGGGATGATGACGACGTGAGCCCCGACGAAGTATTTGGCTGCCGATGCAGGAAACTTCCCGGCCCCTCCGCTGTTGCACGTCGCGGACAAGCCCAAGCCAGCGAGCCGTTCTACATCTTTCTCGCCCTCGGGAATCCAGACAAGCCGCTCCTCGCTTATTGCTTCGATCAGCTGGGGGAAGCGGTATGGGAGTGGTTCGATTCCGACAAGGTTCCAGATCCACCCTCCGTTACCGTCTGGTCGCGCCTGACGAAAGGACTTCTCCGGCTTACTGAAGCGAACGGCGACATAAATAAGAATGCCCCTGTCGTTGACGTAGGGATAGGCGACATCCGGTTTTCCGAGTGTTGGGTGTGTCAGATCCTCGAGCCGGGAAGGTTTGGCCTGTTTCGGCGGCGATGGTGTGACCGTAACGGTCGGTCGCGGAGTTACAGGTGGCAGCCGATAGGTTGAGCTTTGGCCGTTGCTGCGGGGCTCCCGAAAGAGATTAGACCACCCCAGGCCGAGAGCCCTTAAGACATCGCCACTGTCGCACCCCGCCTTGCAATCGAGTAGGGTATCACCGTTCCTTCCTGGTGAGACCGAAAGGGACGCTGTGCGATCGTCGTGCGCGGGGCACTTGCATTGCCAATGATCTTTCCCACAGGGTTTCCCGCCAATCATGGATGCGATCTCTTCCGCGGAATAGAACCGACGCGGTATGACCGGCGTGGCGGTCATACCGCCGGCTCCCGCATGTCCAGAATGTCCTCGACCGTGTTGTCGAATATGGCGACCGGATAGCCGGTCTGGACGACATGATCTCTCAGTGCCTCGCGCTGGGCGAGGGTGAGGCCAGCGACGCGGAAAGCGATCCATCTTGCCCGTTCTCTCGGCCCCATCTCCGGGTGAAGCTGAATGACCGAGGGTGGACCCGGCACCGCCCTCCGGGAAGGGGCGCGTTTAACGGACATTCTGCTCGGACTCGCTTGCCGAACTGAGGGGAGGAGGTGGTTCTTCAGCGATGGGCGAACACCTGCGATTCCCATCAAGCGAGCGGATGAGCTGCCGGGTGTCGTAGTGGACAAGGGAGCCCAGCCGCGAGTTGACCGATTGACGATGGCGCGGCGTGCTGCCAGCTCGCTCTTTCCCATCGCGACGACCATTAGGGATTCGCTCGAGATCAGTCATAGGTCGTCTGCCTGAAGCACCAGCAGCACGGGATGATTTGGGTGCGGCCGCCGGAGACGCCATCAGTCCATCTTGTCATCATTCGCCCGCGCTGACGTACTTGTGCGTCGACGCGACTCAAGCCACGCCTCGACGTCGGCGGTCCGATAGAGTACCCGAGATCCAGCTTTGTAGAACGGGGGACCACTGCCGTTCAAACGCCAAACTGCCAGGGATTGCCGACTCAGCCCCAACCTCGCCGCGAGCGCATCGGCGGTCAGTAAATCATCAAGCATCGGGCTTCCTTTTTAAGTTCTTAGTCTTTTCGGTCACGGTGCCTTTTCCGCCCGCTTTACTGACTCGTCGGTGACGACCCAGCTCCCATTTTTTTTGCTGCCTTCCAGAGTGCCCGTAAGCAGCAACCTTAATGCGCGATTGTAACTGAGCTTGAGACGATGGGCAGCTTCTACAAGCGGTACGTCCATGGTTCCATGTTCCATACTTTCTCCGTGTCTGGTTGACTCTCTCTCTCGCCTCCTGCACATTAATACTTGGAGGGTCCAAGTCCATTACTTGTAGGCTCCTCGAGACACATTGAGGGGCAAGGTTGGAGGGGTGCCAAGAAAAAGCCGTCTAATAGCCTCAACGCTGCGACATGAGGCGCGGGTGAAAGCGGGATTACCAGCCGAGCCGAAAGCGCGGCGCGTCCCCGTGATGGGAATGCGGGTCGCGGCCGCTTTGCGCCTTGCCGGGATATCCAACGCTGACGCGGCAAGGCGACTTAGGTTGTCGGGGATTGAAGTGACAGCTCAAGCGATAAACGACATTGTGAACGGCAAGACAAAATCGACTCGGCCTAGGATCAGGAGCGGCCTAGCGAAGCTCGCCGGACCGCCCTTCTCGGCAAAGTTCTTGGGCGGGCAAGAGGAAATGGACGTTCCGCAAATGCCGATGGTGCTTTCAAATCGAGATCATTGGTGGGCGTGGGGGTTTGGTGACCCTCAAAATCTCGTGACCGTCGGAAGCCGCCTCGCGTACACTCCGGTTCGAGACGACAGCGGAACGCCTCCACTTTACGAGGTGTATGCCCTCGTCTTGTACTCGCGAATCGAGCGAGCATGGAAACGTGACTTTCCAGACACTCCGGTTTCGCTGAAGCTTTATCCTCTCCTGCGGAAACTGCTGGCGCTAAATCACTGGCGGAGTCTGGTCACAGCCTCGAACCCGGCCCATTCAATGATCCAGCAATCCTTTTGGGGGGACGCAGGGGCATTTGCTGAAGCGATGCTGAGTGCGACCTCTCTTATCTTGAAACCATGGATAGACGGCAACGTGAAGCCACGACGTTACATGGTCTCCGCCCTCCACCACTTCCTCCACGCGAGCGTCGCGCTTAACGAAGCTTTAGGGAACAGAGAGAGTGTACCTAATGGTCAAGCTCTTCGACGAGTAGTAAGCGCGAAGTGGTTTGAGCACGGAGGACTCCTGCCTTGGAAGGAGTTCATGAATATGGCCGCATTCGGAACCTACCAGGCCAGTCTATCCAGGACTCCCAATGCGCCGCTGATCCGAAGCATTCCGGGGGAGTTCGAGAAGGACCCGCGTTTTGGACCACTGACGCCGAAAAAGCGCCGGCGAAAAAGCTGAAGAAGCGTCTACAAGAGCTGAAGACTACGTTCCATTTCTTGGTCCACGCCCCATCACCACGATCCGAATCACATTCGGTGCAGTGGATGCTATTTGGATGCTGAACAGAAAAACCCTCGGGAGTGAAAGCCCGAGGGTTTTTTCTATCCTCTTTAGTACCAAGCAGTTAACTAAATCGGGACGGCGGGATTTGAACCCGCGACCCCCTGAACCCCATTCAGGTGCGCTACCGGGCTGCGCCACGTCCCGCTAAGCGGTCTCCCGCGAAGCAATGCTCAATCTACCCGCTGGCCAGA
>Ga0136611_10000837_pt1 | contig 20723 bp, 15 predicted proteins | sample AntDrymUQ2232306_2_FD_106645 | JGI IMG/M metagenome (GOLD analysis project Ga0136611, IMG submission 106645) | Polar desert sand microbial communities from Dry Valleys, Antarctica - metaG UQ223 (23.06) | ecosystem: Environmental > Terrestrial > Soil > Desert | place: Antarctica: Dry Valley...
AAAGTTGGACGGGCAGGATTTGAATGTTGTTGACGGTTTGCTGTTCAGTAATGATGTTTTCAAGCGTATCATTGAAAACCATTTTGTTAAGTTTGATTTTGATTTGCATTTCCCAAACGCTGGCAACGCTCAGAAATATTTGATTGGCAGGATTTTTAAATTCTTTGGAAACGGTCGCTGATAATTTTTTAGTATTGCTGAAACTCCAAATAAATGTATGAGTGTCCGAAAGTAACCTCATTCTTCTTCTCCCAGCCAAAAGGAATCGGGAAGTTCTTTATCAAAATCATCGCTTGTCCAAACTTGCCCTTCTCTGAGTCCCAAAACTCGTTCCTTTTGTTCGGTTTTTTGAATTGGTATTAAACGCGCCGAAGGTTCGCCGTTTTCCTCGATAATTACTTCATCACCGTTACGGGCAAGAGCCAATAAACCTTGTAATTGTGTTTGCGCTTCGCTAATGCTGACTGTTTTCGTCATAAAATCATCTCGCGCCGATTATAGCATTTTCCAAAAACAAGCGCGATTGACCGCGATTCCGAAAGCGAATTGAAAGATTTATAGGGCGATGTCGGTTATACGATTATTGACGATGTTTTATCACTGCCAGAGAGAATGCCGAATATTTACCGGCGGTTGACGAGTTAAGAAAGGCTTCAACAACTTTAATATTTGCTATTTTCTTTTAATCGTTCAAACCAAGTATCGCTGTGTCGAATAACCGTAACTTGGCTTAACTGTCTTGCTTTTCATTTGAATAACTTTGTGATTTCTTGCTAATTGTCTTCAATAATATAAATTGCGTTGCCGTATTTGGGGCATTCCAAAACAACCTTTTCTGACAATTCAAATCCTTGCCGCTCGCGCTTTTGAGATTTGCGTTTGCATTTCCAGATAATCAACCAGTTTCAAAAAATCCATCCGCGGATACGAATAACGCCCGACCGTGCGAAAGGCGAGTTGCGGTTTTGTGCCGTCAAAAAGGTGAAATCCCCAATACATCAATTGTTTGCTGAACCGAATCGCGCATTCGTGCGGGTCAATGTAATGAAGGCGCGCGTCACGCTCGCTTAACTGTTTGAACTGCGTTTTTAAAACCTGATTCAAAAGCGTGTTGCGGTTGTCTTCATCGGTTTGCAGATTGTTTACCAAAACGTGCAGATGCGCTTTTTGGTTTTCGCGCCGAATCGCGCTGAAGGTTCGCTTGATAACGTCGGCGTTTTTGTTGATTCCGAGCGGATTTAAGGTTGTCGGAATAATACAGTAATCAAATTTGCGAACGAATTCGACCGGGTTCGCTTCAAATTCCGGGTTGCAGTCGCAAACGACGATTTTCGTATCTTTATAATCGCCTTCGTCCCATTCGTCTTTTGTCAAAACCGAGATCACCGAACCGAGATTTCCATTCGTCGCGGGCAGATAAACTCCTTCGCCGAGCAATTTCCGCAGATTTTGCTGATGGTCTAAATCTATCAAAGCGACATCGTAACCGTTGAGCGCGAACGCGCCCGCCAGGTGCGCCGAAATCGTCGTTTTGCCGACGCCGCCTTTGCACGTAAAAACGCCGATATAAGTAGTTTTTTCGCGTTCTTCCGCCGCGTCCATTCTTCCGCAATCGAAAATCAATTGATGTCCGCGCATTATTGCCGGTCGCAGATTTACAATTTTTTCTTCCCGCAGATAGGCGTAAACAGACGGCGTAAAACCGCTTGTCGAGATGTAAATTCCGTTCGTGTAATTTTTAGCGTTCGGCTGACTTAAAAAATCGAGAAACTTTTCAACTTGTCCGAGATGAACTTTGGCGCGTTGATTGCGAATCTGAACGGCTAATTTTGCGCCCGGCTTTAAGATTTCAATGTCGTATTCTTTAACAATTTTCGGTGTCATCTGCGCCGACCAGCCTTCGCGCCTGAGCAGAAAAAGAGCCATCCGCTCGGTTTCGGTAGCTCTTTCGACAGCGACTTCTGGTCTTCGGTCTGAATCGGTCAGAACATCTAATAATTCAGCCCAGCGCATTCTTTCTTTCGGCATTCTTTACTTTACTTTTTTTACTGCTTTTTTTCGCCGAACGCTTCCAAAACTTCGTCGGCGTGTTCGTCAACTTTAACTTTTTTGAAAATCTTCGCAATCTTGCCGCTTTCGTCTATTAAAAAAGTCGTTCGATTGATACCGAAATACTTTTTGCCGTAATTATTTTTCTCGCCGTAAACGCCGTAAGCATTGACGATTTCCTTTTCCGTATCGGCGAGCAAATCAAACGGCAAAGCGTATTTCGAGATGAATTGACGATGCGATTCTTCGTCGTCAATCGAAACGCCGAAAACTTTTATTCCTTTTTCTTCAAAAACATCGAACGAATCGCGTAAACTGCAAGCCTGTTTCGTGCAGCCCGGCGTGTCGTCTTTCGGGTAAAAATATAAAACCACCCGTTTTCTGCGAAAATCAGACAGCTTTACGCTTTCGCCGTTCTGGTCTTTCGCAGTAAAATCGGGTGCGTCATCGCCTTCTTGCAGCATATTTCTCCGTATTTGTGTAAAATCTTTATGAATTCAAGATTCAAGACTAAAATCCCAAATCTTGAATCTTGAATTCAAACAATTGTAACAAATGAAAACGCTTTCGGAAAAACACGCTTTGCTGAAATTACGCCATCTCAAGACCAACTATCGAAACGTAATTCAGCAGAACTACGAACACAAAGCAAAAGATTGTCTGACGTGCGAAACAAAAGGCGCGTGCTGTCTGGACGAGCATTTCGTTAATGTTCATATTACAAAACTCGAAGCCGTTTTGATTCGGGAGAAATTAAGCGAATTTTCAATCGAAAAGCAGAGGGAAATTGACAGCCGCGTCGAAAAAACGATTGAAAAATACGATTTGAAACCGCACGGCGACACTTTCGCGCAAACCTTCGCGTGTCCGCTTTTTGAAAAAGGCGTTGGCTGCCTAATTCATTCGGTCAAGCCCGCGCCGTGCATTCAACACGCCTGCTATGAACGACCGGAAGATTTGCCGCCCGACGCGCTTCAAACTGAAATCGAATCGCAAATCGAAAAATTAAACGAACAAACATACAAAAATTTCCCGCAATGGCTTCCGCTTCCCGTTTATTTGAATTCAGTCAAATAGCCGTTTCAAAACTACATTTTTCCTTTTTACTTCTTCAGCTTTCCGCCCAAAACCGTCATCGGAATCAGCAATGTAAGAAACGGAATGTGAAACCAAAGCGGCGCGTTGTTCCAGAAAATTGACTGAATATAAATTCCGAAAAGCAGAAGCAAAATGCCGAGTCCGAGCGTTGACTTTATGTTTTCACGCGCAATTGAAGCCGCCAAAAAGCCCGAAATCAGCGAAAAAATCACGCTTCGGATTAGAGCGATAATCAAAACTAGAGAATCGGACATAAAAGGCGTTCGGTTAAGTGCCGCCGCTTCCAAATCCGTCTGATGTTTGCCATACCGATCCGGCGAAACCGCCATCAAAACAAAGTCGCTTCCAACCCAAAGAATTGACCAAACAATAAATCCGACAAAAATCGCCAAAATTATTCGCGCCATAAAATTCTCCTTTTAATTTCAATTTAAAGACAAAAGGGACAAACGAAATTTTCCCGAAATTCCCCTTGTCCCTTTTGTTTTGCCTTTGCCCTCAGCAAATTTGTTTATGCAACTTTCTTTTTCGCGGTCGGCGCGGCAACGGGTATTTCCTGCGCTGTTTGCGAATTGGTTTTCTCGATTCGCGCCGTTATTCTCTTATCTAAATCCAAGATTTGTTCCGTCGTCAAATGATAAATATTCGGCTGATTATGATAAACACGCGCTCCGGTCACGATGTCGGATTGTTTGAAACCGTTAGCTTCGGCTTTTTTAATCAAATCTTCAATCGTCATTTCGTTCTGCACCAAAGTCAAAGGTTTTCTTTCTTCGATAAACTCCGGCACTTCCGATTGTGCAGGTTTTTCAAACGCCAATTCCAAAGCCTGTTCGCCGCGAATATGGTCGAGAAAATCTTTGAAACCAATATTTCCGGTCATTTCAAAACCGACTTCAAACGCCGGGGAATTCGACTTGACGACTTGAAAAACACGCGTGATTTCGCCGTCGCGTTCTTGCAGAGAAAGTTCCAGCATCACGTCAACGAAATATTCGAGACCGGAAGCCGTCATCGGCAAAATGCGTCCGACTTCGTTGTCTTCCTTGGCTTCCTTACCTTTCGCCGGAATCTGGTCGGCGATAACGACGCATTTTCCGCTTTCAAAACAAAGTTTGCGTAAAACCGACTGTAAAATCATCTGGTCTGCCGCTAATTCTTCCGCGCTCGGCTGCGCCAGCGGATCGCCGGTTTTTTCGCGCACGGCTTCGATCATTTCCGAATGCTTCGCACCGAAATACGCCGCCCAACTGTCTAGAGCATAACAGCCGTAATTTTGCTCGCGTCCGTCGCCGTTGATTGCCCATTCGATAAATTCCGGCAATTCGTCGGTTTGTTCGATTTCGAGCGCGTCAAACTGCTCGCCGACGCCGCGCAAAAGACGCGCTTTGCGTTCCATATCGAAAATGCAGAGTTTTCCCAAACCCGCTTCCGCCATCGAACTGATAAAATGACTTTTCCCCACGCCCGCGCCGCCGCGAATCGCCATAATAAGGCGCTGCTGTCGCGGAATCCGGCTCAATGGATTGATTTTCGCTTTATTCGTATTTTTCATTTTTCTTTCTCCACTTCTTAATGTTTACCCTTATTTTTCCTTTCACAAATGCCTACCGTCAAAGGCATTGCGTTTCATTGATGCAACAAATCTAGCACAAGTTGTTTCACGTTTCAAGAGTGAAACAAGATTTTTGTGAAATATTTTTCATACCTAAAATCTAAAAGCGACGAACCATCTTGATCCGCCGCCTTTAAATTTGAAATTTACGGGTTGTATTATTTGACTTCAAATTGATACGGAAGAACCGCCATTGTTTCTCCGCGCTTGAGATTTTCAAATAAAGGCGCGTAATAAAACAGTTTACGCAAATCTTCCGGTAGGGCTTTGACGAGTGCGTCTTGTTGCGCTTTTTCCTGTGCGCTGACGGTAGCTTCTTCGTCATTGCTGAAAAGCGATGCCAAAAACGGTTGCGGCGCAGGGAAAACAATCCGCTTCACATCTTTGTCAGCGGGCAGATTTGCCAATTCTTTGGCAATTTCTATCGCGCGATTCAGACCGCCGAATTCATCAACCAAACCTTTTTCCTTCGCCTGCGCGCCGGTCCAAACCCGTCCCTGCGCGACCTCGTGAATCTGTTCGACGGTGCGTCCACGTCCCTGAGCGACTTTCGGCACGAAATTGTCCCAATAAAAGAAATTCGCGCTGCGCTGAAAGACTCCTCTTTCTTCGTCAGTCCATTTTTTGTCTTCGCGGAAAATTCCGGCATTTTTGCCGCGCGTAATATATTCGTTTGTTACGCCGAGCCATTCGTAGAAACCGCCGATTACCGGGCGACCTAAAACAACGCCGATCGAGCCGGTGACGGTCGAAGGTTCGGCGACGATTTTATTGGAATTGGCGGCAATGTAATAACCGCCCGAAGCCGCCACGTCGCTCATCGAAGTAACAATCGGTTTTTTAGTTTTCGCGTATTCGAGCGTGTGCCACATCAAATCGCTCGCCAGAGCCGACCCGCCGCCCGAATCTACGCGCAAAACAATCGCTTTGATTGATGAATCGTCCGCCGCGTCTTTGACTGCTTTGACGATTGTATCCGAACCGATAGTTTGCGCTCCGCCGAAAGAACCGTCCGAAGATTTGCCGGTCATAATAATGCCGGAGGCGAAAATTACGGCAATCCGTTCGCCATTATTCAAACCGAGAGATTCGGGCGTAATTTCCTTGTAACTGGCGGCGGTCGTCAATCTCAACTCGTCCGAATCTTTGTAGCCGAGTGCGTTTTTGAATTCGCGGTAAACTTCATCGCGGTATTTCGCGCCGTCAATTAAATTCTGCTGCTGCGCGGCAACGGCGTTGTAAGGCGCGTTATCAATAATCGCTTTGACATCTTCCGGCGATTTTTTGCGGGCGACGGCAATCGCGCCCGTCACGCGCCCGTAATAATCATCCAAAATCGCGTTGACCACTTCGCGCGATTCCGGCGAATGATCTTTGCGCGTAAAAGATTCGTTCGCGCTTTTGTATTTGCCGACGTGAACGTCTTCCCATTCGACGCCGAGTTTGTCGAGCGAGCCTTTATAAAACTGCGATTGCGCGGCGAAACCGTAAATATAAAGATCGCCGGTCGGCGGCAGATAGATTTTATCGGCGGCGACGGCAATATAATATTCCTTGTTTGAACCCATTTCCATATAGGCGTAAACGGGTTTGCCGGACGCTTTAAAATCCGTAATCGCGTCACGAAGTTCGTCCGCCTTGCCCCAGCCGATACCCGGAAAGTTGATGTCGAGCAGAATGCCGCCGATGCGCGAATCAACTTTTGCCTTGCGAAGCTGCGTCAGAGTTCCGGCGAAAGATGTTTTCGGCTCTATTCCAAAGAGTCTGGTCGTCGGATCTTCCGCCGCAAAGTCCGGCAAATCGCCCGAAATTTTTAAAACCAATACACTATTTTCCGCTATATTCGGCTTGCCGAGCGATTCCGCGAGCAGTGCGATTCCGATAATTGCCACCAAAAAAACGGCGAAAAGGATTCCGCCGACGATGAGAAGAACTTTTGCTGTTTTTGACATTGCCATAAATTAGTTAAATAAATTAGTTAAATAAATTAGTTAAAAAACTCCAAAACTAAAATCACCTGTAATTTTACGTTCAAGAATGAAAAAAGTTTTGTGAGAAGAAAATAGGACGCGGATGAACGCCGATTTTTTGGATCTTCTCGGATAATTTATAAAAAGAAATCTGCGTCAATCCGTTAAATCCGCGTTCATCCGCGTCCTGTTTTCCCAAAAAATTCTCAAAATAACGAACCTTGATTTTCCAGACTTTTCACGTCAGTTGTTTTCTGTCCAAACAATCTTTTAAGTTTTTTGACGCTTTCCGGCGCGTGTCCTTCGTAAAAATTGCTGAAATAAATATAAATGTTTTCAGCTTTTATTTTTTCGATTTCGCCTTTCCAGATTTGCAGATTTGTATCTTCGTGACGATAAATTATATCGAATTTCACCAAATCGCGCTCGCCCATAAAACGAATATAAGCGAAGTCGTTTGCTAATTTTCCGATTGCCTCGAATATCATTTCGCGCGGAATCCAACTGCCTTCGACCAGACAAAGCGCGACGTTGTTTTTTTCGAGTTCCTCAAACGTCCAATCAATCAACCAATCGCGCCCGCGAAATTCGACGGCGAAACGAATATCTTGCGGCAGCCACGCCAGAAAGTTTTTCAAAGCCAGAGCATTTTCCTTCGACGCTTCAAAATGCGGCGGAAGCTGAATCAAAACAACTGCTAATTTTTCTTTAAGCAAACGGATTCTTTCGCAAAATTCGGTAACAACCGGAAACGAAGTTTCTCGCAAAAGATGTTCGTGCGTGATTTCCTGCGGCATCTTTAGGGAAAATGTAAAATTTTCCGGCGTTTTTTTATGCCAATTTTCAACGGTCGAACCCGGCGGAATCGAGTAAAACGTCGAATCAACTTCTATCGTATCGAAAATTTCGGCGTAAAGGGCGAGCATTTCATTCGGGCGTGTGCCGCGCGGATAAAAAACCGTTTCGTCGCCTGCCTTCGTTACCCAATCGGCGTAATTCCAGCCCTGACAGCCGACGTGAATTTTGGATTTTAGATTTTGGATTTTGGATTTTTTTTGGCTCATTTGTCGTAAATCAAAGATTGATTTTAACGCAAAGACGCGAAAACGCAGAGACGCAAAGTCAAAAAGATTGATGATTCAAATTTTAAAATTCAAAAGCTCAAATTCCGGTTTTGAGTTGAAAAATCTTTGCGCCTTCGCTCCTTTGCGCCACCAGCGTTAAAAATTTTCGTAATAATTTGTTAAACTCGTAAACTTATGGCGAAAAAAGGTTCGGTTTTAATCTGTGATGACGAAGAAATAATGCGCGACGTGCTGGAAACGATTTTGACCGGTGCGGGCTATAAGGTTGATTTAACAAAAACCGGCGAGGAAGCGCTCGAAGCCTACGCGCAAAAACCTTCCGACGTTGTTTTGATGGACGTTTCGATGCCCGGAATGGGCGGGCTGACCGCGCTCGAAGAAATTATTAAATTAGATTCGGAAGCCGTCGTTTTGATGATTACGGCTTACGCGACCTTCGACACGGCGATTTCGGCGTGGGAAAAAGGCGCGAATGGAATTATTCGCAAACCTTTTCAAAACGAACAAATCGTCGCCCGCGTCGCCCGCGGCGTAAAAAACCGGCGCAATGAAGAAGAGCGGCAAACCTTGCGTCAGGCGATGACGCGCTCGGTCAAACGCGACGCGATAATCGGGCGTTCCGATAAAATGGAAAATGTTTTCCGGCTCGTCGAACGGGTCGCTCCGGCGCGTTCGACCGTTTTGATAACCGGCGAATCGGGAACCGGCAAGGAACTCGTCGCCAAAGCGATTCACGAAGCGAGTTTGCGCGCCGAAATGCCATTCGTCGCCGTCAATTGCTCGAATATTCCGTCGGATTTACTCGAAAGCGAACTCTTCGGACATACGCGCGGCGCGTTTACCGGCGCGGTCGCCGCCAAAAAAGGACTTTTTGAAGTCGCCGACGGCGGCTCGATATTTCTGGATGAAATCGGCGATTTGCGACCGGAAACGCAGGTTCGCTTACTGCGCGTTATTCAAGAGCGCGAATTTACGCCGATTGGAGAAACAACCCCGACAAAAGTTGACGTTCGCATCATCGCCGCCACTAATGTTGATTTAAAGGATGCCGTCAAAACCGGCGTTTTCCGCGAAGACTTGTATTATCGCCTGTCGGTCGTGCCGATCGAGCTTCCCACTCTACGGGAAAGAAATGAAGACGTTTTGCCGCTCGCACAGCATTTTATTCGCAAATATAATGCGGAAAACGGGCGCGAAGTTTCAGAAAATCTATCGCCTGAAGTGCTTTCTCTGCTCGAAAATTATTATTATCCGGGTAACGTCCGCGAACTCGAAAACATCATCGAACGCGCCGTCGTGATTGCTCCGACCGAGGAAATTACAGTCGAATGTTTGCGTTCGGAAGTTCGTAATCCCGAACTTCTGGGTCAAATAATGAAAGACAGCGAAGGCAGTTCGGGCGATATTAATTTATCGCGCGGTGTGAATTTCTACGACGAAGTTCGACGCTTTGAGATTGATTTAATTCGCCGCGCCCTCGACCAAACCGGCGGACACCAATCGCGCGCCGCGCGGCTTTTGGGTTTAAACGCAACCACGCTCAACTCAAAAATCAAAACTTACAATATTCCGGCGCGGTTATAATTAGACATTATCGAAAATAAAATATTGTTCAATTATGCTGATTTAGAAGAATAATTTGCCCGCGAAGGCGAAATAGCGCGAAATTTGTTTATACTATTTTTCGTTCCGAATAATTTGTTCTAAAAGTGTTTTTTTTCGCGCTATTTCGCGTTTATTCGCAGGTGAATTTCTTATTTCCAATAATGTCTATTAAATAAGTTTTGAAGCGATGAAGTCAGAGTCGTAGTATTCTACAAAAACCTGTTCGAACTTTTAGCCAAAACAAGCACTCCAAAAAAGGAAGACTTAAAATTATCCATTTTTTCATATATTTTATGAATATTTGTTTCGTTTTTTACAGAGTAAGGCACTCAGAGAAAATTTTTATTGTTAAAGAATCACGATTAATAGCAATCAAATCCGCTATTTAAATAGTTCATTATCATATATTATTATATAATTGACGAAAGGCATATAATTTGCTCTATTGGTTGGGTTCTTTTTTTAATAATCATAAAATTTACTGTAGACCAGGTTCGGAAGTCTTATATTTTGAAGCAGGCTTGGTTTTCTCGTTATAATAATTTGCTTTTTTAATCACTATTTACATACGGAGGAAACACAAACAAAATGAGGAAGTTTTTTAACATTTTAGCGATGCTGTCGCTAATTATATTTAGCCAGTTAGCTATTCAAGCACAAACTACCGGTTCCATTGCTGGAACGGTTGTTGACCCAACAGGAGCGGTAGTTCCAAATGCGACCGTTACCGTTAAAGGAGAAAGCGGACAAGAGTTCACCGCAGTTACCAGCGATAACGGAACATATCGTATTCCTGCGGTTGCCAGCGGTTTCTATACGGTAACTGTAACCTCGGCAGCGGGTTTCAAAACATTTGTCGCATCTAATGTAAAAGTTGATGTCGGCGTACCGACGACCGTAGATGCGGCTTTAGAAATCGGCGGACAGGAGCAAATCGTTGAAGTAACCAGCGGCGGCGAAGTTTTGCAAACTGCAACTGCGACGGTTGCTACAACTATTACCGGACGACAAATTAACGAAACACCGGTTGCCTCGCGTAACGCACTTGATTTGGTTAATCTGATGCCTGGCACAGCGCAGGTCGGACGACCGCGCGCTTCGTCAATCAACGGGTTGCCGAAAGGTTCGTTGTCCATTACGGTGGACGGTGTGGATGCGCAGGACAATTTATTGAGGTCAAGCGACGGATATTTTACAATCATACAACCAAAGGTTGATGCTATCGAAGAAGTTACGGTTTCGACGGCTAATCCCGGCGCGGAAAGCTCCGGCGACGGCGCGGTGCAGATTAAATTCGTTACCAAACGAGGAACCAATTCTTATCACGGCGGCGTGTTTGAACAAGTCCGCAATACAGCTTTAAACTCAGCTAATTTCTATAATAACCGCGATTTAAAACCACTTCCGGGAGATGATAAAGCGCCCAGAACCAAGGTTCAATTAAATCAGTTCGGCGGTCGTCTTGGAGGTCCGCTTCCATTTCCGCATTTTGGTGATGGCGGTCCGGTTTTCCATTCAGGAAAAGACCGGCTTTTCTTCTTTTTCAATTACGAACAATTCCGTCAGCCTGAGTCTCTCAGCCTAACGCGTACGATTCTTACACCGCAGGCACAAGCCGGTGTTTTCCAATATATTGTGGGTTCGGAAACCCGTTCGGTTAATTTATTTTCTATAGCGGGTGCAAACAATCAGTTGGCAACCCCTGATCCGACAGTGGGTTCAGTTTTGGCACGAATCAGAACGGCGACCGGTACGACCGGTACGATTACCCCTATTACGAATGATCCAAATCGTCAAAGCTTTAATTTTACTCCCGGGGGCGGGCAATTGCGTAAGTTCCTGGCTTTGCGTTTTGATGCTAATTTGAATAAAAAAAATAGCGTGGAATTTATTACCAACAGACAAGATTTCAGCTCAATCGTTGATTTTCTTAATAACGTAGACGAGCCGTTCCCCGGCTTTCCGGCTTTTTCGCAAGGTTCGGGTCGCAAATCATATGCAACCGCGCTTCGTTCTTCTTTGACGAATAATCTTGTTAATGAAGCTCGTCTTACTTATTCAAGTTCGAGTGTAAATTTCTTTCCTGAAGCATCACCTCAATCCTTTGCCTTTCAAGGCGGTTTTAATTTAGGTATTGGCGCGGCAGGTATAACCAGCGCAACAACTGCAACCAATAATCAAAGTCGCAATACGCCTGTTTATGATATTACCGACACGGTGTCATTGATTGTTGGAAATCACAGCATGAGCTTCGGCGGGCAGTATAAACTTATCAAATCAAGATCAACTCTATATAATCCAATAGCTCCGGCAGTTGCTTTTGGAATTGACTCGACAGATTCGGCTTTCGGTGCTTTTTCCGCTACTACTCTCCCGGGCGCATCGGCTACGCAGTTGGCTGAAGCACGCGCTCTTTATTCCGTATTAGTCGGACGGGTTCTTAGTGTCACTCAACAGGCTGTTCTAACAGATGATGGAACCTATAAAAACAATGCTGAACAAACTCAGCGCGCCAAACAAAGCACATTTGGTTTATTTGCGCAGGACACCTGGCGCATCCGTCCGAACTTTACTGTAAATTATGGTCTCCGTTGGCAGCCGCAAAGTTCGTTTATTGCCAAAACCGCCAACTTTGCCAGACTTGAAAATTTTAATCAGGTTTTTGGTCTCTCCGGTCCCGGAAATCTCTTTAAACCCGGAACTTTTTCTGGTGGCGCACTTCCCAGAGTAGTCGGTGTGAAACCTGATGAAGAGGCTTATCCGACCGATTACAATAACTTCGCTCCGTCAGTCGGTCTAGTCTATAGTCCTGATTTTGGCGAAAAGGGAATTTTGCGAAGTGCCTTCGGCGCAAGCGGAAGAAGCGTTTTCCGCGCCGGATATTCACTCTCATTTGTCCGCGAAGGATTTAACCTGTTGTATAGCATATTAGGTTCAAATCCGGGCGGGTCCTTAAATACATCGCGCAATACGGGAATTGGCGGCACATTCACGGTCGGAACGAATCTGAGGGATCCCAACAATGTCAATTTGACACCGGCATCATTTCCCTCATCACCGACATTTCCGCGTGATTTAACAACGGCTGATTCGGCAAATGCCTTTAGTCCTGATTTAAAGACCGGCAAAGTTCATTCTTTTAGCCTCGGTTACCAGCGCGAACTCGATCAAAATACGGTCGTTGAGTTTCGTTACGTCGGCAATCGCGGTGTTGGTTTGCAGCGTCAATACAATATCAACGAGTTCAATACGATAGAGAACGGATTTGCCCGCGAGTTTCAATTAGCGCAGAATAATCTCTACGCGAATCTTGCCGCGGGTAGAGGTGCTTCTTTTGCTTTCTTCGGAGCCGGAACAGGAACTTCGCCGCTGCCGATTTCGCTGGCTTACATTAACGGCAATTCAACTTTTAACCCTAACGATCCGGCACGTTACAACTCGACGTTGTTTGCTAACTCTGGTTTAGTCGCAGCGCTTTCCCAAAATGCCCCGAATGTAATCGGCTTTTCCGCCGGCATAGAAGGTAATGCTGCGCGACGCGCAAATGCTATTGCTAACGGTCTTCCATCCAACTTTGTCCGTGTTAATCCGACAGTCCCGAATGGGGCGTTTGTTGTAGATAACAGTACAAAGACCTGGTATAACTCGGGAGTTATCGAATTGCGCCGTCGAGTATCGAATGGATTGCGTCTCCAAGCCAACTATGTTTGGTCGAAAGCACAATCCAATGCTTATGCGTCAAGCAGTGTGGTTTTTGCTAACTTTACGCAAAGACCCGGCGGCTTGGATTTAGCGAAAAATGTTCAGGCGTTTGACGTTCGTCACCAATTTAAGCTGGATGCGACTTTTGACCTTCCTTTCGGCAAAGGAAGAACATTTTTCTCCGATGCCAATGGAGTTGTAAATAGTCTGATTGGTGGATTTAGCATTCTTCCGGTAATCCGCTGGCAGAGCGGTTCTCCATTTAGCTTTGGTAATGTCACACTTGTTGGTATGACGGTCAAAGAACTTCAAAAGGAAATCAAAGTCCGCAAAGATACTGTAATCAACGGTGTTAATGTCGTTACATATTTGCCTCTGGAAATTATCCAGAATACGCAGCGTGCATTTGACATCAACATTAACAACGCTAATGGTTTCGGAACAAACTTTGGTACAGGCGGTCCGACCGGAAGATTTATTGCTCCTGCGGGATTCGGCAACTGTCAATCAAAATTTGCCGGCGAATGCGGTTTCAATAATTTGATTGTATACGGACCGAGCTTCTTCAAGTTTGACTTCACTTTAGCTAAGAAATTTAGTCTTGGCGAGTCACGCAACTTAGAGATAAGAATGCTTGCGCTTGACGCTCTGAATCATCCGAATTTCCGCGTCGGCGGCTGGAATGCTGATGTGGTTACTGTTACCCCTTCCAGTTCGATTTTCGGGCAACTTCCGAACGGTTCGGCTTATAATGATCTCGGGTCACAAGATCCGGGCGGTCGAATTATCGATTTTCAGATACGATTCAATTTCTAAAATAAAAGCAATGGTTTTTGATTGCTGTTTTAGAAAATAATCATTACGATTTTAGGTGATGCCGTAAAAAGCATCACCTTTTTTTGTTTAAATGAGTATTTTTACCGGAACAAATTCTTCGTTGTCACTCGCGCCGCTCGGGGCGGGCGATTTGATTGACCGCGCCGTCAGATTTTACCGCAGTAATTTTTGGACGTTCGTGTTAATCGCCGCGCCGCCCGTCGTGGTCGGAACTTTGATTTCGGTGAGTTGGACGATACTCGGACGCGGGCTTTTTTCGGTCGGTTCACATCAAGACCCGTTTGAGCAATCGTTATATTACCTTTTTTTGTGGTCGGGCAATTTATTTATCTGGTTGGCGGAAACAGTTGCCGCGCTGGTCGTGATGGGCGGCGCATCGCGCAGTTTTGTCCGGTATTTGCTGTTCGGCGAGCCGATTACGTTTAAGGAAATTTATAGAAATACGTGGAAAAGATTAGCCGGATTGATTTCCGCTTCTTTAATTATCACGATTCTACTCGGTTTTGCCGGTCTGATTATTTTATATTCCGGGCTTTTAATCGGTGTTTTAGTCGTAATGGCTGCCATTTATGTTTTTAGCTTTTCGCCGTTTATCGCATTTATCATATCTCTGGCGTTAAGTTTGGCGGCGGTTTTTGGAACTCTCTGGCTTTTCTTTTTGCTCGCTTCGCGCTTTGCGTATGTGCCGCAAGTGATGCTCGTCGAAGGTCTGGGCGTATTTGCGGCAATCGGCAGAAGCGCGTCACTGGCGAGCGGAAACGTCAAACGGCTTGCCGCGCTTTTCATTTTTACGACCGTCGCCGCTTATTCGGCTCTTTTGCTTTTATATGTTCCGCTTGCCTGGTATGCGTGGGCGAACGGCGTCGAGTTTTTCGCTTTCGATGCCGCTATGATTCCCGCCTGGTATGAAATCGCCAATCAGGTCATCTCGCAGGCGAGTTTGATTTTGCTGATGCCGGTCTGGATGATCGGACTTTGTTTGCTTTACGTTGACGAGCGCGTGCGGCACGAAGGTTACGATATTGAATTAATGGCGGCGCAGCGGTTAGGCGAGATTCCATCGGTTCCGCATTCATTTGTCAATCCTTTGCAGCCTGCTTTAGCGAGCCAAACTGCTCCGGTTCAAGTTTCAAATCAAAAGCGTAATTCCCCTTTCACGACACTTGGATTAAAATAAAATACAGACAATATAGATTGAAATTTAATGAAGCCGCCCAATTTTAACGACTCACAAACAAGAATTTTCCGCCCGTTGATATTGGCGGCGGTAATGCTTGTTTTGTTTGCGTCTGTTTCGATTTACGCTAAATCTTTAGCCGATTATCAGAAAAGTGTTCGAATTGCGCGGGATTCGGTTGATGAATTGAGCTTTTATTTAACAGATTCTGAAGAACAACCAATCGAAAAAGATGCCGCATACGAGCGTGAACTCATCGCGCTGATACGCACCAATCTGCCCGCGTCCGAGAAAATCGAATGGGAAGGCTCGATGGTTGAAACCAATAATCAATGGCTGCGAGACAAACTCGACGCTTTTCAGAGAGAAGAAAATCCGGCGAAACGCGCCGAAATTTTATCCGCCATCGGCGAACGGCTTTCAAGTTTGCAGGAAAAAATCGTTGAACTCGAAAACCCTTCCGTTTCAAACCGCACAAAAGACGAAGACAAACGTAAACTAGCCGAGATTCTAAGCCGTGAAGATTATCGAAAACCCGAACAAAAAGAAGAAAGCCTTTTGCAAAAATGGTTTCGGGAATTGTTGGAATGGCTGGCGAGAGTTTTCCCGAGTTCAAACTTGCCGAACACCGAGGCGACCGGATTTCAATCGTTTTCAGTCGTTTTGCAAATCCTGCTTTACGCTCTGGTCGCCGGCGTTATCGGATTTATGCTCTATAAATTCGCCCCGCTTTTTATCAAAAAATATCGCAATAATGAAAAACCCGAGAAAAAAGAGCGCGTAATTTTAGGCGAACGAATCGCGGCTGGCGAATCGGCGGAAAATCTTTTTGGCGAAGCCGAAAAGTTGGCGCGCGAAGGCAATTGGCGCGGGGCGATTCGCAAAGGTTACATCGCTGTTTTGTGCGGTTTGAGCGACAAAAAAATTATCAATCCGGCACAGCATAAAACCAATCGTGATTACCTGCGCGACATACGTAAGCGACGCGAGCTTTATGAAAATATGAACGGTTTAACCAATAATTTCGAGCGGCACTGGTATGGTTTCGAGTCGGCGAACGAAGAAGACTGGAACGAATTTCGGCAGGAATATAAAAAAGTCGTCAGCGAGCATCAATGATAAATGATAAATGTTAGATGAAACAAAAATTTCTCATATTTATAGCTTTAATTACGCTGATAATTGTGCTTGTCGGGCTGAATGCCGCGTCTTATGTGCAAAAGATAAAAGAGCCGGACGATGAACTATTTCCGAATCGTTCGAGCTATAACGCGGGTGCGACCGGAACGCGGGCGTTTTACGAATTATTGAGCGAAACCGGCAGAAAGCCGACGCGCTGGCAAGAACCGCCGAATGCGCTTTTATCAAACAAAAATGCGCCGAACACTTTCGTTATCATCGGTTCAATCAAACGCGAATATACCGACCTGGAAGCTAAAGACCTTCTGAGATGGGTTTCCGAAGGTGGAAAGCTGGTCATAATTGACCGCGAACCGCCGCGCGATTTGGTGGCGACAACGGCAAATTGGAGCATTTCGCTGTCAGGCGAACCCGAACCCGGATTTTTCGGCGCTGACCCGTCCGATTCAAAACAGATGACGGACAATGTTGGGGCGGCAAAACCCGTTCAACCGAGTGTTTACACGAACAATATCAATGCCGTGCAGCCTTCAAAGTTTGCGTCAACGGTGATATTTGAACGCTTTTCCGACGGCGAAAAGAAAGAAATTAAAACAATCGGAACAGGCGACGGAATTGGTTCAGGTTCTGCGCCGCCGCCCGCAAGAATTTCTCCAACTCCTTATGAAGAAGAATTTTTTAAGGAAGAGCAATTAAAAGCGACGCCGGAATACAAAAAACCGCCGACTGTTTTTCAGGAAAATTCGGATGACGAAGAAGTTGATTCAACAGACTCAATTATTGAAGCCGCGCCCGACCCGGAAATCGAAACGCCCGCAATGAGCGCGCCGGTCGTTCATCTGGCAAACGGCGAAAAAAATATTCTCGTTGACGTGCCTTTCGGTTCGGGTCGAATCGTTTATTTAGCCGACCCGTTCATCGTTTCCAACGGCGGTATAAATCTGGTTGATAACGCGCAATTAGGCGTTAATATCGTTGCGGCGCGCGGTGGTGGCGGCGGGACAATCGCATTTGATGAATATCATCAAGGCTACGGCACGAATAATAATCGGTTGTTTCAGTATTTTGCCGGAACGCCGGTCGTCGCAATTTTTCTGCAAATCTGTTTGCTCGCCGGTCTGATTCTTCTTTCGCAGAGCCGCCGTTTTGCCCGCGCTTTGCCGGAAAACGAGCCGAATCGCCTTTCCAAACTCGAATATATTTCAGCGATGGCGGAACTCCAGCGGCGGACAAAAGCGTTTGATCTGGCGATTGAAAACATCTATACGGATTTTCGCAGACGCGCGGCAAAATTAGTCGGTGCGGATGTTTACGCGACTTCGCGCGGCGAAATGGCAAAGTTGATTGCCGAACGCGGAAAATTAAACGAATCTGAAATCGCCGAACTGATGCGTAAATGCGAAGATATTATGCACGGCGAACCGACCGGAAAAAAAGAAGTTTTGCAAATCGCCCGTCGTCTGCGCGAGATCGAGGAAAAGTTAGGATTGAAACGCACACGCAACCGAAACGTAACATAAGAATTCATTATTTAGTCGGAGCGCGGACAAATCATTCGCGCTCCCGGTCAGAAAATGCCGATTTCGGATTTAATTATATTAATCATCCTGTTCTTTGTGACAAGCGTAATCGGCGTTGTTACGGGCAGCAACTCTTTGGTTACCGTCCCCGTAATGTTTCAGTTCGGCATCGAGCCGAAGGTTGCCGTGGCGACGAATATGTTCGGCTTGACGTTTATGGCAATCGGCGCGACGATTCCGTTTTTGCGGCAGGGCGCGATTGATAAAAAACGGGTTTCGCCGATGATTATTTTAACTTTAATCGGTTCGGCTCTGGGCGCGTTGTCAGTCGGTTTGATTTCAAGCGAAACTATTCCAATAATCGTTTCCGTTTCGATGATTGTCGTCACTATTTTTACGCTTATCAAACCGGACGCGGGCGTTGCCAAGTCAGAACCGTCTGCGGTAGCGGGCGGGTTGTTCAATTATTCGCTCGTTATCGCTTATATTTTGACGTTTATTCTCGGAATTTACGGCGGACTTTACAGCGGCGGTTATGTCACGATGCTGACCGCCGCTTTCGTCGCGTTTTTCGGAATGACTTTTTCGGAAGCCGTCGCTTCGACCAAATTAATCAACGTCTTTTCGTCGCTCGTCGCCACAATTATTTTTATGTGGCAAGGTTTAGTAGATTATAAATTGGGTTTGATTTTAGCTGTCGTGATGTTCGTCGGCGCATATATCGGAGCGCACGTCGTAACCAAACTAAATGATTTGTGGCTGAAGAGGATTTTTATTGCTACAGTTTTAATTTTAGCTCTGAAAACTATTTTTGACTTTATATCGAAATAAAACTTTCCCGCAAAGAAAGAAGAAAAGTTAATCGAAAGTTTTATAGATTTTGAACTACCTTTGCTTCTTTGCTCCCGTGGGGGAAAATAATATTGAATGCTGACTTACACTCCATCAACCATCGCGCATATTTTAAACGAACTTCGTAAAGTAATTGTCGGACAAGAAGAAGTTATCGAACAAATTCTGGTTGCCGTTCTCGCCGAAGGACACGCGCTTTTAGAAGGCGTTCCCGGAACGGCGAAAACTTTAACGGTTAAAACGCTGGCGCAAATCATCGGCGCGGAATTTTCGCGGATTCAATTTACGCCCGATTTAATGCCGTCGGATATTACGGGAACGAATATTTTCAATATGCAGAATTCGCAGTTCAGTTTGCGGCAAGGTCCGATTTTTACCGACATTTTGCTCGCCGACGAAATCAATCGAACGCCGCCGAAAACGCAAGCCGCGCTGCTCGAAGCGATGGAAGAACGGCAGACGACGATTGACGGCGAACGTTACCCGTTATCGCCGATTTTTACGGTTTTAGCGACGGAAAATCCGATTGAATACGAAGGAACTTATCCTTTGCCCGAAGCGCAGCTCGACCGATTTTTATTGAAAATTTTGATTGATTATCCGAGCGTTGAAGCGGAACTGGAAATCGTGATGCGTTGGGACGCGGGCTTTAATTCGCACCATTTAGAGCAGTTGAATATTGAACCTCTGGCAGATGCAACCGTGATTCAGCGTTGTCGTATGGAGGTGAAACAGATGCGGATGGAGCCGGGCGTGCAAAAATATATCGTCGAAATAGTGAGAAAAACGCGCAGTCATCCGACGATTCTCTACGGCGCGAGTCCACGGGCGGCAATCGCTCTGCTGCTTTGCTCGAAAGCGCTCGCGGCAATTCGCGGACGTGATTTTCCGACTCCCGATGATATTCGGGATGTCGCTTTGCCCGTTCTGCGTCACCGCCTTGCGCTGCGCGCCGAAGCCGAACTCGACGGCGCAACGACCGACGCGGTTATTTCCGATATTTTGAAAACGGTAGAAGTTCCGAGATAATTTTTTTCGTGGAAGCGAGGTTTTTTGCGGCTTCTTCCGGCAAAAGCGGTTTTACCTAAATTAACGACATCGCGGTTTTCCCGCAATTGCCGGCTTGCTAAACAATATCCGGTCGAGGTTTCTTGCGAATAACAAAGTTCCGTCACGACCCGTAAAGTTTTTTGTTTTTCGACGCGACGGGTTTTGAATCGTTTTTGGAATTTCCGTTCACTATTAACCTGCGACGTTTTTTGCTTTTTTAGCAAACGCTCTGTCTAAAATTTTTGCGGTTTCTTTCGCAAATTTCGGTTCGTCTAGCCATTCGAGCGAATAATTGCGAGCCGCCGCCGACATACGTTTATATTCAAAATCGTTCATATTCAAACAGTTCTTTATCCTATCTTTCCAGCCGGAAATATCTTCAAGCGGAATACGCCATCCGGCATTATGATTTTGAACATTATTCCAAATCGTTCCGTCACTCAACAAAAGCGGGCATCCCGCTGCTAATGCTTCGATGCAGACATAGCCGAAGTTTTCGTTTAGTGTCGGAAAAACAAAAAAATGATTCTCACAAATTTTTTCCAATGCTTCGCGGTATGGAAACGCACCCGCAAAAGTAACGGATATATTTCCGGGAAGCGTTTCAGCTAATGTTTGACATTTGCGCGCGTAATCCGAATCTTCCGGCGGTCCTATAATCGTAAATTCTACTTTTCCCGATTTTATTTCGCGCAGACGCTCCAGAAAAAAGTGTATGTTTTTTTTTCTGACGATTCGTGAAAGAAAAACAAATTTCACCGAACCTTTTTCTTTAAACGGCTTCAATTCCGGCGTATAATCGGGCAAAATTGTTTTCGGTGTTAAATCAGGCGCGATCCAAACCTCCTCATCCCGACCGAAAACTTCTTTTATTTCATTTTTTTCGGCTTCGCTGGATGCCTTCCAGATTGAATTACGATAGAGGTTCACTGATTTAGCGTATTGCAGAAATATTTTTTTCTTTAACGGCTTTAGCGACAGCGCGGCTGCGGATAATTCACCGCACGGCGCGAGGATTAAAGG
>Ga0136611_10000838_pt1 | contig 20706 bp, 15 predicted proteins | sample AntDrymUQ2232306_2_FD_106645 | JGI IMG/M metagenome (GOLD analysis project Ga0136611, IMG submission 106645) | Polar desert sand microbial communities from Dry Valleys, Antarctica - metaG UQ223 (23.06) | ecosystem: Environmental > Terrestrial > Soil > Desert | place: Antarctica: Dry Valley...
ACTCGACTACCTCCTCCGCCAGATCCTCATCGCCGCCGGCCTCGGGAGCCGCAAACCGGAGGGCGCCAACGCCCACGCCTACCGGCACACCTACGGAACGCTCCTGGCCGCCGAGGGCACCCCGGTCGCTGACCTGCGCGGCCTCATGGGCCACGCCTCCCTGGCCACCACCCAGGGCTACGTCGACTCCGTCGCCCGAGACCGCCAAGCCGCCGCCGCCGCCAACCCCGCCCTCCGCCACCTCAGGGCCCCACAGCGGCGGTAGGGGGCCTTCCCAGGCCAGACCCACAGCCATCCAGACCACGACCACCACACCCGGGGCCGTGACCACCGCGACGAGGGAGAAACGGCCCGCCAGAAACGGAGCCCGTGGAGTCGTCCAGGGCGAGTCGGGTGACGGGCTGCTATCCAGGGCACCGTCGGCCGCCCCGCCGGCGCCGACGACCGGGCGGCCCTTCGATGTCACGCCCATGCCTATGTTCGGGCGGGGGACGTGCGATGATGAGAGGGGTGACAATGACGAGGGGTCACGGCAGGGTGCAGCGGCGGGTCATCACCCCCGGGGAGCTGCGGGCCGACGTTGAACGCGTCCTCGCTGAGGAGGGCATGCCGTTCGACCGGTTCGTCGAGCTTGGCCAGGCCGACGAGCTGCACAACCCGCGGTTGCGGGACTTGTGGTTGCTGGCCGGCGCCTCCCTCATCGGTGCCTAAGGCCGGCGCCGAAGCCCTTCTCGATGCGGGTGACCCGTTCGCCCGGGACCTCCTCGACGTTCTCCAACTGATCTGCCCGGCACCTTCGCTGGTCAACGGTGAGCTTCCCCCAGGGGACCGGGCGATCCTCAGGCCGGATGATGGCAGCACCGCGGAGCCCGGCATCATGCGGACAACGACGAGCGGCATCGACCTCCGCTTCTTCTTCAAGTACGACGTAGACCCCGAGGGCGGCTACCTCCGCATTCAGACCTCGACGATCGGTCTGTCTCTCACCCCTAGCGGCCGCTGCCTGCTCCGAGTCGAGTACGACCGCGAGAAGGGTCCCGACCAGCCCGACGCTCATGTCCACGTCGACGCTGACGGGGCGTTGTGGGGGAAGGCGTTGACGTTGAGCGGCCAGCCGCTCCGGCCCCTCCACACGTTGCATATCCCGGCGGGAGGCCGCCGGTTCCGGCCGACCATGGAGGACTTCGTCGAGTTCCTGTTGCGCGGTCGGTTCGTCACGCCAACGAGCGACGGGTGGCGGGACGTTCTTCGGGCGAAACGGCGGGAGTGGGAGGAACGTCAGGCGAGGGCCGCTGCTCGACGCCACGAGTTCGCTGTCGCTGACACGCTCCGGGGCCTGGGTTGGACTATTCACCCTCCGCCGGAGGGCGGCCCGGTAGACCCCGATGGCCGTTGAGGGCGCCGGCCCAGCCCTGAACTGGCCCAAGCGTGGCACAACCACTACCTCCCCGGAGCCGTGGGGCACGCCGCGCTACTCGCCGGCGCCCCCTGGTCATGGTGGGCCGCCGCCTGGGTGAGGATCCTTGGCGACCTGGTCCGCATGGTGGACCATCTCGCGAGAACGGCCCTTCTCACGAGTCAAAACCGGGGCCCCGGCCCGGGCTCCAGGAGGTCCCAACCGGCCGCACAGCCGCCGCCGGCGGACCTGTGGCCGAACGGGGTCGAGGAGCCTCCCGCCGGCGGGGTCACACTGGCGGAGCAGAGTGCGAGGGTTCTCGTCGAGGTGGTGTCCGACCCGGCCCGGGGCGTGGTGGTGGCCGAGTAATATCGCCTTGGCCGACCGGCCCAGCTCCTCCAATGCCTGGTAGGTGGGGTGTTTCGGGCCACCCCGGGTGAACCGGCGCAGCACCTGCTCGGCCTCGGCCGTTCCCAGCCACAGCGCGGCGGGCGTACTTGACGAGCTGGTCGTACTGCTGGGCGATGAGGTCCCAGTTGATCGCCAGCGTCAGCACGGGCGCCACGCTCGGGCACGCCGTCTTGTCATCGACCCAGTTGAGCCGACCGAGCGCCGATGTTCTTGAGCCGGGGCAGGAGGCGGAAGCCGAGAACCAACGACGCCCCATGAGTGTCGACGTAGCAGCGGTCGATCTCGGCGTCGGTGCAGTGGCGCAGCACGCCTCAGCGACCCACTTTGCCCCTGGGGTCAGACTCGGGAGTTCGGGGCCGACACGTCAGGGATCGGCTCAGAGGCGCTCGTCATGGGTGGTGCGGCGGTGCAGTCGAAGTGCTGATCAAGGCTCCTCGCTCGCGACGTATCCTCAGCGAGGAACTACTCCGGTGTCATTTGTGGCGTCCCTCCGATACCGTGGCGGTCATGTCAGCGACCGGCATGGGATTGCCGCCGAAGCCCGCGGAGCTGTTGGAGGGTGTGGGTCTTGCGGACGGCTGGGTCGTTGGTGCGCGGATCCACCCACGGTCTTGCAGCACCGGAGGCAGCTTCTCTACGGCGTACGAGGTCTCGAGGACAATGCACGGCCATGTCGAGCGGGCATTCCTTAAGGCCCTCGACTTCACGATGGCGGCACAGCTTGGCCTACCCCTGGCTGACGGCCTGCAGTATGTCACCCGTGCCTACGTCTTCGAGCGCGATCTGGTCCTCCGATGCGCAGACAAGCGGATGCGAAACGTGGTCAAGGGCGTTGGCGCCGGCGAGGTGCAGATCGCCGACGCTCGCATCGAACCAACGTTTGCGCAAGTCCCGTACATCATCTTCGAGCACGCGGAGGGTGACGTGCGCGATGTAGTCGCTGCTAATATTGGCCGCTTCGACGAGGCATGGGCACTGAGGGTGCTGCACGGCGTCGCGAATGGCCTGCGGCAGTTACACCAGGAGGGAATCGCGCACCAAGACCTGAAGCCATCCAACGTCATGGCGTTTGGCCCCGTCGCCAAGGTTGGTGATCTGGGCAGGGCATCCTCTCCCGATGGCTCCGGCATGTACGACGGCCCCATTATCGCTGGAGATCTTGGTTACGCTCCACCGGAATTGCTCTATGGAGAGTTCCAGCCCGACGATCGGGTTCGCAGGTTGGCTTGCGACGCTTACCACCTCGGCAGCATGGCCGTCTTCATGTACACAGGATCGGGGCTCACGCCCTTGATCGAAGTCGAGCTCGCGCCCACATTTCACTGGAGAGCCTGGCCGGGCGACTTCCGCAACGCGCTCCCCTACGTCCGCAACGCGTTCGACTACGTGATGACTTCGCTTGAGGGTTCGATGCAGTCATCGCTCGGAGGACAGGTTCTTCAGACAATCCGGGAGTTATGCGACCCCGATCCACTGCTTAGGGGAGGCGGGGCTGGGGGCGCCCCTAGCGGCAGATACGCAATGGCTCGGTACGTGACCCGATTTGATCTTCTCGCCCGGCGTGTGGAAATCGCCGGTAGGGCTCCATGACTGCTCACAGGCCCGACGGTGAGCGCGATGTGGTTCCTCGTTGGCGAAGCGTCCGGCGCACTCTTCTCGCTGGCGAGTTCCAACGACTACCGACTCAGAGAGAACTGACCCCGCATCAGGCGGCTGACATCGAGGCAGCGGCGCTCGCGTGGCAGAGGGATCGGGACGTGATTTCGGCTAGCGAGTACGTCGGCGTCGCGCTAGTGGCTGGAGACTCCGCTGTGGCCGGTGAGGCGGCGAGCTTCCTAGCCGAGGGCCACGGTGGTGCTCTTCTAGCCGAATTAGGCAACCGCGCCCTGAACCCTTCGCCGACCGCTGGACTGGACCACGGTTCGCCGACAGGGGCAGTAGCGAGCGTCGATTCGGTCGCATTCGTCTACGATCGGCTCGCTCGGCAGAAGGCACGGCTCCGCATCGATCCCAGAAATCCGATCGCATGGGCTGATCTGGCCCGCCGATACACGGCACTTGGCCAGTTCGAGCGGGCTCGTCGGGCTCTCAGTATTGCTCGCGGACTGGCTCCATTGAGTCGCTACCTTCTTCGCGCCACAACTCGCTTCTATGTCCACATAGGCGAGCCGGACGTCGCCTACGACATGCTCAGAAACTCTAGTCGGACTCGGGCGGACCCATGGCTGATGGCGGCCATGCTGTCAGTTGGAAGCATCAGCAAGGCAAGAATAGGGTCTCTCCGAACTGCTCGCTGCATTCTCAATGATGATTCGTTTCGCCCAATCGAGCGGGCGGACCTTGCCAGCGAACTCGCTACCTTCGACTTGCGAGCAGGTGCAGACCGTAAGGCCCGCGTTCTTTTCAACCGAAGTCTTCAAACGCCGACTGACAACAGCCTCGCCCAGGTGCAATGGGCCTCTCACCGCCTCGGGTCAATGGAGGTACGCCTCGATGAGACATCGGTTGCATTTCCTGCCGAGGCTTATGCCAGGTCGGCGTCAGAGCTCGGGCAATGGGAGGAGGTTCTACGTCATGCAGAGGCATGGATCGAAGACCAGCCCTTTGATAACGCAGCTGCGAATATCGCTTCGTATGCGGCATCTGTCGGACTGGAGGACTGGAAGCGTGCGATCGACTTCGCTCAACTCGGTTTACGATCGCAGCCGCGAGAGCCGATCTTGCTCAACAACTTGGCCTACGCTCTGCTTGAGTCTGGTCGGGTTGACGAGGCCGATGCCCAACTTCAACTTCTGGATCTGAAATCAGTCACCGACCGTGAACGGGTTGCGTTGTTGGCGACTCACGGGCTGCTGAGGTTTCGGCGAGGGGACCGGCTCGGCGGCGTTGAGGGGTACGAAGCCGCAATTCGCTTGGCACGGCAGCTACGCGATCCAAAGGCCGAGGAGATGGCCAGGACAATGCTGTTTCGAGAACAGATCACAGCGATGGAACCAGGCGAGGCAGCCGCTGTCGTGAAACGTTTGACGGAGGCGAGTCGGAACCTGCACGACCCAGCTCTCACGGGCGTTGTAAACAGAGTCCAACAAATGTTTGCAAGGCTGGGGTGGTAAAATGGTCAATCGTAATAGGGGCCGAGATAAGCCCGAAACCCGCAGCAGGCGCTCGACGGGAGCCCGCATGCTCGGCGCGAGGCGCTAGCGCCCGCACCCTAACCCTGGCCTGGGTGATCCAGAGCCTCTCAGGGGCTGTGAGCCGCCTGGTAGATCGTTTCAGGCAAGATGATCCGCCGGGTCGGGCTGTCTGGCCCGGCCAAACCAGACCGAAACCGGAGTCGGCCCCCACCGCACGCCTGCTTCCCGGGAACCGGGCCAGCCAGGAACCGGACGGCGACCAGAACCGGCATCTTGGGACGGGGAGCTCGCACCTCGGTAGCACGCTGAGGACGACCAGCCGCGGAGACGTGGCGGCCCCAGCCAGCGTTCCCGCGCTACCCGACTTGATCTGACGCCAGCTGGACCCCGTCGGCGAGGGCCATCGTCTCCAGCTCAGCGTTGGTGAACCTGCGCCGCACGACCTCCCGCCAGGGGAACCCGCCATCTCCGGAGGCATCAACGAGCCGGACCCACCCGAACTTGGGTAGCACCTCATTGGGGGCCTCTGGGTTCCGCCGGGTGTAGTGGAGGATGCCGCAGTTGGGGATCGGTTCGATGTTGGTCTCGTTGAGCGTGATCCACTGGTCAATCGTCATCTTCTCGAGGCGGAACCGCAGTGCGTTCATCGCGTCTTCGTGGGTGACGCAGAGGACCCGCTTTCCTTCCAGCTCGCGAGCCAGGGTGGCCAGCACCCCGCGCAAGCGCAGGTCGACGTCGGGGATCGACTCGCCGCCGGCCGGCCGCCAGAGGAATCGGTCCGCCTTCTTGGTCCGGACCGAGTCCGGGAAAGCCTTCGCCAGCTGGGCTTTGGTGGCCACGTACTCATAACCGCGGTCCCGTTCGCGCAGGAGCGGCTCCAGCCACCATGACGCCTCGGGGAGCCCGAGCAGTGCGGCCGTCTGCATGGTCCGGACGTACGGCGAGCAGTAGCAGCGGTCGTAGCCCCCAAGCCCGTTCGCTCGCAGCCACGAACCAGCCGACTCGGCCTGGACCCTGCCCTTCGACGTCAGCAACCAGCGACGCGACGAGTACTGATCGTCAGCGGCCGGCAGCGGAAGCCCGGCCTTGGCGTCGTGGATCGCCGTGTTCCCCGCACTCTCGCCGTGGCGTACCAGCACGAGATCGACAGGCATCGTCATCTCAGGGTCCATTCCAAAGGTGTGCCGTGACCGTGACCCGTCTCATCGTAGGAGTATCGGCTGCGCCAGCTCGTCCCCTGGATCGTGAACTGTTCTGCGAGCAGCTGGCGTCGACGCCCTCCCGGCGGTGGTAGCCGGGTACGTGGCCGAGCTAGCCGACCCGCCGGATGGCCGCAGTCCGGCCCGGGTCTCGACCATCACCCGCCGGCTGGCCGCCCATCGGCGAGGGCCACAAGGTGTCCGGCCACCCCAACCCGTGCACCGATGCGCTGGTGCGGGAGACGATGAAGGGCGTCCGCCGGGCCTTGGGCGTCGCCCCCACCCAGAAGAAGGGGATCACCACCGGCGACGTCAAGGCCGCCGTTTCCGGCCTGCCTCCCGGGTTGGCCGGCCACCGGGGCCGGCTCCTGTTCACCATCGGGTTCGCTGGCGGGTTCCGCCGCAGCGAGCTGGCCGGCATCACCGTCGCCGGGTCCGCGCCGCGGGTTGACCGAGGCTTGGGCGGCGGTTGCCATCCCGGACAGGGCCGGCGGCGCTGCACGGCTCGGGCTCGGGTGGCCCGGCTGAGGTGGATGCCGTCGAACGGATCGTCCGCCGAGGCCCTCGGCCGATCGCGACTGGCGCCTCCGTGGCTGCCGTCACCCGATGGCCGAACTGTGCCATCGACAGGCGGACGACCGCCTAGTCCGACCGAGCCAGGTCCGGGCGACTCGACCCGCTCCGACACCCCACGAGGCGCAGGTAGGGGAGCCGGTGCTTCTCCGTGGTCGCCTACCGGATAGCGGCCAATGCTCCCGCCAGCGCGGAGTCGACCGCCCTGCCGGCATGGTGGGGTGGCCACCGGCGTCGCCGGTAGCGTGCGGGTGTGGGGCTCGCGGCGGGCGGGAGAGCGAGATCGAGCGGGTCAGCCGCCCCGGGATGCACAGCCTCCGCACCTACTTGGGCGGGGGCGCGGCGGTGGCGTTCCTCGGGTCGGGGTCTTCGGCCCCGCTGTACCCGTTGTGGGGGGCGCTGATCGCGGGAGCTGATCGACGAAGCCGTGGCCCGGGGGCTCGGCGACCGGGAAGCCGAGACGTGCCGGCACCTGGCGGCGACCAGTCCCGACGCCGTCGTGGAGCTGGTGCAGCGAGTGCTGACCCGGGCCGTCTACCGGGAGGTGCTGCGGCGGGTCTTCCGAGCGCATCGTGACCTCGTCACGTTCCGGACGTGGACGCCCACCCGCGAGCTGGTCGTGCGCTGCGCCTTCAAGGGCGTGGTCACCACCAACTACGACCCCGGCATCGTGGATGCCCGCATGGCCGCCTGCCCCGGTGTGTCGTCCACCGGGTTCGCCTCGTGGACGAGCGAGGACGCCCTCGATCGCTGGCGCCGGGACGACGTCTTCGACGACCAGCTGCCCGTGGTCTCCGCCCCCGGCCACCACAACGAGCCCGACGCCATCGTCTTGGCAACCAGTTAGTACCGCCGGGCCTACGCCGGCAAGCTCGGCGGGGTCCTCGGCCGGCTGTTCGACGCCGGCCACGTCGTGTGAGTCGGGTTCAGCTTCGCCGACGCCCGCATCGGCGCCGCTCGGGGCCGACGCCGTGCGCGCCCAACAGATCGGGTTGATGGCTGCGCAGAGGGCGTGGATCTGGCCATCGAGGTCGATGATCTCTGCGGTGAGCACCGCGCCACAGCCAGCGGCACGCCGCCATCCTGTGCCGGAGGGGGCCGGATGTGGCCCCGGTGGGGCCGCTTCTGATGGCTTAGGGCCATACCCAGAGCCGGCCGAATCGGCATGATCCGGGGACGACGCTGACGCACCTGGCGGTGTGCTGGCCGATGGCGGCGATTACATGTCGGACCTGGCCCTGCTCCGCAACCAGACCGGCCTGTTCGGGCAGGTTGCGTCGGACCCATGGCCTGTCGCGTGGGTCGCACGTCGAGGCCGTCGTACTGTCAGCCTGTCGCTGGCTGCTCGTAGACTCCGGCTGTGAGCATGCCGGGGCGCAGCACGAGGTTGCCGAGCGCGGTCGAACCGGCACAGGCCGTGCGGGTCATCCTCGGCGTGGCCCGTCTTGGGGAGGCGGATCTCGAGGGATGGTGGTCCAGCCAGGGGATGAACCCGGCTGTTCGCTTCACCCTGGCCGGCTTCCGGCGGACAGCCAAGGTGGTCGGCGCTGAGCTCGCCCTGCTGTCGGCGACGCGACGGCATCGGCAGATCCTGCCGCGTGACTCTGCGGTGCACCTCTTCTCGCCCTATCTGCCCTTCGCCGGTTGGGCCCGGGCCTACCTGGCCGAGCAGAAGACCTCAGGAGAGAGCCCGATCATCGATGAGCTCCTCGGGTGGAGCTCGGCGGATGCGGCTCGCTCGCAGCTGCGGGAGTGGGGCGACGAGGTGACGCTGGCGGCCCACGACGGAGCCAGCGTGCAGTCAGCGGAACTCCAGGACCAGGCGGTCGTGGGCGGCCTGCTCGTCCGGTTCACCCAGAGCTACGTCGGGCAGCGGGGCGAACTCTCCGTCCCCTACGTCGATCTCGTCGTCTGAGCATGGCCACGGTGTACACATCGAACATCCAGAAGGGCGGGGCCCTCCTGGACACCTCCGCGCTCCTCGTCTCCAGCTGGGACGAGCGTCGCTCGACCGAGGAGAACCTCGCAGCGGTGGTCGGGATCAGCGCGTCCTCAGCCGTTCGCCGGTCCGATCTGAGCGACCGTATCCTGCGGCCACGGTTCGTCGAGCCGGGTCCCCACGTGGTGTCAGCGCTGAAGGTGCTGCTCAATACCGATCCTCGAGCGTTCCGAGATGCCTGCTACTTCGAGGTGAGCCGGGCCGAGCCGCTCCTCGCCGCCTTCGCCGAGGGCCCCCTCTTCGACCGGTATCGGTCGGGCGGAAGCACGATCACCGTTGACGACGCCGTCGATTGGCTCGCGGGGATCGTTCGCCAGGGTCTGGCGCCGGCCTGGTCCGACGCCGTCCAGACGCGGGTCGGGCGGGCTGTGTTGGCCACACTGCGCGACTTCGGGATTCTGGAGGGAACGAGGGGGGCAGCGAGGAAGGACATCGGGCACCCTTACCCGTCCGTCGCCGGGTTCGCCTACACGTGCTGGCGGCTCCACGAGCTTGGTGCCACGGCCGCGACTATCGAGCAGTCGCCAGTGTGGCGGAGGTGGTTGCTCGCCAGGGCCGATGTGGCCTCCCTCCTCGGTGACCTCGCCCAGCAACGGGTGATCATCCTGAACCGCGCCGGATCGGTGGTCCGCATCGAATGGCAGGCGGCGACCCTGGCTGAGGCTGTGCATGGCGCGGCCTAGCGAAGCCCTCGACCCCGCCCTCCTCGACATCGCCAACCGGATCGTTGAGCACCATGATCACGACCGGGGGACGAACGTCCCCTGCTGGGTGTACGCCTACGACCCGGCCGATGAGTTCGCCGTCCGGGCCGATGTCGTGAGGATGGCGGCGTGGCTGCGGGCTCCCGGCCGGGACGTCCAGTCGACATCGGTGTCGTTGGCCGTGGCCTTCTGGGAGGCGATCGACGAATCCGGGATGTACCCCGAGCTCGTGGCCCAGGAGCTGGCCGCCATCGGCAGCCCTCGCGTCCAGGCCGAGGTCCACCGCTCTGTCGGCCAGCTCCTGCGCCTCCCGCCGTCGCTGACCGAGCGGGTGGCGGCCAAGCTGCCGCAGCCGCCGGGTAGGTGGGTCGCCGTCCTCTACCGCGCCGGCGCCCTCTACCCGGGCTATCGCACGTCGGCTCTACTCGACGACCTGAGGCTCCGCACCGGAGTGCGCGTGCCGGTGGTGCTCCTCTACCCGGGCGCCGTCGAGGGCAACTACGGCCTCCGGTTCATGGGAAAGACCGAACCTGCTTACGGCTACAGGGCCATGATCGTGGTACGCGGCGAACGAGGGGGCCAGGCGTGACCAAGGTAGGTGAGCTCTTCCGTCGCGACATCGAGCGCCGGATCGAAGAGGTGATCAAGGTCGACGTCGCCGACGACGCCGTCGTGGCCGCCGAGATCGACGAGTACGTCATCACCGACCGGATCCGCTCCGAGCTCGAGGACGTCGTGCGCGAGTACGTCGATTGCTTCGACGACCGCTCCGACCGCACGAACGTCTGGGTCTCCGGGTTCTTCGGGTCCGGAAAGTCGAGCTTCGCCAAGATCCTCGGCTACCTGCTGGAGAACCGAACCATCGCTGGCCGACCCGTGGTCGACCGGGTCCTCCAGCGGGTCGACTCGCCCACCCTGCGCGCTCTGCTCCCCCGGGCGCTCGACCCCAAGAACCGGGGGACCGCGGTCACCGCCCTTCTTGACCTCTCCAGCGCCCACGACGTCGAGACCGAGGAGCACGTCGTGCTCCCCATCTACCGGGCGGTGCTCCAGCGCCTGGGCTACGCCCGCGAGCCGACGCTGGCCGCTCTCGAGTTCGACCTCGAGACCGACGACCGCCTGGAGGAGTTCGTCGCCCGCTTTGAGCACGTCCACGGCAAGCCTTGGGACCTGGTCCGCCACACCACGTTGGCGCCGAACATGGCCTCGCGGGTGCTGCACGACCTCGACCCGGCCACGTTCTCCTCTCCCGACTCGTGGGCGAAGGACCTGCGGCCCACCGTCGACGCCAACTGGTTCGCCCGCCGGGTGGTCGAGCTCGTCGAGCGGCGGGGCCAAGGCGCTCGACGGCTGATCATCGTGGTCGACGAGGCTGGGCAGTACGTCTCCCGTTCCCGGCTGCGAATGCTTGCCCTGCAAGGACTCGCAGAAGCCGTACAGAAGCAGCAGGGCCGGGTCTTCCTCGTCACCACCAGCCAGGAGCGGCTCGAAGAGGTCGTTGACTCCCTCGAAGGCAAGGGCGTCGAGCTGGCCCGCGCCAAAGGCCGCTTCCCCATCCGCGTCGACCTCACCGCATCGGACATCCGCGAGGTCGTCGGGATGCGGGTCCTCGACAAAACCGACGCTGGCCGGCGTGAACTGGAGAACCTCGTCGCCCCGTCCAAGGAGCGTCTCGCCACCAACCTCAGGCTGGCCTCGGATCGCCGCTCCGACGAGTTCTCCACCGACGAGTTCGTCCGCCTCTATCCGCTGCTGCCTTATCAGGTGCAGCTCCTGATCGATGCCGTCACCCAGCGGCGCAGCCAGCTCCGCGCCGGTGCGCCGCTCGGCGGGTCGAACCGGACCATTATCCAGCACGCCCAGCAGCTCATCGCCAACCCGCGTATCGGGCTCGGTGCCCAGGAGGTGGGGGCGCTCGTCACGATCGATCGCTCCTACGAGCTGTTGATCGATGTCATCGACTCCGGGTTGCGTCATCAGGTCGACCAGGTCGTCGAGGACTTCACCTCGGCCAGCCCCGAGGCCCAAGTCATGAAGGTCGTCGCCCTCGTCCACGGGGTGCGGTCCCTGCCGTTGACCGCCCAGAACCTCGCCGTGCTGCTGCATCCGTCGATCCACGCCGAGAGCCGCCGCACCGAGATCGAGCAGGCCGCGGCCCGGCTGGTCACCGCCGGCTGGCTCCGCGAGACCGAGCAGGGCTTCCAGCTCCAGTCAGCCGAGCAGAAGCAGTGGGACGAGAAGCGCCAGCTCGAGTTCCGCCAAGGTGACGAGGTCCGCGAGCGGCGCCGAGTCCTGAAGGAGGAGCTGGGCACCCGTCTGTCGGTCGTCGAGGGTCGCCTGTTCAAGATCGGCCTCGTCATCGACGATGAGCGGGTAACCGACGGCGAGCTGAACGTCGAGTTCCGGGCCCTGGACCCGGAGGATGACCCGGCCGAGCTCGTGCCGGCGACTCGAGAGCGTGCTGCTTCCGGTCGAGTCGTCTGGTGGTTCCTCCAGGCCGATGACACGTGGTCATCGCTCCAGGAGATCTTCCGCAGCCGCACCATGGTCGAGCGGCACACCGCGTCATCGGTCTCGGAGACCACCCGTGAACTGGTCGCCGAGGAGCGGGCCCGCCAGCGACGCTTCGAGGCTCAGTTCATCGAGCGGGTGCGACGGGATCTGACCGATGGCGGCATCATCTTCCAAGGCGCCAACGCAGATCCGCCGCCTGGGACGTTGCTCGAGGCGATCCAGTCGGCGGTGCGCGTCCGGCTCGCGAGCGTGTACCCACATCTCGCCACGTTCGCTGCGAAGATCGACCCTAAGACGCCCCTCGAGGTGGCCCGCACCGACGATCTCGCCCAGCTCCCGCGACCGCTGGGCGACGAGGGGATCGGCCTGTTCACGATGACCCCCTCCGGTCCCGTGCTCGTCACCGATCACGGCCCGCTCCGGCTTGTGGTCGACGAGGTCAAGCGACGCGACAACTACGGTCAGCCCGCTACGGGCCAACACCTCGAGCGACACTTCGGTGCGGCTCCCTATGGCGCGGCCACCGAGGTAACTCAAGCCGTCGTGGCGGCCGCACTCCGGGCCGGTCTGGTCGAGATCGCCTACCAGGGCCAGCGGATCACCGCGGTCACCGACCGCCGGCTCGACAGCGTCTTCCGTGGGGTGGCCCCATTCCGGTCGATCGTGGTGCGGCCCCCGACCGACACCGGCCCCGACCTACCGACCCGCTCCCGCCTGGCCGAGCGCTTGACCGACGAGACCGGACAGACGTGCCCGGTGGCGCTCGACGAGCTCGCCACCCGAGCCCGTGCCGCCTTCGGCCCCAAGCGCCAACCGGTAGCCGAGGCCGTCAGCTTCCTGGCCGGCGCCGGCCTCACCGTGCCGAGCGCCATCGAGATGGCCCGTCGCGTGCTCGGAGCGCTCGGCGACCAGGACGACGGTTATGTCGTGGCTGAGCTCGCCGTCGGTTGGGACGATCTCCAGGCCGGCCTGCGGGCGGTGAAGCCCGTGCTCGAGGTCATCAGCGAGGAACCCGCTCTGTTCGGAAAGGCGCGAGAGGCCGCTGCACTCGGGGACCCCGCGCTTCCTGACTCGGCGTGGGGCGGGAGGGACCAGTTGCGTGACCTCCTGGCCGCGGGCGACCTGGTGGACCATCTGGCCCGGATCCGCTCCCTCACGGCCGATCTGGTCACGGCGCGGCTCGCCCGCTACGAGGCGGTCACCGGCGAGACCATCGCCGACCTGGCTGCGTTGCGGGCCGAGCTCGCCGCCGGAGCGGACGACCTCGACCCCGAGATCACCGAGGCGACGATCGCCGCCCGACTGGCCGGGCTCGACCCGAGCGGCACCACCACCGTGGAGCAGATCCTCGCTCGCAGGGCGAGGCTCGTTGAGGCGGCCGACATGGTCCGCACCGACCTCGACGCCGTCCGCTCCTCCGGACGGATCGTCCGTCTCGACGTGGCCGCCATCGTGGCCGAAATCGTCATCGGCCCGATCGCCACCGCCGGCGCGCTCGACGAAGCGCTGGAGAAGGCGCTCGACGCCGTGCGGGCCCGCGCCCTCGCGCTCCTCGACGACGGCAAGCACGTCAGACTCACATGACCACCGCTCACCGGGCCTCGCTGGAGCTGGACGAGCGAGACGCCCTCAGCCGGATCGTCAGCTCCCTGCGGAAGCTCCTCACGCGCGAACTGCGCCGGGTGCTGGAAGGGACGTTCGGCATCAAGGCCGGCCTGGCCCAGCCCGAGGACGAGTCACGGCTGAGCCTCAGCCCCGATCAGCTCGAGGCCCGGCGCGAGCTGGTCGAGCTCTGGGAGGCGCTCGGCCGCCGGGCCGACCTCCTCGTGCGAGAGGCGGCCTTCACCCACACCAACCGGCTCATCGCCGTGCGCGTGGCCGAGGCCATCCGGCTTCTCCCCGAATCGCTGGCCCGGGGCCGGCGGTCGTCCGGCTTTCGTCAGCTCCTCGAGGTGGCACCCCTCCTCGGCAGCGATGACGACGCCGGCTACTGGGAGTACCTCCGGCTCTGCGGCGACGAGCTGGCCCACGACGTTCCCCGGCTGTTCGACCCACGCAACCCGCTGCTGGCGCTGCGTCCGCCGCCGTCGATCATCGACGACCTCGTCGGGCTCCTGAGCGCCGACGACATGGGTGTGCCGAGCGACCACGGCCCGGCGTGGGCCGCGCCGGACACGTTCGGCTGGACCTACCAGTTCTTCAATTCGGACGAGGAGCGCGGCGAGATGCGGCGGCTGCACCCCCAGCCGGCCGACTCCTGGGAGCTGGCCGTGCGCAACCAGTTCTTCACGCCCGACTACGTCGTTGACTTCCTCGTCCACAACTCCCTCGGCCGCCGACTCGTCGAGGCGGGCGTGCACGAGCTCGTCGAGGAGCTGGACTACCTGATCGATCCTCCGACCGAGCCCGGCGAGCCGCTGGAGCTCCAGGACGTAAAGGTGCTCGACCCAGCCTGCGGATCGGGTCATTTCCTCCTCGGCGCCTACCACGTGCTCGAACGAGCCTGGTGGCACCGGGGCGTTGGGCCGGCGGAGGCGGCCGCGTCGATCGTCGCATCGCTCTGGGGCATCGACATCGATGCCCGGGCCGCCCAGGTGGCGGCGGCCGCCGTCATGTTCCGCGCCCGGCGGGACAACCCCGGTGCCGATCTGCCGACCCCCAACATCGTCTGCGCGCGATCCGTTCCCGGCGGGGCGGCGGGGCACGCCGAACTGGTCTCGTCGGTCGACCCGTCCCGCCGCGATTTCCTGGCAGAGCTGATCGACCAGCTCGAACGGGCGCCCAAGCTCGGCAGCCTGCTAAAGGTCGAGGAGCTGCTACGGGGCGACGCGGCCCGGAGGATGGTCTTCGGCGGCGGTCTCTCAACACCGAGGAGGCCGTCCCAGCCCGACCCGATTGCCATCACCCTGATGGAGGCCGGCATCACGGCGGGCGTTCTGGATGTCGACACCGTCGTCAACGAGGTGCTCGCCGTCGCCCAGGCCGCCGCCGACGAGGTGACCTCAACGCCCACCGAACGCGTGATCGCCGCTGACGGCGGCGACGCGCTCCGCCTGGTCCAGGCGCTCAGCCACCGCTACGACACGGTGTTGATGAACCCACCATTCGGGGAACCGATCCCCGAGACAAAGCCGTACCTGAAGATCGCGTACCCGTGGATCCCCACACGCGACTACAACCTCTTCGCCGCCTTCGTCGGCCGGGGCCTCGAGTTGTGCAACGCCGGCGGCTACCTCGGTGCCATCACCTCTCGGGCCGGCATGTTCCTGACAACCTTCGAGCACTGGCGCAAGGAGGTCCTCCTCGGCAACGACCTGACCGTCCTCGCCGACCTCGGCCACAAGGTGATGCATGATGCGCTTGTGGAGGCTGCCGCCTATGTGGTCCGGCCGGGTAAGTCTCGGCACTCGCGTCCGGCGACCTTCATTCGGCTCTTGCGGGAACGCCCCGAATTGCGAGCCCGCTCGCTGAACGACGTGTGCCAGCATCTTCGGTCGGACGCTCCGGACGAACGGATATTTCACATTCCTGTTGTAGCCTTCGATGTGGTTCCCGGCCTCCCTATGGCCTACTGGCTGAGCCCTGGCATCAGACGCCTGTTCAGGAACCATCCCTCGCTTGAGGGCCATGGTGCAGCAGTTCGCCAGGGCCTCGCCACCGGCGAGGACTTTCGGTTTGTCCGACTCTTCTGGGAGGTTGATCCGACGCTGGTAGGCCGTAGCCGCGAAGATACCTTTGGAGGAAGGCGCTGGGTTCCGTTCGCGAAGGGCGGCGAATACTCTCCCTTTTGGGCCGACGTGCACCTCGTCGTTGACTATGAGCGGGATGGTGAGCGGCTTCGCGTCTTCCCTGGATCTGTTATTCGCAACCCACAGTACTATTTTGAACAGGGTTTGACCTGGCCACTTAGGACGGCCAGTGGCTTCAGTCCAAGAATTCTCCCCCGGGGTTGCGCATTCAGCCACAAGGGACCTGCGGTGATCACCAAGGCTGGTCCGCTGCCGATCTTGGGATGGCTCACAAGCCGCACGGCCTCGGCCGCCCTGGCAATCCAGCTCGGCGCCGCCGACGAAACCTCCTCCGGCGGAGCATCGAAGAGCTATGAGGTCGGTCTGGTGGCCAAGCTTCCGTGGCCGAGTCAGCTGGCGGATGACGAACTGATCTCTGATCTCACTCGCCAGATCACACTCCGCCGGCGAAGCCTTGATGAGCACGAGGAGACCTGTCGCGAGTTTCGCAGTCCCGTCGCGCGCTTTCAGGAGAGCATCCGGGAGATGGCGTCAGACCGCTGGATGTACTACGAGCAGCACATCCTCGACGTGCTCGACCTGTCGGCTGCCCTCGAGACCGAGGTGGTCTTGGCCGCCGGAGCCAAGGATGCGGTTGACTTCGTGGAGCAGGAGATGGGCACCCACCCCTCGGCGCTGCCTCACACGCCGCTGCCGCCGGGAACCGATCTGGAGGGGCTGATGGCCCTGCCGATGGAACGGCTCGTTTCGGCGGCCGCCGAGCGAGGCGGGAACCTCCGGGTCCTGACGCAGAAGAACTACGTCGTCGACCGCCGCATCGAGGTGCTGGCCCACGCCTTCCAGGTCCACCCCGAGGTGGTCATCGCCGCCCGGCGGGTCACGGGGGTGCTCCCACCCGAGCACGTCCAGGAGACGGTCCTCGGCGTCGCCTCCTATCTCGTCGGGTGCGCGTTCGGGCGCTGGGACGTCCGGACAGGCCGGGACCCGTCCGCCGCCCCACCGATGTCCGACGATCCGTTCGCCCCGGTGCCCGTCTGCCCGCCGGGGATGCTCGTCGGGCCCGGCGGGTTCCCGGAGCCGTCCCCCCCGTCGGGCTACCCGCTGCGCTTCACTAACCACCGGGTCCTCCTCGACGAGCCCGGCCACCCGGCCGACATCGGCGCGGCGATCGAGGCCGCGGCCGCCGCCCTTGTCGACGAGCCCCGAGGGATGCTGGACGAACTCGCAAGGCTCCTTGGCGTAACCGACCTCCCGACCTACCTCAGGAAGCGGTTCTTCAAGGACCACCTTTCGCGTTACTCCAAGAGCCGGCGCCGGGCGCCGATCTACTGGCCGTTGACCACGCCGTCACGAGCGTGGACGGCCTGGGTCTACGCCCCCACCCTGACCCGGGAGGCAATCTACGCCGTCGCTGCCCATGCCGAACGACGCCTCGACGCCGCTGAGGTCGAGATCCGCCGCATGGAATCGGCCCAGCTGCAGGCGTCCGCACCGGGCGGTTCGGGCCATGACCCCGCACTGGTGCGGTTGCTGGTCGGCCGGCTCGACACCGAGCGACGCCTCTCCGAGGAGCTGCGGGCGTTCCGACGAGTGGTGACCCGGGTGGCGGAGTCCGGGTGGTCGCCGGACCTCGACGACGGGATCGTCCTATGCGCGGCGCCCTTTGCCGAGGTGTTCCCCGACTGGCCGAAAGAGGTGGCCGAGACCGCCAAGCAACTGCGCGCGGGCAAGTTCGAGTGGTCCACCATGCACCGTCATCGCGGGGTGCTGTGACCACCGATCGATCGCTCCGCCGGACGCTCGCCACCCAGCTGGCCGAGCGGTGCACTCGGTATCACCTGGTGGTGTGGGACGACGCGGCACGGCAGTACGAAGGCGTCGCCGAGTCGGTCATCCCTGACGGGTGGCGGCTGGAGGCCTACGCCGGGTCGTGGTGGGACCTGCGGCGGCGCATCGAGGAGGCCTTCTCGGCTTCGATGCCGCCCAAGATCGTCGTCTACGTACCGGCGGCACCCCTGCCTGCCGACCCGCTGGAGGAGGTCCGTCGCGCCGCTGGCAGCTACAAGCGCCTGCTCCCGACGCTGTTACGCGACGCCCTGGCCGGCGAGATCGGCACCACAAGGCTGGCCGAGCTGGGCGAGCGATGCCCGACTTTGCTCGCCGCCGAGGATGCCCTAGCCGGGAGCGACGATCTCGACCCGCAGGTGATCGTAGCCACGGGAGCCCATGACGCCGAGGGCGCCATCGCTGCGCTCCTGGTGGGCGTCCTCAGCAAGAGGGCTCAGGACGACAGGCGCAGCCTCGAAGCGCTCAGCGACCTGTGCCGGGCCCACCTCGGGGCGACCGGAGTCCCGGCCGACGGTCTGGACGCCGCCCGATCCGCCGTGGCCCAGCACCTCCTCCTCGGCGAGATCGCCCGGGTGCTCGGCGACTCCGCTGCGGAGACGCTCAGCACCACGTGGCTTCCACTTGAGGCCGCCCAGGGGCGACACCTGACCGGCCTGGTCGACCGCCTCGGCCAGCCGGGCTCACTGGCAGCATGGGGTGAGCTGGCCGACCGGGCAGCCGCCACCCTGCGGCTCCATGAGCTTGCCTGGGACGACCGCCTCACGACCTGCGACGTGGCCCGCTGCTTCGACGACCTGGCCTTCACCGAAGCGGCCCGACGACTCGTCGGCGATCCGTCAGGGGCACGGACGATCGTCACGCAGCGGATCGGGCACAGCCGATGGCTGCTCTGGCGGGACGACTGGTCAGGGCGTGCCCTGGCCGATCTCGAAGCCATCCGCGCGGTGGCCCGTCTGCGGCTGGCCATCGAGCTCCACCACGTCCCCGGCGCTCGAACGCTGCGTGAGGTCTACGCCTGGTACGCCGAGGGCGGTTGGGAGGTCGATCGGGCCCATCGGCTCATGGAGGGCTCGCGATTCAGCCTGGCCCGCCCTGGGCTGGACAAGGCCTTCACCGCGGCTCGAGAGGCCTACCTGAGGTGGCTGGACACCTTGCTCACGGTGACGAACGCCAGCGCCACCACCGACGGCCAGTGCGGGCTGGCCAGACAGGCTGACGTCTACGGGCAGCACGTGGCCGGCGGACGACCGGTGGCCTTGATCATCGCCGATGCGATGCGCCTGGAGCTGGGCCACCGCCTGTGCGACCTGTTGCGGTCCGTGGCACCCGAGCGGCGGGTGGAGCCGGCCGTGGCTGGCGTGCCCACCCTCACCAAAGTCGGCATGGCCAACCTGCTCCCCGGGGCGGCGACCGACGGCATCAGCCTCCGCCTGGAAGCCGACCAGATCGTGGTCGAGGTCGGCGGCCGGCCGGTGCGCACGGTGGCAGACCGGACGGACGCGTACCGGATCGCCGCCGGCCGGGTCGAAGACCACACCCTCAGCGAATGGTCGAGCCTGGGCGACGACGTTCTGGCCAACCGGGTCGGGAAGGCCGACCTAGTCGTGGTCCGGGCCCAGGAGATCGACGCCGCGGGGGAGGCCGGCCTGGCTGCGGTGCGCTGGTCCCAGATCGACGCCGCCGTCGACACCCTGGCCATCCTCATCACCCGCCTGGCCAATGCCGGGATCACCCGGGCCGTCGTTACCGCCGACCACGGCTTCCTCGCCCTCGGTCGACCCCTCGATCCTGCGCGCACACGCCCGACACCGACCGGAAGGGGAGTCATGGAGCATGGCAGGTCCTGGATCGGGACTCCGGCGACGGTTCCCGAAGGGTGCACCGTGGTGGCGCTCGCGGACTTCTCGGTTGCCAGCGCAGAGAGCCTTGTCGTCCCGGACGGGATGACGGTGTTCGGTGGTGGAGGTGGCGGCTTCTTCCATGGCGGGATCAGCCCGCAGGAGGCCGTCGTTCCCGTCGTCGTCCTCGAGCTGGCGCCGCCCGAGCCGGCGGGGACCGAGTACACCAGCGTGAACCTCGCCATCCCCGGCGGAAAGATCTCCGCCGAGGCCTTCTCGATCCGCATCAGCTTGGCCGGCTCACTGTTCGCGTCAGAGGTCGCGGTCCGGATCACGGCCGCCGACGCGGGAGGCGATCAGGTCGCTCGTCTCGTCCCGGGTGAGTCGGTCGACCCGCAGACCGGAACCGTGCAGCTCGACCCCAGCGAAGAGGCGATCCTCACGTTCCTGGTGACCCAGAACCTCGACAAGGGATCCGCGGTCGACGTGTCGGTCCTCGACGCCGCCACCGGCCGCCGGCTGGCCGCCGCCCGCGCCACGATCGTGAAGGATCTTCGCCCCGAGGAGGAGTGGTGAGCTCCGCAGCGGCGGAGAACCCTCGCCGCAACCGCATGACCGTCTCGAACTACCGGAGCATCGTTGAGGACGTGTCGATCGACTTCGAGCCGTTGGACCTAGACGTCATGGAGGCGACCTCGCTCTCCTCGTACCGACGCCTGGTCAGCGCCCGGACCTTCCTCTCCGTCAACCTCGGGGTCACGGGCGCTGTCTACCCTCTGCCTCCGGAGGTCGTTGCCGATGCCTGAAACCGAGTTGCACAGTTCTGATGGGCTCGATCACCTCGCCAACGACGCCTTTGCCGGCCGGGTCGTCCGCAAGGACCTCGTCCGCCAGGTCAAGGTGGGGGCAAACGTTCCCGTCTACGTCCTCGAGTTCCTCCTCGGGAAGTACTGCGCCTCCGACGACCCAGCCGCCGTGCAGACCGGCCTTGGCGTCGTCGACCAGATCCTGCGCGAGAACTTCATCCGGCCCGACGAATCCGAGCACGCCAAGGCCGAGCTGAAGCGGCGAGGCAAGCACCGGATCATCGACAAGGTTGACGTGCGCCTCGTCGAGAGCGAGGACAAGTACTGGGCCACCCTCGCCAGCTTCGGGTCGAGGTTCGTGCACGTTCCTGAGGAGCTGGTTTACCGCTACGACAGGCTGCTGGGCGGCGGCGTGTGGTGCCAGGTCGAGCTCGTCTACTCGGCCGATGACGAGGAGGCGACCAAACGGCCCATCTACATCCAGGCCCTGAAGCCCATCCAGATCGCCGCCTTCGACCTGGACGAGTACGCCACC
>Ga0136611_10000839_pt1 | contig 20706 bp, 15 predicted proteins | sample AntDrymUQ2232306_2_FD_106645 | JGI IMG/M metagenome (GOLD analysis project Ga0136611, IMG submission 106645) | Polar desert sand microbial communities from Dry Valleys, Antarctica - metaG UQ223 (23.06) | ecosystem: Environmental > Terrestrial > Soil > Desert | place: Antarctica: Dry Valley...
GACCCGGACGAGGCGGTTGACGCCGGGGAGCAGCTCGTCGCCGTTGTCGCGGCTGAACTGCCGGACGTTGACCACAATTCCGCGCTCGCCGTGAGGCAGGCGCAGGGATGAGTCGCGGACCTCACGAGCCTTCTCGCCGAAGATCGCCCGCAGGAGGCGCTCCTCCGCGGTCAGCTCGGTCTCGCCCTTCGGCGTGATCTTGCCGACCAGGATGTCGCCGGGGGTGACCTCGGCGCCCTCGTAGATGATCCCGTCCTCGTCCAGGTTGCGAAGGCTCTCCTCGCCCACGTTCGGGATGTCGCGGGTGATCTCCTCGGGGCCCAGCTTCGTGTCGCGGGCCTCGATCTCGTGCTTCTCGATGTGGATCGACGTGAACAGGTCGTCCTTGACGAGCCGCTCGCTGATGACAATGGCGTCCTCGTAGTTGCCGCCCTCCCACGGAAGGAAGGCGACGAGGATGTTCTGACCCAGGGCCATCTCGCCCCGGTCGGTGCTGCTGCCGTCCGCCAGGAGCTGCTCGGTGACCACGCGATCGCCGACGTCGACGACGGGGCGCTGGTTGATGCAGGTGCCCTGGTTGGAGCGCAGGAACTTCTTCAGGTGGTAGATGTCACGCTCGTCGCCCTCGTCGCGCTCAACGGCGATGTGGTCGGCGGTGACGCTCACCACCGTGCCGGGGTTGCGGGCGACCACGGTGCCCTGGGCGTCGAACGCGGCGCGGAACTCCACGCCGGTGCCGACGACCGGTGACTGCGGCTGAAGGAGCGGCACGGACTGCCGCATCATGTTGGAGCCCATCAGCGCACGGTTGGCGTCGTCGTGCTCCAGGAACGGGATCATGGCCGTTGCCACGCTCACGATCTGCTTGGGGCTGACGTCCATGTAATCGATGACGTCGACCGTCTCCTCCAGGAACTTGTCCTTCCAGCGGACGAGCACCCGCGACTCGGAGAAGCGATTGTTCTCATCGAGCGCGGCGTTGGCCTGCGCGATGTGGAACTTCTCCTCCTCAGAGGCATCGAGGTAGACGATCTCCTCGGTCACCACCGGGCGGATGCGGACCTGCGCGAGCTTGGCCTCCTTGATCTTGGCCCACAGCTTCTCGTCAATGGTCGCGCCGGACTTGGCGACCGCCTTGCCGCCGTCCTTCAGGGAGAGGTCCTCCGCGAGGATCTCGCCGACCGCATCGGCCTGCTTGTCCTTGGCGCCAACAAAGCGGCGCACCTTGCGGTACGGCGTCTCGATGAACCCGTGGCGGTTGATCTTGCCGTAGGTCGCCAGCGAGCCGATGAGCCCGATATTCGGACCCTCGGGGGTCTCGATGGGGCACATGCGGCCGTAGTGGCTGGGATGAACGTCACGGACATCGAAGCCGGCGCGCTCTCGCGAGAGGCCGCCGGGGCCAAGGGCCGACAGGCGACGCTTGTTCGTCAGCTCCGCGAGCGGGTTGGTCTGGTCCATGAACTGGCTGAGCTGGCTGCCGCCGAAGAACTCCTTCATGGCGGCCACCACCGGCCGGATGTTGATGAGCGTGTTCGGAGTCGCCTGATCCGAGTCGGTGATCGTCATTCGCTCCTTGACGACGCGCTCCATGCGCAGGAGACCGATGCGGAACTGGTTCTGGATCAGCTCGCCGTTGGCGCGGATGCGCCGGTTGCCGAGATGGTCGATGTCATCTGGATCGCCACGGCCGTTGTTGAGCTCCACCAGCTTGCCGATGATCGCCACGATGTCGTCCCGGCTGATGATGCGGCTGTCGCGAGGGTTCGGGGTCTCCTCCGCCGGAAGCGTGATCTTCAGCTTGGCGGCGACGTCGCCGAGCGCCTTGTTCAGCTTGTAGCGCCCGACGCGACCCAGGTCGTAGCGGCGGAAGTTGAAAAACAGGCTGGTCACGAGCGCACGGGCGTTGTCGACCGTGGGCGGATCGCCGGGGCGAAGCTTCTTGTAGACCTCGATGAGGGCCTCGTCCTGGGTGTGGGCGGGATCCTTCTCCAGGGTCAGCGTGACGTACGGATGCTCGGGGTTGTCGTCCGCCGGCGAAAGGGTCTTCTGGATCACCTCCGTCTCGAAGCCGACCGCGCGCAGCAGCGTGGTGACCGGGATCTTTCGCTTACGGTCGACCTTGACGCTGAGCAGGTCCTTGTTGGAGGTCTCGAACTCGAGCCAGGCACCGCGGTTCGGGATCACCTTGGCGGCGTGCAGCATCCGACCCGTGGTCGGATCCTCCGCGGCCGTGTAGTACACGCCGGGAGAGCGCACGAGCTGAGACACGACGACGCGCTCCGCACCATTGATGATGAAGGTGCCCTGATCGGTCATCCAGGGAAAGTCGCCCATGAAGACCGTCTGGTGCTTGACCTCGTCGGTCTCCTTGATGACCAGGTCGACCTCGACCTTGAGCGGCTTGGCGTAGGTCAGGTCGCGGGTGCGGCAGTCCTCTTCCGAGAACTTGGGCTCCTCGAAGTAGAACTCGCGGAAGTGCAGCTCGAGATTCTTGCCGGTGAAGTCGGTGATCGGCGTGATCTCGTCCAGCAGCTCGCGCAGACCGTTCTTGACGAACCACTCGAACGAATCGGTCTGGGTCTGGATCAGGTTTGGTAGAGGGAGGACCTCTGGAATATGCGAGAAATTCTCACGGCTCGGGGCCAGCTCGAAGCGGCTGGCAGACTCAGCCAAGGCCATTCAGTACTCCTGGGGGAAGGCATGGGGAGACGCGGACACGCGGAAGAGCAGTATATCAGCGCTGGGCGCTTCGTCAACTGAAGCGCTCGCCGGGTAGTGGGTCAGTTTGAGGAGCAGCCGACCGGGCGAGCGTCGGGCCACCATTCGGGCCGGCCTTCGGTTACGGACACCGATCCATCGTCGTCACGATCAATTGCAAGGCTAAGCGGAGTCTCGCCGCTGAACTGCCCCGCACCCGCTGTCGCCTTCAGAGATGCACCGTCGTCTGCTGTCACTTCGAGGACCCAAGCGGGGCTGACGAAGATGCACGTTCCTTCGGCATCCGGCGAGACGACCCCGCCTTGATCGGCTGATCCGACGCTCCGAATCTGCCAGTGAACAGACTGGTCGCTCTCGCCGCCGCGCGTATAGACCCGCACTTGAACAGCATTGGGCGGGGGAACTTCAGCTTCGTCCGACTGTCTGGCACCACAACTCGTCAGCGCCAGCGCCGCGAGCGCGAAGACGGCGACCCGTGCTGAGCCCGCGAGGTTCACCCTGCCATCCCGAAACACACCACACCTGACCGTAAGGAGCACCGCCGAGCCATGCCGCCGAAGGATGCCCGCCGTCGCGACCGGCCTGCCGATCACAAGAGCGACACGGCGGCCGAGATCACGGGATCGCCCGACGCGACGCGTCACCTAGATTCGGCGGCGCTAGCAGGCCCCGGTCGGCTGGATCAGACCCCGATCAGCGGATCTCGGTGGTGGCTCCGGCCTCGGCGAGCTTCTCCTTGACCTGCTCCGCCTCCTCGCGCGCGACGCCCTCCTTGACGGCCTTGGGGGCGGCGTCGACTAGGTCCTTGGCCTCCTTGAGGCCCAGGCCGGTCAGCTCTCGGACGGCCTTGATGACCAGGATCTTGTTCGGGCCCACCTCGGTGAGGACGGCCTCGAACTCGGTCTGCTCCTCGACCACGGCCGCGCCCGCACCATCGCCACCCGCGCTGGGAGCCGCAGCCGCGGCCGCGGGGGCAGCCGCCGTCACGCCGTAGCGCTCCTCGAAGGCCTTCACGAGCTCGCTCAGCTCGAGCACAGTCTTGTTGTCGATCGCCTCGAGGATGTCCTCGTTACTCAGGGTCTTGGTCGCCATCGGTTCGTACGTCTCCTGTTCTGGGTGTGGGACGGCGGTCAGGCCGCGCCCTCGGTGGATCGCTTCTGGTCTGCGACGGCGCTCAGCACGCCGACAAAGTTGCGAAGGTTGGCGGCGAGCACGCCCGCCATGCCCGTCAGCGGCGCGGCCATGCCGCCCGCGATCTTGGCGAGCAGGACCTCCCGCGCGGGAAGCGTGGCGAGGCGAGTGAGCTGCGAGGCGTCGATCGCCCGGTCGCCGAGCATCCCACCGCGCACGCTCACGACGCGCGTGTAGGGCCTGAGCGCATCGACCAGCGTCTTTGCCATGGCAGCCTCGTCGCCCCTTCCGGTTGCAAGGGCGGTCGGCCCGGTGAGCATCGGCTTGAGGTCCGCGCGCCCCGCTTCGTCGGCAGCGATCTTGAGCAGCCGGTTCTTCGCGATATGGAGCTGGACGCCGTTCTCGCGCAGCGTCCGACGCACGGCCTGCATCTCGGAGACCTTGAGGCCGCGGTAGTCCGCCACGGCCATCGCCGTGCTGTTCCGCAGGAGCTCCGCGAGCTCCGCGACCGCCTGGCGCTTGATATCGGTTGGCATCGGTCTGTCCTCGTCGATTGCGTGCGTGACATACGAAAAGACGGCGGTCGGCGTGCGCGTGACACGAAGACCACCGTCAATCGGCTGCTGTCTCATTCGTGCCTGCGCGTGCCGCGGCGTCCATGCGCCGACGATTGGCCGGGATCTCACCCGAGCGCATCGCGGTCTTCGGCTGTCTCTGGTTGTCCGGTCGCGCATCGTAGCCGATGCGTGACGATCCGTCTTACCGGGGGTGATTCCCATGGCGGGTGCTCTCTGCCGAGGCGCCGTGCATCAGGTGCACGAAGTTGAGGAGCGTGGGGTCAGATCCGCTTTCCACATGCCCGATTCGGATGCTTCCCTCGCGATTCGGTGCACCTGCTGCACCAACCCGAGGAGCGGCGGCTGTTCCTCCTCCGCTTGGCGACATGGCGTGCACACCCTGAAGCCTGCCCCCGGCGAGGGTGGTGAGCGCCCTCACCATGGAGCGCGGCTCTTACTCGGCAAGAACCTTGTTGGGAATGACAGCTAGGCGCTCGCCGCTGCCAGCGCCGACGGGATGTCGATCCGCACGCCGGGTCCCATGGTGGGCGCCAGCGTGAGGCTGCGCATGTACGTTCCCTTGGCGCCGGACGGCTTCGCACGCTGCACGGCGTCGACGAGCGAGGCGACGTTCGCGCGCAGCTGCTCCGGTGAGAAGCTGGCGCGCCCGACCGGCGCGTGGACGATCCCCGCCCGATCCACCTTGAACTCGATGCGGCCGGACTTGATCTCGCTGACGGCGCGCTCGATGTCGAACGTCACGGTCCCCGACTTCGGGTTCGGCATCAGTCCGCGCGGACCAAGCTTCTTCCCGAGGCGGCCGACGGTGCCCATCATGTCGGGCGTCGCGATCGCCACGTCGAACTCGAACCAGCCGGCGTCGATCTTCTTGACGATGTCATCTCCGCCAACCTCGTCGGCGCCGGCCCGCAGTGCCTCCTGCGCCTTCTCGCCCTGTGCGAAGACGATGACGCGGGTGGTCCGCCCGGTTCCGTGCGGCAGGACGACCGTGCCGCGGACGAGCTGGTCGGCGTGGCGAGGGTCGACGCCCAGGCGCAGGTGCGCCTCCACGGTGCCGTCGAACTTGCTGATCGAAAGGCGCGGCAGCAGCTCGGTGGCCTCCGCGATCTCGTAGCGACGATCCGGCTCGATGAGCTTGGCCGCCTCGAGGTACTTCTTTCCATGCTTCGCCATCAGCTTGCAACCTCGATCCCCATCGAGCGCGCGGTGCCCTCGATGATCTTCATCGCGCCCTCGATCGTGGTCGCGTTCATATCAGTCATCTTCATCTCGGCGATCTCACGCACCTGCTGGCGTGTGACACGCCCGACCTTGTCCTTGTTCGGGATCGCCGACCCCGACTCGACGCCCGCTGCGCGCTTCAGCAGCGCGGCGGCGAGTGGCGCCTTGGTGACGAAGGTGAAGGAGCGGTCCTCGAAGACCGTGATCTCGGCCGGCACCACGTAGCCGCGCTGCTCCGCGGTGCGCTCGTTGAAGGCCTTGATGAACTCCATGATGTTGATGCCGTGCTGGCCGAGTGCCGGACCCACCGGCGGCGCGGCCGTGGCAGCGCCCGCGGCGGCCTGCACCTTGATGATCGCTCGGATCTTCTTTGCCATGGATGTGAACTCCTCTCGAGGTTCAAGCGGGGTTGCGCCCCTCCCTCTGCTGCGACGGCGCGCGGCGCGGCGTCATCGGTCTGTATCGGTGCTTCTAGAGCTTCTCGATCTGCAGGAAGTCGAGCTCCACTGGGGTCTCGCGTCCGAAGATGCTGACGAGAACCTTGACCTTGTTGCGTTCCGGGTTGACCTCGTCCACGGTGCCGATGAACTCGGCGAAGGGGCCATCCTTGACGCGCACGCTCTGGCCCTTGCTGTACTGGACCTTGAACTTCGGTGCCTCGACCCCCATCTGCTTGAGGATCTTCTTGACCTCGTTCTCCTCCAGCGGGAGCGGACGGTTGCCGGAGCCCACGAAGCTCGTGACGCCCGGCGTGTTGCGCACGACGTACCAGCTCTCGTCGCTCATGGCCATCTCGACCAGCACGTAGCCCGGGAAGACCTTGCGGTTCACGGTCTGGCGCTGGCCGTTGCGGATCTCGATCTCCTCCTCCATCGGGACGAGCACCTGGAAGATCTGATCCTCCACGCCCATCGACTCGATGCGGTGCTCGAGGTTCGCCTTGACCTTGTTCTCGTAGCCGGAGTACGTGTGGATCACGTACCACTGCTTCTTGCCGCGGTCCATCTCCGGCATATCGCCCGGGCGCGGCGCCTCGCGCGACAGGCGTGCCGCCTCACGCGCCTCGTTCATCGCGTCGGGGGTCGTCGCTTCCTTGGCCATTTACAGCACCTGGTCCACGAGTGTGTTGAAGATCCGGTCGAGCACGAAGATGTAGACGCCAACGGCGAACGAGACCGCGACGACCAGGATCGTCAGCCGAATCACGGTCTCACGGGTCGGCCAGGCGACTTTCTTGAGCTCCGCCCAGCTCTCGGTCAGGTATCGGCGTAGGCCTGTCAGCACGATTGGTCAGCTCTTCCTGATGTTGGGTATGGGTGAGTGCGTACGGTGGTGGCAGGGGCGACAGGACTCGAACCTGCAACCGCTGGTTTTGGAGACCAGTGCTCTACCAATTGAGCTACACCCCTCCGCACGCGGATCGCTACTTCGTCTCCCGGTGCAGCTGATGCTGCCGGCAACGGGGGCAGAACTTGTTCAGCTCCAGACGCCCCGGGTCGTTCTTCTTATTCTTCCGTGTGCTGTACGTGCGCTCCTTGCAGCTCGTGCACGCCAGTGCGATCACGGGTCGATTCTCGGCCTTGGCCACGGTCTTTCTTCCTCGTCAGACGCCCGACTGCGGCCACGCTGAACTAGGGCGGGGTCACCGGGGGACGGATGGATTCTAGGCCGTTTCCATGGCGAGTGTCAACGCGGGACGCGCTCGGCCCGGTCGCGCCGGACGAGCACCACGCGCGTGAACGGCAGGCGCACGTCGCTGAAGACCTCGATGCTCACCAGGAAGCCGAGAAAGATGAAGAGCACCCCGAGGAGCTCCCCCAGGTAGAAGGCCCATGTGATCCCGAACCGATTCAGCCCGCTGGTCCACCCCGGGACGAAGCCGCCGAGGGCGATCAGGATCGTGGCCGGCACCCGGGAGTTCAGGGTCCCCCCGCGCAGGGCGCGCCACGCAAGCGGCAGCGATGCCACGAAGTTGACCACCACCGCGACTGCACGTCCGCCGATGCCCACCAGCGGCTCGCGGGTCGTCACGCGCATGACCCGCGACTTGGGCATGAAGATGTAGGCGGAATAGACCGCCCCGAAGACGAGCGCGAAGGCGCCCGCGATGTTGAACGGCGGGGTCAGCACCCGCAGGTCGGATGGGAACGCCGCACCGGTGGGAACGCCGGTCGCATCGAGGTAGTAGCCCGGCGCATCCACCGGCACCGTGAGGGTCAGCCAGGCCACGACCAGCGATGCCGCGACCAAAACGACCGCGGCGGTGGGGGCCACCAGCCGCCGGTCGAGCCGTGTGACCACGGCCAGTGCAACCGCCGCCAGCGTTGCCGCGGCCACGACCGCCACCACGGTGCCTACCGACGCGGGCTCGCCGTCCCGGGCGCGTGCGACCGCCGACAGGATGCTGAACAGGCCACCCGCGAAGACACTGACCGCCACGACGTATCCGAATCGCGTCCTGTTGAGAAGGAATACCGTGCCGAGGCCGAGGTAGGCCGCAACGCCGAAGGCGCCGATCAGGTACCAGAGGCGGTAGAGCGTCTCATTCCAGCCGAAGGCGCCGCCAAGGAACTCCGTGCCGGCGCTGATGCCATACCACAGGAGGCCGATGGTCCATACCAGCTGGTAGGGCTGTCGTCGACGCAGCCATTGGTCGCCGACGAGCGCGGCGAACACGAACGACAGGGACGAGCTGAGGAACGGCAGGACGACGTTGAGATCCACCGCCCCGCATTCTGGTGCGCGCGGTGGCACACCGCAACCATCGGTCTATCTAGGGAAATCTATGTCGGAGAGATGTGGAGCCCACGTCCGGGCTCGAACCGGAGACCTCTTCCTTACCAAGGAAGTGCTCTGCCAACTGAGCTACGTGGGCCCGTGACGCGTTCTTCGATTGCGATGATGGTGGGCAGGGAGGGAATCGAACCCCCACAGTCGAAAGACGGCTGATCTACAGTCAGCGGAGCTCACCACCTGCTCAACCTACCCACGAACCGTCCGGCGGGTGGCGCTCGCCGATCGGTGGCCGAGTATATCGGGCGCCTCTCCGGGACTCAACCGCGTGCCGCGAAGCCGTGCCCGGGCGAATGTGGAGCCGAGGGTGGGAGTCGAACCCACAACCTACTGTTTACAAAACAGTTGCTCTGCCATTGAGCTACCTCGGCCCGTGGGCGCGCAGTCTAGCGCGAGGACCGCTGGCGCACGACCTCGAAGAGGAGCAGTGCGCCGGCCGTCGCGGCGTTCAGGCTCGCGATCCGTCCGGCCATCGGGAAGCTCACGAGCAGATCGCATCGGCGCCTGGTCGCGCCGGAAAGCCCGCTCCCCTCGCTGCCGACCACCACGGCCAGGGGCCCGGCAAGGTCGCTCTCCCAGGCGGATGCCGGCGCGTCCTGATCGGCCGCCACGAGCCGCAGGCCGGCAGTCTTGAGCTCGTGGATCGCCTCGCCGATGGTGGGCAGCCGCACGAGCGGAAGGTGCTCGCTGGCTCCCGCGCTCGCCTTGACCGCGGACGCCGAAAGCGGTGCGGCGCCGCGCTCCGGGAAGACCACACCGTCGACGCCGGCCGCCTCCGCGGAGCGCAGCAGGGTCCCGAAGTTCACCGGGTCCTGGAGGTTCTCGAGGATGAGCACCAGCGGCTCACGAGCTGCGGCCCGGGCGTCCGCCAGGACGGCCTGCAGGTCGGCCCAGCGCCGATCCCCCACCTCCAGCAGGACCCCCTGGTGGCCGTCGAACCCCGCGACCCTGGTCATCAGATCCGTGGGGGCACGTTCCACCGGCAAGCCGGCGCGCCGAGCATCGCTCAGCAGAGACTTGAGCTCAGGCGAGGGCCGCGCGGTGACCGAGACCACCAGCCGATGCGCGTCGCGTCCCGCCGCCAGTGCCTCCGCGACCGGTCGCCTGCCACCGATCCACTCGCTCATTCGATGGGCGCCACGCCGGCGACTGCCCAGGCCGCGATCCCCTCCTCGCCGGCGAACCCAAGGCCGTCCGATGTCGTGCCCTTGACGGACACGGCGTCCAGATCCACGTCCAGGAGCCCGGCGATGACTTCGATCATCTCCTCGCGACGTGGGCCGATCTGCGGCCGCGCCACCGCGACCGCGACGTCCGCAGCCGTCGGGCGCCAGCCGTTCTCCGCCAGCCGCGCAACCGCTCGCCGGACGAGGTCGCGCGAGTCCGCTCCGTCCCACGCGGGCTCTCCAGGCGGAAAGAGCGTGCCCACATCGCCGAGCTGGGCGCCGCCGAGCATCGCGTCGATCAGCGCGTGCAGCGCCACGTCGCCATCGGAATGACCTTCAGGCCCGCGTTCCTCGTCCTCGAACAGCACGCCGGCAATGCGCATCGGGCGCCCTGCCGCAAGGCGGTGCGCGTCGAATCCAATCCCGCATCGAACGCCGGGTGGAAGCTCCGCGGCGCTGCCTGGCGCCGCCAGCGGCATTGCGCTCGACGCCAGCATGCCGCGCACCGCGGCGACGTCTCCGGGATCGGTGAGCTTGCGGTTGGCCGGCTCGCCGGGGATGACGCGCACGGACACGCCGGCGGCCGAGAGCGCGCCGACGTCGTCGGTGACCGGACGATCCCACGCCCGCGCCTCCTCGAGAGCGGCTCGCAGCACGCCGAGCTGCGCGGCCTGCGGCGTCTGCGCCGCGGAGACATCGTCGCGGTCCACCGGCGCGACCACGCGGCCGCCACGAATCCGCTTCAGCGAGTCCGCGATCGGGACGACGGGGACGACCGCGTCGGAGGAGTCGGCGGCCGCATCGGCCACTGCCGAGACCAGGGCGGGCGTCACGGCGGGGCGAGCGGCGTCATGGACCAGGGTCAGCTTCGTGTCGTCATGCCCGGCCGCCCTCAGTGCTCGCAGCCCGGCGACCACCGAGTCGGCGCGCATCTCGCCGCCGGCCACGACCTCGCAGCGGTCGACCCCATTCAGCGGCAGCGCGGCTCGAAAGCGCTCGATCGCCTCCGCCGGCACGGCGATCGCCACGCGCTCCAGACCGGGTGCAGCGAGCAGCGCATCGAGCGCCCATCGCCACGCCGGGCGGCCCCAGAGGTCGACCCACAGCTTGTCCGTGCCCATCCGGCTGCTGCGACCAGCGGCGACCAGGACGGCGACGAATGGGGTCGGCATCGGTCAGGCTGAACTCGTCAGGCGTCGTCGCGCCGGGGCTGGGCGAAAATCATCCGCCCGGCCACCGTCTGCAGCACGCGTGTCACGGTCACGACCGTCTCCTCGTTCATGAAACGCACGCCACCCTCCACCACGATCATCGTCCCGTCATCCAGGTAGCCGACTCCCTGCCCGGGCTCCTTCCCCTCCTGGATGACTCGCACACCGATCTCCTCGCCGGGATGGACGACCGATTTCACCGCGTTCGCCAGCTCGTTCATGTTGAGGACGCGAATCCCCTGCAGCTCGGCGACGCGGTTCAGGTTGTAATCGTTGGTGAGGATGGCCGCGCCGTGCTCCCGCGCGTACGCCATCAGCTTGGCGTCCACCTCGTTGATCTCGGGGTAGGTGGCCTCGCTGACCTCCACCAGCGCCATCGGGTCCTTCTGCAGCGCCGAGAGCATCTCCAGCCCGCGCCTGCCGCGGTTGCGCCGCAGGGCATCGGGCGAATCCGCGACCCGCTGCAGCTCATCGAGCACGAAGCGAGTGATGACAAGCGTCCCGAGGATGAACCCGGTGCGCGCGATGTCCACGATCCGGCCGTCGATCACCGCGCTGGTGTCCACGACCACCCTGGTGCTGTGGCCTCTTCGGCGACCGGGCGGGCTCAGGATCCCGCCGAATGCGTTCAGCAGCACGTCGCGCTTGAACATCGTGGCGGCCAGCATCAGCCCGGCAAGCATGAGAGCCACCAGCGGCGGCCCAATGGAGCCGATCACCCCGCCGACCTCCGCCAGCGGCACGCCGAGCAGGAGGCCCATGACCAGGCCCACGACGATCGCAGCGACTCCCAGCGAGAACTCCCCGGCGCCGGCCTCGCCCAGGCGCTCGACGGCGCGGTTCGCGGGATAGATGGTGAGGTAGGGGCTCAGCAGGTAGCCGAACAGGAAGCCCGCCACGACGAAGGCAGTCAGGAACGCGGGGGCGTTCGCCGGCTGAACCAGTTCCGCCGCTCGCCCAAGCAACGCGATGCCCAGCACGAAGCCGAGGACCGTGCCGACCAGGGCGCCGAGGAGCTGGATTGTTCGTGTCATGAGCCGATGAGTCCGCGAGATGAATCCGACACGCGTCGAGCGGGCTGATGAAAGGATGAAGAATCCGTTCGCGCGTTCCCCACGAGGGTCGGCCACAGTAGCACGCTGTGCGGGCTGAAACGCGAGTGTGCATGGGCCGATGGTTCGCGCCGATCGTCCGGTTCAGGCCTCGAGAGAGATCCCCAGAGCCTCCCGAATGTCGCGTGCGATGACCAGGCCGCCGACGCTTTCGACCTCGGAGCCGCCGCGCGCGGGACCCGTCACCAGTCGCTCGAATCCCAGGCGCCTCGCCTCGAGCAGCCGCCGCTCTGCGCGCGCGGCGGAGCGCAGGCGGCCCGAGAGCGCCACCTCGCCGGCGAGCACGGTGGCCGCTCGCACGGGACGCTCCCGCAGGCTGGACGCGAGGGCGGTCGCCACGGCAAGGTCCGCGGCGGGCTCGTCGATTCGCAGGCCGCCCGCCACGTTGACGTACACGTCGTGCCCCGTGAGGTTGAGCCCCGCGTGACGCGCCAGCACGGCGATGAGCATGAGGACCCGATTGACCTCGATGCCGGTCGTCGCGCGTCGCGGCGACCCGTAGCTCGACGCGGCGGAGAGCGCCTGTATCTCGACGGCCAGCGGCCGCGTCCCCTCGAGAGCGATGGTCACTGCCGAGCCTGCAGTCGGCACTTCGTCGGACTCGAGGAAGAATCGGGAGGCGTCGGCAACCTCCGCGAGCCCGTCGCCGCGCATCTCGAGCACGCCGACCTCATCGGTCGAGCCGAATCGGTTCTTGGCCGCGCGCAGCAGCCGCGTGGCCCCCAGCCGCTCGCCCTCGAGATAGATCACGGCGTCGACCAGGTGCTCCAGGGTCCGCGGGCCGGCGACCGTCCCCTCCTTCGTCACGTGGCCCACGAGCGCCACGCACGTCTCGCTTCCCTTGGCAGCCTCGGCTAGCCGCGCTGCGACCTCCCGCACCTGGCCCACGCTGCCGGCCGGGCCCGACAGGTCGGCGCTCGTCATGGTCTGAACGCTGTCGACCACGGCCAGCGCCGGCGCCTCGCTCTCGATGGCCGATAGGGCCGTCTCCAGGTCCGTGGTGGCAAGCAGCGTGAGGCCGTCGACGACGGCGTCGATACGCTCGGCGCGGCCGCGGACCTGGCCCGGCGACTCCTCCCCGGTGATGTACAGGACGCGCGACCCGTCCCGCGTCGCGAGCCGCGCCGCCAACTGCAGCAGCAACGTGGACTTGCCGATTCCCGGGTCGCCACCGAACAGGATGATCGAGCCGGGCACGAATCCGCCGCCAAGGACACGATCCACCTCTGCCATGCCCGAGGTGAGGCGCGACGCCTCCGCACTCGTGACGCTGCCGATCGGCACCACGGCCGCGGGGCCCAGCGCAGAGGCGCGGCTCGACGCCCTCGGCGCCTTGCTGCGCGGCGCGGCGGCCGTCTCCACCATGGCATTCCAGGCGCCGCACGTCGGGCATTGCCCGGCCCACTTGGGCGAGGCGCCGCCGCATTGCTGGCAGAAGTAGGTCGTCCTAGCGACAGGCACGGTCGCTCGCGAGCGTGTCACACGGCTGCTTACGGCCGCGTTACCGCGGGATCAGCGACCGGCTCGGGCCGGCTGGCGCTTTGCGGGAGGGGCCGCCTTCGCGATGCTGAGGGTTCCATCCTCGGCGACGTCCACGACGACAGTGTCGCCCGCCTTGAAGGTGGACTCCAGCATCCGCTCCGCCAGCGCATCCTCGATCTGGTTCTGGATCTCCCGCCGCAGCGGACGGGCGCCGTACGCCTGGTCGTAGCCCTTCGCGATGATCGCGTCCTTCGCGGCGTCGGTCACCACCAGCTCCATCTCCTGCCCGGCCAGCTGCGTCTTCACGCGCTCCAGCAGCAGGTCCACGATCTGGCGGATCTCCTCACGCGTGAGGCTGCGGAAGACCACGGTGGCATCGATGCGGTTGAGGAACTCGGGGCGGAACGTATTCTTCAGCTCGCCGAGCACCTTCTCCTTCATGCGCTCGTAATCGGCCGCCTCCTGCACCGTCTCCGACCCGCTGGCGCGGAAGCCGATCGATGTGTCGCGCTGAAGCAGCTGGGCGCCCACGTTGCTGGTCATGATGATCACGGTGTTGCGGAAGTCGACTCGCCGGCCCTTCGCGTCGGTCAGGTGGCCATCCTCCAGCACCTGGAGCAGGATGTTGAAGACCTCGGGGTGCGCCTTCTCGATCTCGTCGAGCACGACGACCGAGAAGCTCTTGCGACGGACCGCTTCGGTGAGCTGGCCGCCCTCGTCGTAGCCGACGTATCCGGGCGGAGCCCCGACCAGGCGCGAGACGTTGTGGCGCTCCATGAACTCGCTCATGTCGATCTTGATGAGCGCGTCCTCGTTCCCGAACAGGAACTCCGCGAGAGCCCTGGCCAGCAGCGTCTTGCCGGTGCCGGTTGGACCCATGAAGATGAATGAGCCGATGGGCCGCTTCGGATCCTTGAGGCCTGCCCGGGCACGTCGCACCGCACGCGATATCGTCTGGATAGCCTCCTGCTGACCGATGACACGGCCGTGGAGCGCCTCCTCCATCTTCAGCAGGCGCTCGGACTCCTCGGCGCTGATGCGGATGACCGGGATGCCGGTCCACATGCTGACGACCTGCGCGATGTCCTCGTCCGTGACGATCGGCGTCTCCTTGGCGCGCTCCTCGTGCCACGCGGCCTTCAGGGCCTCGACGCCCTCCTTGCCCTGCGCCTCTTCGTCGCGCAGGCGAGCGGCCGCCTCGTAGTCCTGGCCGGCGATGGCCTCGTCCTTCTGACGGGTGACCTCCTCCAGCGCGGCCTGGGCGGCCTTGATCGCCGGCGGAGCCGATGACGATCGCAGCCGCACCCGCGATCCCGCCTCGTCGACGAGATCGATGGCCTTGTCCGGCAGCGCGCGGTCGGCGACGTAGCGCACGGAGAGATCCACCGCGGCGCGCACCGCCTCGTCGCTGATCTTGACGTGGTGATGCTCTTCGTAGCGCTCCCGAATCCCGAAGAGAATGTCGACCGCCTGGTCGACCGTGGGCTCGTCCACCATGACCGGCTGGAAGCGGCGCTCGAGCGCGGCGTCCTTCTCGATGTACTTGCGGTACTCGTCGAGCGTCGTTGCGCCGATGCACTGCAGCTCCCCGCGGGCGAGGGGCGGCTTCAGGATGTTGGCCGCGTCAATGGCGCCCTCCGCGGCGCCCGCGCCGACGAGCGTGTGGAGCTCGTCGATGAAGAGCACCGAATCGGTGCTGGAGCGGAGCTCCTCGATGATCTTCTTGAGCCGCTCCTCGAACTCGCCGCGGTACTTCGTGCCGGCAACTAGTGAGCCGATGTCCAGGGTCAGCACGCGCTTGTCGGTCAAGGTCTCGGGCACGTCACCACTCACGATGCGATGTGCAAGGCCCTCGGCGATGGCAGTCTTGCCGACGCCGGGCTCACCGATCAGCGCGGGGTTGTTCTTCGTGCGGCGAGACAGGATTTGGATGACCCGCTCGATCTCCTTCTCGCGGCCGATGACCGGATCCAGCTTGCCGGAGCGAGCGAGCTCGGTGAGGTTGACGCCCAGCTGATCCAGCGTCGGCGTCTTCGACGGACGCTTGGTCTCCTGGGCGGGCGCCGCGCTGCTCGACTGGCTGAGGACATGGATGACCTGGTGACGGACCTTGTCGAGGTTCACTCCCAGGCTCTCCAGCACTCCGGCCGCGATGCCCTCGCCCTCTCGGACCAGGCCGAGGAGGAGGTGCTCGGTACCGATGTAGTTGTGCCCGAGCCGGCGTGCCTCGTCGATGGCGAGCTCGATCACGCGCTTCGCGCGGGGCGTCAGGCCCACCTCGCCCACGACCGGGCGGTCGCCGCGACCGATGATGAACTCCACGGCCGTGCGCACCTTGGACAACTCGACGTTCATGTTCTCGAGCACGCGCGCGGCGACCCCCTCGCCCTCGCGCACGAGACCGAGCAGGAGATGCTCGGTGCCGATGTAGTTGTGGTCGAAGCGCTGCGCCTCATCCTGGGCGAGGGTAAGGACCTTCCGCGCCCTGTCAGTGAACTTATCGAATCGGTCCATGGTCGCCGAGCTCGCTGTGGTCTTCTCCTGAGTGTACGGCACCAGCACCGGCCGGCGATGCTGCCACCCGACGCTCGCCACGCATACTCAAGTACGGATCAGCGAGCCCCTTCGATCACTCCGTGGAGAGAACTACGAAGCAGCCTCGGGGTCCATCCCGTCGGCGCCGTCAGTGGCTCCGGCAACCTCGGGCTCGTCCGCGACTGGCTTGCTCTTGCGCTGTCGCGGCTTTTCGGCCGCGGCTTCTGAGGCGGCAGCCTCCCCCTCGGCGTCCGAGGAGGATGGGGTGGCATCGGCTGCATCGGCTGCATCGGCTTCCATCGTGACTGGGCCGCCGTCGCCTGATTCGACCTCCGGCTCCGCGCCCGCTGCCGCGTCATCGGCGGGAGCGGACTCCTTCTCCGCCTTGGCGGCGTCTTCGGCCGGAGCGGACTCCTTCTCCGCCTTGGCGGCGTCTTCGGCCGGAGCGGACTCCTTCTCCGCCTTGGCGGCGTCTTCGGCCGGAGCTGACTTCTTCTCCGCCTTGGCGGCGGGGGCAGCCTCGGCGGGCGGAGCCGAGTTGACGTCGGGCTCGGCGGTCGCGTCGGTGCCCTCGGCAGGCTCGTCGCCCACGGGGATGGCCGCGGTCTCCGTGCCCGTGTCAGCCCCGCTCTCCTGTGAGGCACGGAACTGGTCGAGCAGACCGGACGACGCAAACGCGGCGGCCATGGTGCTGTCGATCCCGCCCTCGGGCTCGGAGGTGGCATCTTCGGGTCGGTAGTCCGGCCGGCGGTTGCTGCTGGAGCGCTCGCGGCGGGGCTTGTCCTCACGCGGCGCGGGCGCCGGCCGATCTTCGGCCTGCTTCAGGCTCAACCCGAGGCGGTGACGCTCGGAGTCGAGGCTGATGATCCGGAGCTTGACCTCCTGGCCCTCCTGCACCACATCGCCCGGATGGGCGACGCGCTGGTTGGAGAGCTCGCTGATGTGGATCAGGCCCTCGAGCCCCTCCTCCACGCGAACGAATGCGCCGAAGTTCACGAGCTTGGTGACCGTGCCATCGATCACGTCGCCGATCTTGTACTTGGCGACCGACTCCTGCCAGGGATCTGCCTGGAGGCGTCGGATCGAGAGGCTGATACGTCCGCGCTCGTGGTTGATGTCGATGACCTCGGCCTCGACCTCCTCGCCGATCTGGTAGGCGCTCTCAGGGTTGTTCACCTTGTTCCAGGAGAGCTCGCTCTTGTGCACCAGGCCGTCGATGCCGCCGAGGTCCACGAAGACACCGAACGGCGCGATGCTGCGCACGACCCCGGTGACCCGCTGGCCGACCTGGAGGCTGCTGAACAGCTCGTCGCGCTTCTCGCGGCGCTCCTCGTACAGCGCGACCTTCTCCGAGAGGATGAGCCGGTTTGCCTTACGGTTGACCTCGAGGATCTTGAGTCGAAGGGTTCGGCCGACGAACGGCTGAAGCTTCTCCGCGATCTCCTGAGCGGCGTCGCGTGGCTGCTCATCGCGCGGGCGTCGCGGGAAGTCCACGATCTGGCTGATCGGCACGAAGCCGCGCACGCCGAGGTCGACGATCAGGCCGCCCTTGTTGTGATCGATGACGCGAGCCTCGACGATCTCGCCGGCATCGAAGCGCTCCTGCATCCCGCGCCACTTGCGCTCCAGCCCGGCGCGTCGCAGGGAGAGGACCGCGTGGCCCTCGGGGGATTCGGGCTGCAGCACATACACCAGGACCTCGTCGCCGACCGACAGCTCGGGGCGGCTCTCGTCGCCTCCGTCGCGTCCTCCGTCGCGGTCGCGGCCGCCGTCGCGGTCTCGGCCGCCATCTCGGTCTCGGCCGCCATCTCGGTCTCGGCCGCCATCTCGGCCGTCGCGCGGGCCGCGGCGGCTCATCAGCTCGCGGTTGCTGACGACGCCTTCGCTCTTGCCGCCGAAGTCGACCAGGATCTCGTCGGGGTCGATTCGGACAACGGTGCCCTCGACCACGTCCCCGTGCTTGAGGCTCTTCACCTCGTTGTCGGGGTTGTCCATGAGCTGTGCCATGGTCATCGGCTCTTCAGGCGCCGCCGATGCCGCCCCGTTCGTGGAGCCTGCCTCCGCCTCGCCAGCCCCAGTGACCGAGGCCGTTTCAGTGACCGGGGCCGTTTCCGAAACGTCCGCGTCGCCGCGGGCGCCGCTGGAGCCGTCGGGCTCCGTGGTGCCGCTGGTGGGAATCTCGCTCGACGCTTCCTGGACTCCCCCGCTGGCATCCTCGGTCTGACCGCTGATCGGAGCGTCGGTGGAACCTTCCGGGCCCTCGGCAGCGGGCGGTTCCTCAGCCTGGCCGCTCGTCAGGGTATCGCTGGAGGCCTCAGGGGCCTCGGCGGCGGGCGACTCCTCGGCGGCGGGCGACTCCTCGGCCTGGCCGCTCGTCGGGACATCCGTCGATTCGCCGGCTGCGTCCGAACTCTCGGAGCTCATCGAGGCATCGGCCCCGCCGGCTGACCCCTGCTCGTCGGGCTGCGCCGCGGCGGCTGGCTCGGCCTCGGGGTGCTGCGAAGTCGTCTCGTCACCGGAATCGGGCGCCGGCGTTTCGGTGGTGTCGGCCGCTGCCCGGTTCGTCTCGTCGATCAAATGTAGGTACGCTCCTGTCCAAGATGTCCGGGGCATACGAAACGCCCTTCACGCAGAAGGGCGTCGACATCGTTCTTTCGGTCTCAGGTGCGGCCTGCGGTCACGTACGGACGACTCGGTGCTCCTTCTGCCTAGGGACGGGACGACGCGCTCTCGCGCGAATATGGGGTTGTATGCCACACGGCCAGCGGACGATACCACACGTGCCTAGAGTCCCCTCTGATCGTGCCTGAGCTCCCCGACCTCACCGTGGTGGCGGAGGAGCTCGGGCGGCGGGTCGCCGGACGCCGAATACGTGAGGCCACCGCCCCCACCCCCATCCTGCTGCGGGCGACGCCCGAGGAGCTCGCCGGCCTGCGGGACGCAGTGCTTGGCATCGCGCAGCGTCGTGGCAAGTTCCTCCTCCTCCCGATCACGCTCAAGGCTGGATCGTCGCTGATGCTGGCGGCCAATCCGATGCTTGCCGGTCGCTTCTGGCTCATCGGCGCCAAGGAGCGCGTCCGAGCGCGGACGGGACTCCGTCTTCGCTTCGACGCCGCAGACGAGGAGCTCCGATACGTCGACCGCGAGATGCTGGGCAAGCTCTATGTGCTTCCACCGGATCGGCTTGACGACATTCCGGGCTGGGCTGAGATGGGCCCCGACGCCGATGACCCGGGGCTCACGCTGGAGCGCTTCCAGGAACGCATCCGCCGGCACCCCGGGGAGCTGAAGCCGCTGCTGCGTAACAGCCGCTTCGTGGCGGGCATTGGAAACGCGTACAGCGACGAGATCCTGTGGGAAGCGGGCCTGGCGCCGTTCCGGCGACGCAGCACCCTGCGCCCCGAGCAGATCGAGGCGCTTTACCTCTCCATGCGCGCCGTCCTCGCCGATGCCACCGCGCGCCTCCGAGAGCTCGTGCCGCCGAACATCGAGACCCAGCGTCGCGAGTTCCTCAAGGTCCACCTCCGGGGCGGCCAACCCTGTCCGCGCTGCGGGCGGGAGCTGAGACAGATCGGCGGACGAGAGGCAACCACCTTCTGCCGGACCTGCCAACCGCCGATGTAGCCGTTGCCGGCCGGCGCGGCCTCAGGGGATGACGAGGACGTCGCCGATGGTGAGGACGTTCGGATCGGCGATGCCGTTCGCGGCCTGGATCGCCTCCACCGTCGTCCCGAACTGCTGTGCGATGGCGGCGAGGGAGTCGCCCTCCTGCACGACGTAGGTACGTTGCGCCGGTGGCGCGGGCGTGGCCGTCGGGGCCGGAGTCTCGGGCGGCGGTGTCGGCGCCAGGGTTGCCGTGGGCGCCACGGTCGGCGCCGATGACACCGTGGGCGTTGCTGTCAGCCTGGGGCTCGCAGACGCCGATGGAGACGGGGACGATGCGGTCGCCGCGCCATTCGGCCGGTCGTCGTTGGTGGCAGTCGCCACCGCGAAGGCCCCTGCGCCGATGACCGTAGCCACCACCCCGAAGGCCACAAGCCTCCCGCGGCCGGCGCCCTGCGCGCGCCCCGCGATGCCGCGCCAGGCGGGCTCGGGGGCAAGCACCATCCTGGTGGACGCCAGGCCGTCGCCGATGGGGGCCCGGCCCAGCACCGCGATCCCGCGGCGCGCCACGGCCTGCTGATAGCGCTCGCAGCTCGGATGCGAGGCCGTCAGGCAGAACTTCGCCTGCCACTGGCGTTCTATGGGAACGGGGGCAGAGTCCGAGTGGCAGCGATGCGCGGCATCGAAAGCGTCGATGGCTGAGCGGCGGTCGCCGCTCAGCCCCAGGAGAGGACAGACCCGATTCACCCCACGAGGATAGGTCGGCAGCACGAAGCCCCGCCGGCTAATCCGACGGGGCTCTGAGCGAAAAAATCCCGGCGACGACCTATTTTCCCAGGAGGTTGCCCCCCAAGTATCTTCGGCGCTGAAGAGCTTAACTTCCGTGTTCGGGATGGGAACGGGTGGAGCCTCTCCGCTAGCGTCACCGGGCATATTCATTTCCGACCTCGGCCACCAGAAGGCAGCCTCGAAGAGTTGGAAGCGACGATTTCATCGAGCGCGGTCGTTGCCGCGTGATCCCGATCGCGATCCAGCAGCGTGCTAGTCGCGTGAACTAGGTCAAGCCCTCGACCATTAGTGCCTGCTTCGCTCAACGCATTGCTGCGCGTACACGTGCGGCCTATCAAACAGCTAGTCTCGCTGCGGTCTTACC
>Ga0136611_10000840_pt1 | contig 20697 bp, 16 predicted proteins | sample AntDrymUQ2232306_2_FD_106645 | JGI IMG/M metagenome (GOLD analysis project Ga0136611, IMG submission 106645) | Polar desert sand microbial communities from Dry Valleys, Antarctica - metaG UQ223 (23.06) | ecosystem: Environmental > Terrestrial > Soil > Desert | place: Antarctica: Dry Valley...
CCGCACCGTAGCCACGGCGGCGGTGTGCCGGATGCGTCAGCACCTCGGCGATCCCACCAATCCGTACCGGCGAACCGTCGAGCAACGCATCGCGTTCGAGGATGCCAGCGTGGGCAACCAGCATTCCGGTATCAGCGCGAATGCAGATGTCCCACTCGGGGTCAGCCCAGCGCACACGTTCCAGTCCCGGCGGACCTTCCAGCCCGTTCGGATAGACGCTGGCGTCAAGCGCGTAGAGCTCATCTATGTCGTCCCGCGACATATCAATGCGGCGTTTGAGGATGACCTGCATCGTTCGCCACTCCCGTGTCAGTCGGATGGCCGCTGATCCGCAAAGCATACGTTGACCTCGCATGTTTCGTTGTCATCCAGATCCTGCGACATCCGGGTTCGTGACGGTGGATCAGGACACAAACATGCAGCGTGACGGTTCGTTCCTTGCCTGGCCTGTCCGGTTGGACAGGACGCATCTCAGCCGCTCGGTGGATGTGCCTGGGGGCATGTCGGACGATATCAGGGCTGGAGATTGACGACGATGTCGATCCAGCCGCGAGGACGCGGACCCGGCTCACTGATCCTGAGCGCGGCTCCCGCCCGTGAGCATCGTGACAGGGATCGACATTCCGGCAACAGGCTCACGCGCCGGAAGCGCGCCACAGCGTCACACACCGATCCCAACTGGCCAGCCCGTATAATCAACACTCGTTGCGACGTTTGGACCCATCGGCTCAGCGCAATGAGGAACGAGGAACCGACCGTTCGGAGCACCGAGGAGACATCCTCATGGCACGACTGGCTCCCCATGATATCGACGAACTGACGGTCGATGAGACCATCTATGGTCGGTTTGTCACGATCGAAGAGTATCTGAGTATCGAGGAAAGCAGTCCTGTTCGCCATGAGTATGTTGCGGGCATGCTGTACGTGATGACAGGCGGGAGTCTGCGACACAGTGAACTCATCGGGAACGTGTATACGGCTGTTCGGCCCGCTGCCCGGCAACAGCGCGGTCGAATCTATGCTTCCGATGCCCTTGTCGAAGTGGACGCCGACCACATTTACTACCCTGATGTGGTCGTTACATGCGCTGCCCGCGACACCGACGATCGGATATTGAAGCATCCCTGCCTTGTGGTCGAAGTCTTGTCACCGAGCACGAAAGCCACCGACCGGCGTGAAAAGGCAAGCGCTTATCGGACCATCGCGAGTTTGCGGTCGTACCCCATCGTTCACCAGGATCGGACACTCATTGAGCACTTTTTCCGTGATGAGAGCGGTGTCTGGCACTTGGAATTCTTGACAGATGGAACCGTGACGTTACGCTGCCCTGCGATCGAGGTGCGGTTGCCGGACATCTACGAGGAGTTCGTACCTCCTGAGAACGAATAGCATACACGCAGAAGGCCGGGGCAGAAACGCCCCCGGCCTTCTGCGTGTGCGTGATAGGCGCGATCAGCCCTTGACGGCGCCTGCCGTCAGGCCAGCGACGATCCGGCGCTGGAAGATGAGGGTCAGGATCACGAGCGGAATCGTGATGATGATCGTGGCCGCCATGATCTGTCCCCAGGCGATCTGGAAGCCGCCGGGCGTGTCTGGCGCGAAGCGGAAGATGGCCAGCGTGACGGTGAAGTTCTCCGGCGTCTGGGTGAACGAGAGCGCATAGAGGAACTCGTTCCAGGCCGAGATGAAGGCCAGCAGGCCGGTTGTCACCAGGCCGGGCGCCGCCAGTGGCAGCAGGACGCGGTAGAACGTCTGGAGCGGCGTCGCGCCGTCAACGTAAGCCGCCTCTTCCAGTTCGCGCGGCATCTGCTGGAAGAAGCTCGTCAGCACCCAGACGGTGAATGGCAGCGTGAAGACGAGGTAGGTCAGGATCAGCGCGCCGAGCGTGTTGTAGAGCCCGAGGTCGTTGACCATCGTGTAGAGCGAGCCGAGGATCGCGATCTGCGGGAACATCGTCATTGAGAGGACGATGTAGAGGACCGGCGTCCGGCCGCGGAACGAGAAGCGCCCGAGCGCGTACGATGCGAACGCGCCGATGACCAGCGACAGCAGTGTGACCGATCCGGCGACGATGGCCGAGTTGAGCAACGCGCGCATGAACTGGCCGTTCTCGAAGACAGCCTGGTAATGGTCCAACGTCGGCGATGAGGGGAAGTATTGGACCGGCGTTCTGAACAGGTCGTTGTCGGGCGTGATCGACGAGCGGAACGCCCAGTAGAACGGGAAGATCAGGTAGATCATGATGAGCGCCAGCAGGATGTAGAAGCCGACCCGACCGGCGATGTTGCTACGCTTCTGTGCTGTCTGCATTAGGCCTGCTCCACCTTCAATGTCGTCACGTACGCCACAACGACGATGCCGATGATCAGGAAGATGCCGACGGCGATGGCACTTCCATAGCCGATATCGGAGAAATTGACGAGGTTTTGTTGAGCGTAGACCGCCATCGTCTGGGTCGATCGTCGCGCGCCGAACATCACGTAGAACACATCGAAGACACGCAGCGCGTCGAGCGTGCGGAAGATGATCGTCACGAGAATGGCTGGTCGCAGCAGCGGCAGCGTGATACGCCAGAACTGCTGGAGCTTGTTGGCGCCGTCAACCGTCGCCGCCTCGTAGACATCGGTCGGGATGACCTGCAAGCCGGCCAGCAGCAGCAACGCCACGAACGGCGTTGTCTTCCAGATATCGACGGCGCAAATGGCCCAGAGCGAGTAGCGGTCCTCCGCAGTCCAGGCGATATTGCGGTCGATGATGCCGAGCTTGTCGCGAAACAGGTCGTTGAAGACGCCGAAGATGTCGTTGTACATCCAGGCCCACATCCGGGCCGAGACGACGGTCGGGATCGCCCACGGGATCAGCATTGCGGCGCGCGTGAAGCCGCGCCCTTTGAAGTTGGAATTGACGACCAGCGCGATGATCAGGCCGAGGATGAACTCGGCGACAAGCGTGATGGCCGCGAATTGGACCGTTGTCCAGATCGCGTCGCGGAAAACCGTGTCTTCGATCAGGAAGCGGTAGTTTTCCAGACCGACCCACTCGGTTGGCTGGGCACTGGCGAGGCGCCGGTTGGTGAAGCTGTAGTAGATCGTCTGGACGAGGGGATAGAGGGCAACGAACGCAACGATGAGGAGGGTTGGTACCAGCAGCATCCAGGCCGTGCGGGTCTGGGACGAGGACAGTGCAGTCCGCTTCTTGCGCCGGGGTGGCGTGGCGACGACCTGCGGGGGTTCCACCGCCGGTTGACTCATCTGGCCCTCCTCGCGATAGGTAGACAGGGGAGTCAGGCGCCCCGTATCCACGACTGGCTACGTCCAATGGACCACTTTTCCCTGTCATCCCGACGCAAGGAGGGATCTCTCGTCAGGCAACTCGGGTATCAAGGAGAGATCCCTCCTTGCGTCGGGATGACAGGGAAAAGATTGTGCTTCGCACAGGGTAACGCGAATCGCCGCGCCTGTGAAGCCTTTCTGGCAACAGACGCGGCGATCGTGGTCGTTAGCCGAGCAGGCGCTCGATGCGCTGGGCGACGCTTGGGATGATGTCCTCGGCGCTACCGCCGGTGAGGATCTCGTTGACGCCCTGGAAGAACTCGGTCGAGACCTGGTTGTAGTTCTCGCCGGTCGCCTGCGACGGACGCGCCACGCGCGTGACACCGGCCAGGTTCTCCAGATACGGCTGGGCGGCGATGACCTCAGGGTCCTCGGCCACCGCAATGGTGAGCGGCACGAACGACGCGACGATCGCGCGCCACTTCACTACTTCGGGGCTGACCATGTACTTGACGAACTCGGTCGCTGCTTCCGGCTCTTCCGAGTAGGACGAGACGGCAAGCTGCCAGCCACCGAGCGTGCCGACCGGGTCCATCCCTTCGCCAGTCGGTAAGCCTGTGACATCGAACATGCCGGCGACCGCCGAATCGTCGGCCTGGCCGAGCGAGTAGGCATACGGCCAGTTACGCATGAAGGCCGCGTTGCCGCCCTGGAAGGCGTTGCGCGCGTCTTCTTCCTGATACCCGGTAACACCGGTTGGCACGATCCCGCCGACCCAGCTACCGATCTGGTCGAGAATTGCCTTGGCCTCGTCGTTGTCGATCGTGACCTCACCGTCCTCGACGATCGTGCCGCCACCAACCGAGGCGATCCATTCGAGGGCATTGCAGGTCAACCCCTCGTAGGCATTACCCTGGAAGACAAAGCCGGCGAAGTTCGGGTTGTTGGCCGCTTCGCCTTCCATGATGGTGGTCGCCATCTCCTCGAGTTCGTCCCAGGTGGTTGGCGGGCCGTCGTAGCCGTAGGTTTCGAGCAGGTCGGTCCGGTAGTAGAGAATGCCGAAGTCACCGAACCACGGCGCACCAACGAGCGCGCCGTCGATCGTGTTGTTCTCGACGATCGACTCGTACCACTGGTCGGTTACGCCCTCGAAGGCCGGTCCAAGGTCGAGCAGATGCGGGGCGAACGCGCCCGGCCAGATGACATCGACCATCATCACATCGATATCACCCGACTGCGCGTCGAAAGCGCGCTGGTAGGTGGCGTAGGTCTCGGTCGCGCTCTCGGGGCGCGGGATGACCTCGATCTCGATGCCGGTTGCCTCGGTGAACTTGGCGGCCAGTGTCTCGTCGAGCTCGTTACCGATGCCGACACCGTCACCGTAGTAGGTAAGCGAGGCACCGCTGTAGGCAGACGCCTCATCGGCGTTCGGGACGTCGGGCGCGACTTCGATGTCCATCTCGCCACCAGCCATCGACTCGGTTGGCGAGGCGTCCGGCGATGCGGTCATACCCGCTTCGGTCGGGGAAGATTCGGCGTCGGCTTCTGTTGGCGACTCTTCGGCCTCGCCCTCGGTCGCGGTGGCTTCGTCCGCCGGCTCGGTTTCGGCGGCGCCGGCCGGTTCGGTCGGATCGACCTCGTCAACAACAGGATCTTCCTCGTCGTCACCACAGGCGGCCAGCAGCGCGCCGATGGCGGGAATTGAGAGGCCGAGCATGACCGAGCGCCGCAGCACCTCACGCCGGTTCAACCGGCCGGCCATCGCCTGTACGAGCAATTCGTTGTACCGCGTGTCGTTGGAACCTGTCATGGACGGCTTCCTCCTTGTGATGCCCAACGCGGACCAATGTCCACAACCAACCAGTTTCCCGTCCTCAGACGTGAGGATCTCTCCTCGACCTACGGCAAGATGCCAGCTTCGGTTTCACAGTCAACCTGGGGACCGATCACATCCAGGGAAGAGACTGAAGAACCGTGCGATGCATGGCTGAGATACCGTACTTGCCAGAGGCATTGTTCAGCAATCCGCGTGCCGCAGTCACTTGACGATCCGCGCGGCACGCGGTGCTTACCGTAACACGAACAATTTTACGGTCAACGTGTCGCGTTACGATTAGCGCACAGCGTATGAGGTATGCGGACATCGACAAGCCAGCATTACTGCGGCATCGATATCCGCAAGGCGCATCAGTTGCCAGCGCCGTCCGGATCAATCCGATCTACCTGACGCCGACCGCGAGTGCGCGCCCTTCAATGAAGGTGAAGTCGGGGCGGCGGAACATTGATTCGGCAGCGTCGGGGGCCGAGAGGCGGCGGAGTTGTTCGCGCTGCTCCTCGCTGAGGGTGTGGATGCCGGGCGAGGTGGTGCAGAGGTACGGCATCGCGACATCCAGGAAGCCGCGCTCGTCCTCGGTCAGCGGGTGGACATACTCGCGCATCCGCAGGTAGCCGCGCACCTCGCGCAGACCAGCGGTGTGGAAGTAGCCGCGTAGCTTGTGGCCGGTGAACCAGTCGACATGCCCCTCGCTGCCGGTTTCACCGTGCGGGAGCGTGCCCTTCAGCGCGATCAGCAGATCGTCGGGCATCGGGCCAAGCATCATCGTGTGCATCTCGACATCCTGGGCAGCCACCTTGCCGCCGGGCCGGACGACCCGCACCATCTCGCGGATGGCCCCGACCGGGTCCGGCTCGTACTGCAACGACCCCGCGCACCAGACGGAGTCGAACGAGGCGTCCCCGAAGGGCAGCGGGTGGAGTGGCCCCTGTTGCAGCTCGATCTGATCGCGATAGGGGGCATCGGCGATCCGGCTGGCAGCCAGGTCGAGGTTGCCCTGGTCCGGCTCAACGCCGACGATCCGTCCCTCCGGCCCAATCAGGCTCGTGATCCAGCCGAAATGGGTGCCGCTCCCGCATCCGAGATCGAGGACGCGGTCGCCCGGCAGTAGCTCGACCTGGTTCAGCAGCGAGTGGTAGATCTCCGCCATCGCCCGGAAGTGGCGATGCATCCAGAAATCGCTCGTCAAATCGAGCGCCGCGTCGCTGCGCATGACGGTGCGGTGGGAGCGTTCGTCGTGCATGGGTAGTCCTTTCGGGAGCCGGGAACCGGGACCCGGGGGCGTCGGAGATCCATCCCCGAATCCCGAATCCCGGTTCCCGACGTTACTCGTCTCGCAGCGACGCGGCGAACGCATCGACAAACGCATTGATCTCGGGTTCGTCCATCGGGGTCGAGAGGCAGCCGGTCAGGGTTGGGGCAGTGAAGATGCCGCGCGCGAGCATGCCGTTGAAGACGGTCTTTCCTCGCGCCGCCTCTTCAGCAGTCGGCAGGCTGTCGCGGTAGTCGCGGATTGGCCGGTCGTGGAGGTGGATCTGCGCGAGCGATCCCATCCCGGTGACCTGACCCTGGACGCGGGCGCCGTCCATCGCTTCGGCCAGCCCCTCGCGCAGCATCGCACCGAGCCGGTCGAGGCGCTCGAACTCCTCGCGCGTCAGCTTCTGCATCGCGACCAGCCCAGCGATCATCGTGATCGGGTTGGCGTTGAATGTGCCGCCATGTGGGGCACGCGGGGAACCCTGCGACGGATCGAAGACGCTCATGACCTCTGCCGAGCCGCCGAAGGCGCCGACCGCGAAGCCGCCGCCGATGATCTTCGCCATCGTCGTCATGTCGGGCGTGACGCCCAGCGTCGACTGCGCGCCGCCGTAGGCGGTCCGCAACGAGATGACCTCATCGAAGATCAGGACGATCCCGTGGGCATCGCACAGTTCGCGCAGCCGTTGCAGGAAGTCAGGCTCGGCTTGGACCAGCCCGGCCCGCAGCGGCATCGGGTCGATCAGGACCGCCGCCAACTCGTGCTTGTGCTCGCTGATGCGCCGCTCGGCCATCTCGGTGTGGTTGAAGCGCAGGACGACCACTTCATCCAGCACCGACTGCGGTGTGCCGTGCGAGTAGGCGGTCGAAATCGGATCGCCATCGCCCCAGTTGCTCGGGTTCGAGGCCAGGCTGACCTCGACGAAGTCGTACGACCCGTGATAGCAACCCTCGAACTTGACGATCTTTGGCCGTCCCGTATAGGCGCGCGCCGCCTTGACAGCCATCATGACCGCTTCCGAGCCGGAGTTGGTGAAGCGCATTCGTTCGAGCGACGGAATCCGCTCGACGAGCAATTCGGCCAACGCGATCTCGTGCTCGGTCGGCATCGCGAAGGCGGTGCCGTACTGAAGCTGATCGATGACGGCAGCGTTGATGTCCGGGTCGGCGTGACCGTGGATCAGCGAGGTGTAGTTGTTGAGGAGGTCGAAACGCTCCTGGCCGTCGGCGTCGATAACGACAGCGCCCCTGCCCCGCGCCGCGTACGGCGGGTAGGGCGACTGGTAGATGGTTGTGCGCGAATTGCCACCCGGCATGACCTGCCGCGCGCGCGCATATAGCCTCGCTGCCTCAGACTCTGCGGACCGAAACGCTTCCTGTTGTCTGTCAGTGACGACCATGCTGGTCCCTGCCTCCTTCAGAATGGCGTGCGACAACGTCACGTCGTGCTGATGGGAGCGTAGAGCCGATGGCGATGAAACGCAAGATTCAGCCGCAGGGACCGATCAGAAGTCAGCGGCGCTGAGAATGGTCTGCCAGTCGTCCCGGCGTGGCTCGACGTGGAAGTCAGTATTTGCGCTGTGGACAACGTCGGCAACTGTCACGATCCCGGTTGGGAGGTGGGCGCGGTAGAGTTCTTCGCGGCGGACGAGCGCGCCCGCTCCGATATGGAGATGGGGATGTGGGGCCGTGTGCGCCCGCTCCGGGTGCCAATGCCAGGCGATGATCTCCTGCTCAGACTCGTCACGAATCGCGTAGGTGTAACCGGTGATCACGACTTCAAAGCGGTTGCGGCCAGTCGTCATCACCGTTCCAATCTGGAACCACTCGTACATCGTCAGCGCCAGACGGCCCATTCTGGACGGGAGTCCTCTGGCAAGCACAAACGCTCCAGGCGGCCCTGGCGGCCGAAACCGCTCCTCCGTCCGAACGATGTCAACTGTGACGCACGAGACAATGGCCTGAAGGTGCTCCTCGTAGCGCAGCATCGCCTGGCGGGGTGTTCGTCCACTCACCGTTCGTGGGGACCACTCGTGACGAACGGCAGCAGCGACGCGACTTCCATGATTCTGAGATGGTTGGGATGGTTGTCGACATCACCGAACTCTCGGCTGCGCCATTTCCGAAGGAACTCGTCGCCACTCATATCCAGCCAGTAACGCGCGCTTTCGTCGAAGAGCGTCCGTGCCTCGTCCCGTGTCATGTGGATGACTGCGGGCACAGGCTCATCATCCTCTGCTGTCAGTTCCTCATCATGCTGTGGTGTCGCGCTCACGATGGCCTCCATCCGTTCGGGGTCTGGATCGTCGTTGGGCATCAGCATGTAGACGTCAATGATGGCCAGATGGTTCGGCCAGTAGTCGTTGCCGACGAACTCACCGGCGTGCCAGCGTCGCTGGAACTCGGCTCCACTGATGAACAGCCGCTCACGTGCACGTCGGTCGAACATCTCCCATGCCTCTTCGCGTGTCAGGAAGTGGAAGTTCGGTGCTTGTCGAGCGATATCGACAAGGTCAGCAATCTGGCGCGAGTCTGGTTGCTCATCTTCGACGAGTGGAAGGAGTTCGGCGACTGAAGCGATTGCCTCGCGGACGTACTCATCCGTCTCGTCCTCGTACTCGCTCGCGTGCCAGCGTCGTCTGAATTCCTTTCCGGTTACGCCCAAATAGTAGCGTGCGTTCTGATCGAACAGATTACAGCGCTCTTCGTGAGTTGGCGCATGCATTGGATCGTCGGTGGTTGGTGTGTCGGTGTGCTCTGCGTCCATCATTTTCTGCTCCAGCGTTCACCGTTTCATTCTAACGCACCGCCTGCAGTCCGTCGCGATTATGTATAATTCATCGTTTGTGCGTGCGACAGTAGATCACGATGGCAGGGCGGTAGCGAGACGGTGACAGACGAGATTCGGGATCAGGCGGAGATCTCGCGGGAGGCGGCAAGACGGCGGACGTTCGCGATTATTTCGCATCCGGACGCCGGGAAGACGACGCTGACCGAGAAGCTGCTGCTGTATGGTGGCGCGGTCAACCTGGCTGGTTCTGTCTCGGCCCGCAAGGCGCAGCGCCAGGCGACCAGCGACTGGATGGCGATGGAGCGCGAGCGTGGCATCTCGATCACGTCGACCGTACTGTCGTTCCCATATCGCGGCTGCCAGATCAACCTGCTCGACACGCCCGGTCACCAGGACTTCTCCGAGGACACCTACCGGACGCTGACGGCTGCCGACAGCGCCGTGATGGTCCTCGACGCCGCCCGTGGCATCGAGCCGCAGACGCTGAAGCTGTTCGAGGTCTGCCGGCGACAGGGCATCCCGATCTTCACCTTCGTCAACAAGCTCGACCGCCCGGCTCAGTCGCCGCTGGCGCTGCTGGATGAGATCGAGCGGACGCTCGGAATGGCTGTCTGCCCGATGAACTGGCCGATTGGCGATGGGCCGGACTTTCAGGGCGTCTACGACCGCGCGACCGACGCCGTCCACCGCTTCGAGCGCACCGAGCACGGCGCACACCGTGCGCCAGTGCGGGTGGCGGGTATCGATGACCCGACGCTGGACAGCCTGCTCGGCCCCGGACCCGCCGCGAAGCTGCGCGAGGATGTCGAGCTGCTGGAGCTGGCCGGATCGCCGTTCGATGCGGCGCGGGTTTTGGCCGGTGAGCTCACGCCGGTCTTCTTCGGCAGCGCGCTGACCAACTTTGGCGTTCAGCTCTTTCTGGATGCGTTTGTCGACCACGCGCCGTCGCCGGGAGCGCGGACGACTGATCTGCGGGCGGTCGAGGCCAGCGAGCCGATCTTCTCCGGCCAGATCTTCAAGATTCAGGCAAATATGGACCCTCGTCATCGCGACCGGGTTGCGTATCTGCGCGTTTGCTCGGGCAAGTTCGAGCGCGACATGGCCGTCCGCCACGCGCGGACTGGCAAGCTGCTCCGGCTCTCACGCCCGATGAAGCTCTTCGGCCAGGATCGTGAGACGGTTGAGGAGGGTTACGCTGGCGATGTCGTTGGTCTGATCAACCCCGGAGCCTTCGCGATCGGCGACACGGTATCGAGCGAGCCGGTCGGCGCGTTCCCGCCGCTGCCGCGCTTCGAAGCCGAGCACTTCGCGCGGCTGGAGAATACGCGCACCGACAAGTACAAGCAGTTCCTGCGTGGTCTGGAAGGGATCGAGGAGGAGGGCGGTATCCAACTGCTCTATCCAGTCGATTCTCACCGCCGCGAGCCGATCCTTGCTGCCGTCGGCCAACTCCAGTTCGATGTCGTGCGCGCCCGCCTCGAAGCTGAGTATGGCGTGGAGACGCGGCTCGATGTGCTCGGCTACGAGCATGCCCGCTGGGTGCGGGCCGATCCCGAGACGCTCGTGACCCTTGGCAACTCGCGCGGACGCCTGCGCTGCGAGGACCGCGATGGCCAGCAGGTCGTCCTCTTCTCAACCCGCTGGGACCTCTCCTACGCGATCGAGAACTTCCCAACTGTCGAGTTCTCCAACACTGTCTGGGATGGCCGGCTGGAACTGACGGCGCACTGACCCGATTCTGGGTGCGCGCTTACTCGAAAATCTCGGTGACCGCGAGCGTGAACCCTGGCAGGAGATCGCCGCCATCAAGAGTGTCGCCGTCCCCCAGCACGCGAGCGATCGGCCCCTCAGTGTAGACAGTCACGGTGCGCTGGATGGGATGGACAACCCAGACCAGTTGAACGCCTGCGCGCAGGTATTCAAGCACCTTTTCGTGGACCTCATTCGCGCTGTCTGACGGCGAGACAACCTCAACGGCGAGGTCAGGTGCGAGTTCAAGGAACCGACGGCGCTCTTCGCGAGGAGGTAATCGATCTGTCCGAACAAACGAGACATCCGGTATCCGCACCGTTTGTGGATCACGCGCGAAAATGTATGCGCCGTCGGCACCACCGACCCGTCCCAGCTTGCGCGGGTATACGAACGTCCGCAGTGCGGAAAGGATTCCACCGGCAACATCACTGCTGTCAAAGCCTGACATCGGTAGTCGAACCAACTCTCCTCGCACAATTTCGTAGCGATAGCCATCGTCTGGCATTGCCAGCAAGTCGTCGGCCGTCAGCAGCGTTGCAGTGATTGGTTCGGCAGCCATCTGGCAACCCTCTCAGTGACAGGCAAGGTATTGTGCGCAACGATACTCGATTTCCGCGCTACGTTTCCTATGGCACCCAGGTGATCAGCGCGATGACGCTCGGGAGCTGGAAGTCGTCGATGCCTTCGGGCATGGCGGCGAGCAGGTGCTGGAGTTGCTGATCCTTCTCGGAGCCTTCGCTGAGCCAGAGGCGGCGGCGGGCGCTCTCGACGATATCCATGTCGCCCATTGGCCGCATCCGTCGCCAGGAGAGGCGCACCTCGGGCATCGCGCCGCGCGCCAGTAGCAGGTGCTGGAACTCGCGCGCTCCGGGGAGCTGGTGACGGAACTCGCCATGGATCTGCTCCCATATCCGGGTAAAGCCGCCGGAGGGGGCGCGGTCCATCAGCATCACGCAGCAACGCTCGCGGGTGGCGCGCTCGATGCCGTCCAGAAAGGCGTTGATCTCACGGATGTCGTAGCCGACATGGGCGGCGAGCGTGAAGTCGGCTTTCAGCGCCTCCGATCCTTCCGGCCAGCGCAGGTGGTGGATATCGATGTTGTCGATCCCGTGCTCCTGCATACTGCCACGCAGCACGCCGATCATCCCCTCGCTCGGATCAACGGCGATCACCTTCTGGCTGCTGAGCGCTAGCGGGAGCGCGTAGCGGCCACCACCGGCACCGATGTCAAGCCAGGTCGCGTCGGAGTTCGACATGGCGCGCAGCTCGTTGAGCAGGTCGTCGTCAGTGCGGCGTGGGTCGTCGGCGAAGTGGTGCGCGATCGGCGCGTAGTAGTCCGCCTCACGCCACTCGCGCAGTCGTTCGACCTGCTCGTACTCGGCCTCAACCTGTTCGCGCCAGGCGATGCCAAGTTCGACGGGATCGGGGTTCAGCGGGGATCGGTTTGTCATTGGTGTGCTTCGTCACTTTCTATGTACAGCCGAGATTGGGGCTTGCACGGAACGCGAACGTTCCCCCTGTCATCCTGAACCGCAGTGAAGGATCGCTCAGCGTACGTGACAGGAGCGCCAGCCGGAAGCAGGCCGCGTCGGTCCTCGTGTGCATCTTTTGTGTCAGGCCAGGCGATCCTTCACTGCGGTTCAGGATGACAGGGGGAACGGGTGCGGTCCTCGTCTCACACTCGTCTTGTGGAGTATCGCATCACTCAGTTGATCTCGGTGGCCGTACAAAGTCGTCCAGCAGATCATTGAGGACCGCGTCAAGATCGTCGGCGACGCCGATGTGGACCGGCGAGGTCTGGATGACGGTGCTGCGCGGGGCCGTCAGCCAGTGGAAGCGCTCGGAAGGCGGCAGCTCCGCCAGCGGCCCGCCATTAGAAGCTCCTTCGGAGATCGCGCAGAACTGGCGCAGGTGACGTTCGATGGTTGGGATGTCGGTTTCGGGTGCGAGCGCCAGCAGGCGGATGCTGTCCAGCTCGACACGGGCGCGCAGGTAGCTGGTCGTTCGGGCGAAGATGACGACGCCAACGTTGATGGACTCGCCCCGCTCGACCCGTGGGACGACCCGGATGATGGCGTAGCTATACCACACGGTGCGTCGGCCTCGGTGCGTAGGGGATCGGCCCACGTGCCTGGGCGTCGATCGCTTCCTGGAGCCAGGCACGCGGGCCATTCAGCCGCTGGCTGAAGTACGACACGTACGCCTCGCGCTGCTCCTCGATCGACGCGAACAACTCCTCGTCGCCGAGCCACTCGTCCGGAACGCAGTCAACGACGGCGCGGATGATGTCCTCGGTCAGCCTCGGGCGCAGGCGGGCGTCGGCAGCGTTCAGATCGCCTGCCTGATGCAACAGAACGTGGTCCTTGACCTGTGGGAAGGGCGATTGGACCCGGCTCTCCCAACCCTGCCAGGCATGGTGAAAATAGATGGCTGCGCCGTGGTCGATCAGCCAGTATCGGCCACGCCAGACGAGCAGGTTCGTGTTGCGCGGCGTCCGGTCGATGTTGGTGATAGCGGCGTCGAACCAGACGATGTCAGCGGCCAGTTCCGGCGAGAGGTCGCGGTCGGCGGCGGGATCGAACGCCAGCGCGCCGGGCAGGTAGGCCAGCCCGAAGTTGAGACCAACACTGGCACGCAGCAGATCCTGGATCTCCGGGTCCGGCTCGCCAATCCCGAAACCGTCCTCAAGGCTGACGACAGCGGCGTCCGGCACCGGCAGGCCGAGCGCCTGGGCCAGCCCAGCTCCGAGGCATTCGGCGACGAGTGCCTTCTTGCCTTGCCCCGCCCCGAGGAACTTGACGACGAAGGCGCGACCGTCCGCCGTGTCGACGACGGCTGGCAGCGAGCCGCCCTCGCGCAATGGCACGACGTAGCGCACGCCGGTCAGTCGCTCGATCGTTACGAGACTGTCCATCTCCGGCGTATTCACGTTGGCGAAGCCTGTGTCATCATGCCGGAAGTCTACACGCGGGACACTCTGGAGAATCAGCTCAATAGCGTCAATGTAGGGGCCGGGCGCCCTCTGGGCAGGGTGATTCGCCCGACAATAGGATCGGCGTTCAGCCGATCACAATGACCAATAGCAATAGTCATGGGCGACGTAACATTGTCCTATTGTGGCCGCTGAACGCGGTCCTATTGTCGGGCGAATCGCCGATTCGCCCCTACATTGATCGGATTGAGGCGCGATGGTGACGCTATCTGGCTTTGGAGACGAGATTTCGACCGATCTGGATGAGCAACTGGACACATTGCAACAGGCCGGTATCGATCTGCTCGACCTGCGCGGCGCGTGGGGCAAAAATGTCCTGGAGCTCAGCGATGCCGAGGTCGCGACGGTGCGTGACACGTTGGCCGAACGCGGGATGCGAGTGTCGTGCGTGGCGACTCCGGTTGGGAAGGCGCCGGTCGCTGGGGACTTCGCCCAGCAGCAGGCGGCGCTGGCGCGTGGGATCGAAATCGCACAGGCGCTCGACACGGCCAACGTCCGCATCTTCTCCTACTACATCCCCGATGGCGACAAGCCGGGGCGGCACCGCGACGAGGTCATCCAGCGACTGACGGCGCTCGTCGCGCAGGCACGAGCGACCAGGATGACGTTGCTGCACGAGAACGAGCGTGGCATCTACGGCGACTCCCCGGCCCGCTGCCACGACCTGCACGCGACGATCGACTCGCCACACTTCATGGCCCTCTGGGACCCAGGCAACTTCGCCAGTTGCGGCTTCCGGCCCTATCACGAGAGCTGGGAACTGCTCCGGCCCTACATCGGCTATGTGCATGTCAAGGACTACAACCGCGCCGCAACCCGCGTCGTCGTCGCTGGCGCTGGCGATGCGGAGTGGCCGGAGTGTATGCGCGCCCTGATCGCTTCCGGCTACGATGGCGTCATCGCCCTCGAACCCCATCTCGCCCACGCAGGCAAGGCTGGCGGATTCACTGGCCCTGACCTGTTTGTGGAGGCGGTCGGGGCGTTGCGCGGGGTGATGCGTGATGCATGAGGCGGGTGTCAGCTACCAAGCATGTTGCTGATGCTCAGTGATTGAAGCTATCGAACGTCCGAATGAGTTGTTTTCTCAAAGACGAACAGGTAATTCAGACCAAGCTCGAAGGATTCGGATTTGATGAGCGCTAATCCATCAACTGAAAAGAGCGATGGTGTCAGGCGTGGATCAAATCCATAATGCTGCTCAAGGGACATCCCATCGATAGCTCGAATGCGTTTGAGCATGCTGAGTATTGTGTCAATTCTCTTCGATGGAACAGTGACGATCAGCCGACCACCGGGATTGAGAAGATGGGAGCATTGCTGGGCTAACTCTGCCTGAGTTTCGGTTGGTACGTGTTCCAATGTGGCGAGCATCGTTATCGCGTCGAAGCTGTCGGTAGTTGGGAGATCTTTGGGAAACCAGCCCTTGATGAGCCGATATGTTCCCAGGTCGACGGATTCCTCAAGGTCTGGATCAATACCGATGCCCTCGGTGAACCGATCGTCCAGGTAGCGGAACAGTGCCCCGTCACCACACCCGATGTCGAGTATTCGTCCGCGCCTGGGAATGTATGCGACGGCTTTCCGAATCCGAAGTGTTTGAAGCAGACGGTCAGCAGTCTTCAAGCTGAGCCGTCCAGTTGGTTTTCCGTACGGATGTCGAGGATGCTGAGCAGAAAGGACGAGAAGAAGATCTGCGTCCCGACGATCATCAGCGTCGCTGCAGCGACCGCTGGCCGGATCGCATCCAACGGTCCCATGTCTCGGTCGAGCCAGACCCAGAGGATGCCCACATTGATCGCCAATCCAACGCAGAACCCGACGATGCCGAGCACAATGCCTCGCTCGAGCGTGAAGTAGCGGTAGAACCGCAGGATTGTGCCGTCGCGTTGGTCGGGCCAGCGTCCGTACGAATAGGCCTTGGCTGACAAGCCCATCGTCAGCACCTGCACACCGAGAATTGCACAGAGGCAGCCTAGCACGAGCGCATGCACGTCCCAATCGTGCCCGGCAAGTGGGAATGGGCCAGGCGTCAACGCGACCAGCAACAGCGCGCCGAAGACCAGGAGCATGAGTCCGGGAACGAGGAAGACCCAGTCGGGACTGCGCAGCAGCATGAAGCGCAGGTGCCGCCAGCCGTCACGGAAGGAGCGCAGCTTTGACTCGCCGCCCCGTGGATAATAGGTGATTGGCACCTCCGTTATCCTCAGACCCGCTTGTGCCGCGTTCACGATCAGTTCTGACGCAAACTCCATTCCGGTCGACTGTAGCTGCATCCGCTCATAGGCCTCGCAGGTGAAGGCACGCATGCCGCTGTGCGCATCGGAAATCCGCAGTCCGAAGAGCCGGTTCAATACCCAGGTCAGGACCGGATTGCCGATGTACTGGTGTAGCCACGGCATTGCTCCAGGCAGGATCTCTCCGCGAAAGCGTGATCCCAGGACGTAGTCATGAGTCTCATTCTGCAGCGGTGTGATGAGGCGACTCAATTCGGTGAAGTCGTAGGTGTCGTCAGCGTCGCCCATGACGAGGTAGCGACCACGCGCCGCAGCGAACCCGGCCAGATAGGCGTTGCCGTATCCTCGCCGGGGGACGAGGACGACCCGCGCTCCGCCCGCTTCAGCGATCTCGACCGAGCGATCGGTCGAGCCATTGTCGGCGACCACGACCTCACCGGGCAATCCGGCCCGTTCGATTCCGCAGAATGCCTTCTCGACGCAACGCGCGATGGTCGCTTCCTCGTTCAGACACGGCATAACCACGGAGATGACCGGAGCGACATCATCGCTTGACACAGACCACGCTTCCAGTGCACTCACGTTTCCCCCATGATTGCGCTGGCGCCAGATGGCGGAACGCGATAGATCACGATGTCGGTCCGATCGGCAGTTCCCTCGCGGTGGACGCGATCGAGGAGCGGAATCAGCGCGTTGAAGCGCCTCCGTGCTCGAACGAGCCGATCGTCCGCATCAAACCGGAGCCAGAAACGAATCGAGCCTTCGTTCACCAAAAGATAGTCGATACCTGCTCTATTCAACGCCGCGAGTGCATCATCCGGATTCGGGTGAGCTTCCATGAGTTCGATCATGTTCACACCGAGGTGGTCGGTGCGGACAGCGTCGATGAGCGACATAGCGTGGTAGACCTGCGCTTCGTGCATGTACATGGCCGTCTCACCTGGTTGCATACGTGCCTCCAGAACGTGCACTGCCCGATAGCTGGCGTTGGAGTTGAGGTACGTGTCACGCGACACACGACCCAGCACGACACCAGGCGGCCCTTCCCAATGCGTCAGAAAACCGATGAAAAGCAATGAAGAGATTGCCGTACCAAGGAGCGTGACATGTACCGCTGGACGTAGCCAGCGTCGATTCCAAGCGTCACGAAGCAAAAGTGAGACCACGAAACTGAGAGGTGCGCAGACCGGGAGCAAATAGCGCAGTTCCTGGAATCCGAGCGCCCACCCGACTGTGAAGCCGGCCGAAACCAGTATCAGAAAGAGCAGTTCACGCCAGAACCTTCTGGCAAGCGGCACGACGAAGACCAACGGAACGAGCAGGAAGAGCGGACTCGGAATGACTCCCGGCGACAACTCATAGTCGCCGATCTCGTACGCGCGCAGCGGGAGCATGAGGTAGCCCTCGATGGTCCGCGGGCTGAGGATCATACTGTGCGCGTAGTAGTTCATCAACTCGAGCGCCGACCCGCTGAAGGCTTTTCCGCCGTAGACCAACGGCCAGACGGGATTACCGAGCAGGATCAGGTTCTTGATATACCAGGGAGACGCGACGAGCGCGGCAACTGCGCCGAACGCCAGCGTGTCATCGACGGCCTTCCGGATGCGTCGATCGGCGGTCCGATGGCGGCGCCAGGCATCCGCCAGAATCAGCAGCCCCAGCGGTGCGATTGCCGTGACAGCCTGATACTTGCTTCCGAGAGCCAGCCCCGCGAAGATTCCCGCCAGGATGAGCCAGCGGCGACAGCCTGTCAGCCACGCATCAGCCTGCGAGTCGCCAGCATCGACAGGTGCGTCACCGGCATGGAGCGCTGCGACGATTGCGAGAAAGACGAAGCACGCCAGCGCGAGGTCGATGTTTGCAATGCGCGCCCACATCTGCACCTGGGGCGTGGCGACGAAGACCGCCAGTGCAATCCAGGCTGTCAGCCGATCGACACGGCTTCGCGTGAAGCCCCAGAGTGCGACGGCGGTGATTGTGCCGAATGCGACGTGCAGTAGTTGGCTGAATGTTTCGCTGCCGAACGCCAGCCCGACGCCATAGAGGAGTTCCGCCGTGAGCGGCAGGTTCGACCACTCGATCTCCGGAATTGGCCGGATCCAGCCCGTTTCAAGAAAGTAGCGCGGCGCCGCCAGGTGATACGTCAGCGCGTCCCAATGGTGTGGGGGCGTAAGCGCGCCGAAGATCGTCAGAAACAGTGAGGTCCCGAGAACTGCGACGAGCGCGACGACCGCTGGGCGCACCTCGCGTCCCGAGCGCCACGCGAAACAACTGAGCGCTGCGAGTGCGGCGGTGGCAAGCGCGAGGCCGAGTCGGTAGATCCATTCGTTCAGGAGTCCGACGTTGTACCAGATGATGCCCGCGATGCGTGGCATCTCGATATCGACCAGGCGCCCACTGAGCCACTCAGCGAAGTCCGGTAGTGGCCCGTACGAACTTGGCAGGTTGAGGATCAACAGCGTGGACGCGATCATGACGCCGGTCATCGCGACAACCGCGACACCTTGGCGTCGAGCAACGCCCCGTTGGGCGTTGCGCAGGCGCTCGCTGACAGCGATTACGTCCGCGACGGTGGCGGCGATGTCGCGCCGGAGAATGACGGCTGCGATCGCCACGCCCGCGATGAGGACTGGTGGCCGGTACAACCCGACGAGTCCAAGCGCGAGGGATGCATACGCGCCCATCCCAAGCCCGAGGGCCGTCGCAAGCGCTGCCGCTTCAACTGGCGAAACCGTCAGGCGCAGGGCGTGCATAACCCGGCGTCCGACCGCGTGCGACAGGATAAGCGCGAACGCAAGCAACGCGAGATCGAAGAGACGCGCGACTGGCACGAGCGGACTTGTCTCGGTCGCGTCCAGATTCAAGACGATCAGGTGGGCGACGAGCAGAAACACGATCGCAGCGACACCGACGCCCCGCCAGAGGAGCGACGGCGTGCGCCGCGCCGCCACCGAATCACTGTGGACCATCGGCACCCGTCATACGCTCACGCGAATGTCGCTCGTGCGGCACGAACCGGACGTATCCTCGATGACGTGACGCTCCTGCTCCTCGCCCCACCTGGATGCACGCTACCAGGAATTCAACCACTTCCCTGAAAAGCACGTGTAGGAGCATTCGTTATCTCTGGTTCGCATCACGCCTTAACGCGCCCCCGGTCCCTTCACGAAGCGACCCGGCGTCGCGCCGGTGTGGGCACCGTCCGCCAGAACGCGCGCGCCATTGACCCAGACATCGCGGATGCCGGTTGAGAGCTGGTGTGGGTCGGTGAACGTCGCGTTGTCGATGACCGTCTCGGGGTCGAAGACGACGATATCGGCGAACATCCCGGCCCGGAGCTGCCCGCGGTCGGGGATGCCGCAGCGGTCGGCGACGGACGAGGTCATCTTGCGGATGGCATATTCGAGCGGCAGGACGCCCTCGTTGCGGACATACTTGCCGAGCACGCGCGTCCAGGTGCCGTAGGCGCGCGGGTGGGTCGGGCCGTTGGCCTTCGCCCAGGCTGGGTCCATCCCGCCGGCATCGCTGCTGATCTTGTTCCACGGCTGCTGGAGCTGGAGCTTGACGTTCTCCTCCTCCATCGCGAAGTAGATCGTCCCGATCCTCTGCCCCTCGTCGGCCAGCAGATCGACTGCGGCGTCGAACCAGTCCTGACCGCGCTGCTCGGCGATCTCGCTCAGGCGCAGGCCGGTGTACTGCTTGTTGTGTTCCTTCAGGAAGGAGACCGGCATGACATTCTCGGGCCCGATCAGGTCGGCCATCGCTTCCCAGGTGCCGTCCGGGTCGAGGGTCGCCGAGCGAATCCGACGGCGCATCTCCGGGTCGCGTAAGTTCTCGTAGAGCTTGCCGCCCTCGGCGACCCACGGCGGCAGGACAGAGGTCAGGCCGGTCCCGCTGGCGGTGTAGGGGTACATGTCGGCGGTGATATCCAGCCCTTCGGCGCGGGCACGCTCGAAGCGCTCGATCGCCGTCACCATCTTCGGGAAGTTGCGTGTGCCGGACACCTTCAGATGGTAGACCTCGACTGCCGCGCCAGAACGCTGGCCGATCTCGATCGCTTCATCCAACGCTTCGAGGAAGGTGTCGGCCTCGGAGCGCAGGTGGGTGATGTAGACGCCGCCGTATTTCGCCAGGACCGTGCAGACCTCGACGATCTCGTCGGTGCCGACGAAGGCTTCCGGTGGGTAGATCAGCGCGTAGGAGACGCCGATCGCGCCATCCTCCATCGCGTCGGCCATCACACGCCGCTGGATGTTCAACGCATTATCGTCCGACGGCCCCATCTCCATGTCGCGTGCGTATCGGCGCAGTGTGCCACCGCCGAGGAACGAGGCGACGTTCGGCGAGACGCCGACGTCCTCCATCGCCTGGAGCCAGTCGCCGAAGCGCGTCCAGCCCTGCGCCCGTTCGACCCACTCGTCCAGGTCCCAGGCTTGCGGTCGACCGGACATCGGGTTGGTGAAGTGACCGCCGACCGGCGCAGGCGTCCAGGCTTCGCCCATGATTTCCGTCGTCACGCCCTGAGTGATCTTCGAGAGGCAGCGGCCATCGCGCATCAATGGGAC
>Ga0136611_10000841_pt1 | contig 20692 bp, 19 predicted proteins | sample AntDrymUQ2232306_2_FD_106645 | JGI IMG/M metagenome (GOLD analysis project Ga0136611, IMG submission 106645) | Polar desert sand microbial communities from Dry Valleys, Antarctica - metaG UQ223 (23.06) | ecosystem: Environmental > Terrestrial > Soil > Desert | place: Antarctica: Dry Valley...
CCGCCGGCCCCGCCGGCCCGGCGTACGTCGTCCCCGCCGCCCGCGTCATTTCGCCGAGCGGGCGCCAGATTCTGCCGAGCGGGCGCCAGATTCCAGAATCTGGCGCCCGCTCGGCGGGAACCTGGGGCCCGCTCGGCGGAGAGCGGTGGCGCGCGGCGGGATTCGAGGGGGCGGGACGGCCGATCCGCGTCGTCGAGGGCCGCCCCGCCCTGCGGTGGGCTCTCGACATCGCGGCGCCGCTGGCCCCCCGCGGGCGCCGCTGGGGCGACGACCCGTTCGCGCGGAGCCTCGCCGCGTCGTTGGCCGCGCTCGGCCAGTGGGTCACCGTCGACCACCCCGAGACCCGCGGCCGCGCCTCCCGCGACCGCGACGACGTGGTGCTGGTGCTCCGCGGCCTCGAGGCGGTCGAGCGCGGCGAGCACGACACCGGCGCCCGGCTGATGTGGGTGATCAGCCACCCCGAGGACGTCACGGCGGCCGAGTGTGTGGCGTACGACGTGGTCCTCGCCGCCGGACCCGCCTGGGCCGCCGACCGCTCGCGGGCCTGGGGCCGGGAGATCCGGCCCTTGCTCCAGTGCACCGACACCCGGCGCTTCCACCCCGGCCTGGCCGACCCCGATACCGGCCCGGAGGTGCTGTTCGTCGGCAACTCGCGCGGCGAGCTGCGACCGGTGGTGCGGGCCGCCCTGGCGGCCGGCCTCGACCTGACCCTGTACGGCGACGGGTGGGACGGGCTGGTCGACCGCGTCGCGGGCATCGGGGTGCCCAACGACGAGCTCGGCGCGCTCTACGCCTCGGCGGGCGTGGTGCTCAGCGACCACTGGGCCGACATGCGCGAGCAGGGCTTCGTCTCCAACCGGGTCTTCGACGTGCTGGCCTGCGGCGGCCGGCTGCTCACCGACGACGTCGCCGGCCTGAGCGAGGTGGTCGGCGACGCCGTACCGCTCTGGCGGGACGCCGACGACCTGCGGCGGCTGGCCGTCCCGGGCTGGCGCGCGGGCTTCCCCGACACCGCGAGCAGACTGCGCACGGCGGAGCGGGTGATGGCAGAGCACTCCTTCGACGCCCGGGCCGCGGAGCTGCTCGACGCGGCCCTGACCGTCGTCGGGAACCCGGCATAGACTCCCCCACATGTCCGAAGCAGTCCTCCCCGAGATCGGGCTCACGCTCCCACCCATCGAGCTGCGGATGGGCGGCGCGCACTTCCGTGAGGACACCGACTTCGTGGCCGCGGCCATCCGCGACGTCGCCCTCCTGCAGCGCCACGCCGGGCTGACTCGGGAGTCACGGCTGCTCGACTGGGGCTGCGGCGCCGGCCGCCTGGCGGTGGGCATCCGCCAGTCGCTGGGCCACGTCCGCGACTACCACGGCGTCGACGTGCAGCCGTCGCTCCTCGACTGGGCGCGCGACCACCTCACCGACGACCACACCCGCTTCACGCTCGTCGACCAGCGCAACGAGCGTTACAACCCCGACGGCCGGGCCGACTTCGAGATCCCGGCGGACCCCGGAAGCGTCGACGTGCTCTACGCCTACTCGGTCTTCTCCCACATGCTCGAGGCCGACGTGCGCGGCTACGCGCGGACCATCGCCTCGATCCTCGCGCCGCAGGGCCGCGCGGTGATGACGGCCTTCGTCGAGAACGCCGTGCCCGACTGCGAGGAGAACCCCGCCGAGTACCGCAAGCTGGCCTGGAAGGGCCGGCTCCACTGCGTGCGCTTCGACCGCCAGTTCTTCGAGCGGTTGCTCTGGGACGCCGGTCTCGCCGTCGACGAGTTCGTCTACGGACGCGAGACCGACGGCCAGTCCCTCTACTCCCTGCGGCTGCGCTCGAGCATCTGACCGCCTCGATGGAGTCCCACGAGAGGCCCGACCTGGGCTACGTCTTCGTGATGACCTACGGCCGTTCGGGATCGACCCTCGTGCAGGGGATCCTCAACTCGATCCCCGGCTACCTCATCCGCGGCGAGAACTCCGCCGCGCTCAACCACCTCTACGCCTACCACCAGACCCTGCTCGCCGAGAGCGAGCGCGGCAACCTGGTCAACCGTCGCAAGGTCACCCACCCCTTCTTCGGGATGCCCGACTTCCCGCCGGCGGCGTCGCTGGCCGGGATCCGCCGACTGGTCCTCGACACCGTCCTGCGGCCAGAGCCCGACACCCGGGTCACCGGCTTCAAGGAGATCCGGTGGTACCACGAGGACCTCGCGGAGTACGCCGCCTTCCTGCGGCAGGTCTTCCCGGGTGCCCGCTTCGTGGTCAACACCCGCAACCAGGCCGACGTGCTGAAGAGCAAGTGGTGGGCGAAGAAGGACAACAGCGACTACCTCGCCGGCATCGAGCGACGCATCCTGGCGGTAGCCGAGGGCCTCGGCGACGCGGCGTACCGGGTCCACTACGACGACTACGTGGCCGACCCGTCGGTGCTCCGCGGCCTCTACGCCTGGCTGGGTGAGGAATTTGACTCAGACCGGGTGCGGGCGACACTAGGCACTCGTCATTCCGTCTGACGCCCGAACTGTTCGGGCGCCCCAGGCGTCACAACAGTCGTTAGCATCACCCCGCACGTCGACCCCAGAGAGGGAAACCCTTGCTCATTCCCCGCACTAGAGCCGCCCGTACGTCGGTGCTTGCGACCGCTGCCGCCTCCGCGGTCCTCGTCGCCGGTCTCGGCACCCCGTCCATCGCCGGCGCTCCGTCGCCGAGGCCGACGCCGACGCCGACGCCGACGCCGACGTCCTACACGACCTCGGCCGCCATCGCCGGCCAGCGCGCCAGCCTCTCGGTGCTGCCCCCGATCTCCCAGGTCGGCAAGGGTGTCGCCCGCACCGCGGGCGCCCGCACCGTGGTCGCCCTCAAGGTGACCCCGGCCAACGAGAACCGCCCGGTCGTCCTCCAGCGCCGCTCCGGCACCTCGTGGGTCAAGGTCGCCAAGGCCAAGCTCAACGAGCGGGGTCTCGCGGACTTCTCCGTCGGCACCACGCTCGGCGGCCTCCCGATCACCTACCGTGCCATCGCCTTGAAGTTCGAGGGCAAGCCCGCGATCACCACCGATGAGGTCGTCTCGACGGAGTGGGGCATCCCCGACTTCGCCGACGAGTTCGCCGGCAGGTCGTTGAGCGACTCGTGGAGCAACCGCGCGGGTGAGTACAACCCCGCCGGTCTGCGTCGCTGCGCCAAGGGCTCGCCCAAGGCGGTCAAGGTCGCCCGTGGCGCCGTCCAGCTGAGTGTCCTCAAGGACAAGTCCAAGGGCAACCGGCAGTGCGTCGCCAAGCGTGCCGACGGTTCCCGGATCGGCAAGTTCGACTACCGCCTCAACGGGCACATCTCCACCGCCGGCAACCAGAGCTTCAAGTACGGAGTGGCCGCCGCCCGGATGAAGTTCCAGAAGCGCCGCGGCCAGCACGCGTCGTTCTGGATGCAGCCGAACGTGATGAACGGCTCCAACAGCGCCCGGACCGGCGGCGCCGAGATCGACATCATCGAGTGGTTCGGCCACCCCAGCAAGGGCGGCGGGCTGACCAGCTTCATCTACCACCCGACGAAGAGGGGCCCGAAGAAGGTCGGCGACTTCCTCGAGAACCCCGACCAGTACCTCTCCAGCAGGTCCGACGCGTGGTGGAAGAAGTACCACGTGTTCTCGGTGGAGTGGACCCGGCAGGCCTACATCTTCCGGATCGACGGCCACGAGACCTGGCGCACCAGCGCCGGCATCTCGGGGGTCGAGCAGTACCCGATCCTGAGCCTGCTGTCCTCGGACTACGAGCTCGAGGACCTCGGGGGCGAGCAGCGCCTGCCGCAGCACATGTACGTCGACTGGGTGCAGTTCTGGGAGCTCGGCTCCCCGAGCTGACCCCACCCGACACCCGCCTCCGACGCCGACGCTGACGCCGGGTCCGGGCCGCCGCCGCGCGGTACCGGGCCCGGCGTCGGCATGTCCGGCCCCGGGAGCGGCCCGACCGCACCACTAGGATGAGTCGGTGCGGCACGGGAGGAAGGGACAGCTACCTTCCCTCCCCGGACGCCACGACCCGGCCGACCATCCCACGGAGCCCGACGGCTCACCATCCGCGGGTGGTCAGGCCGCAACGGCGGGTGCGCTCACCGAGCCCGGCACCCGCTCGCCGGTCGTCACCCTGGCCCGCTCCGGCCTCCTCGACCTCGAGTACTACGCCGCCGCCGCCGGCGAGGTCTTCCCCGACCGCCGCAGCGCGGCCCGCCACTGCGTGGGCACGGGGATGCCCGCGGGGCTGAGCCCCAACCCGTTCCTGGCGATCGGCTCGCTGCCGCGCAAGATCCAGCAGGCCTGGGGCCGCGGGCACGTGCTGAAGGTGCTCGACCACCTCGTGGACGAGAGCGGCTGGTCCGCCCCCTTCGGCCCGCTGTTCCACCCCGGTCTCTACGTCGAGCGCGTCGGACGCTCCGAGGAGCTGGTCACGGTGGGTCCGCTGGCGCACTTCCTGACCCACGCCGAGCCCGGCACCATGATGCCGGTGGTGCCGCGCGCCGGCAGCGCCGTGCCGACGTACGGCGCGGCGCGCGACGCCCTGCTCGCCCACGCCCGCCTGGTGGCCGCCCAGCACGACGACCTCCCGGGCCGGGAGATCTCCTTCCACGAGCCCGGCCTGGCACCCTGGCGGCGCGGCCGACTGCCGCTGCCCATGCAAGGCTCCGGCGGGCCACTGGTCACCGTGGTCGCGCGCCTCGGGGCCAGCCCCGCCGCCGCGTCCGCCGCGGTGCTGATCCTCCAGGGCCAGACGCTGCACCGGTGGGAGCTCATCTTCGTCGGCGACCCCGACCTGGGCGACCCATCGGGCCTCCCCGACCTGCACGACGGTCGGGCCCGGATCGTGCCGCTGCCCCCGGACGACGGCACCGGGGCGGCCGACTGGCGCAACGTGGGGATCGCCGAGGCGAGCGGGCGGTACGTCGCGTTCCTGCTGCCCGGACGGCACTGGCGGCCCGACTTCCTGCAGGCGGCGGTCCAACGCCTCCACGAGTCCGGTCAGGAGGCAGGGCATGCCGCGGTGTCTCTGCACGACCCGACCGGCCGGGCTGCGGTGATGGTCGGCTATGGCGACCTGCCCACGTTGCGAGCCGGCGGCTGGATTGACGTCGGCGCGCTGGTGTGCCTGACCGCGTCTGCCCGGGCGGCCGGCGGCTTCGACCCGGCGCTGGGCTCCGGTGCTGAGCCGGAGTTCGCGATCCAGCTCGCCACGTCCGAGCCTCTCGACTCGTTCCCGTTCGTGGCCAGCGACCGGATGGTCGCGACCCTCCCCCGCCAGCAGACGTCGGCAGCCGGCGCCGACGGCGACTGGCTGGCGGTGATCGGCAAGGCCTGGGTGAGCTGGCCCGAGGTGCGCGCCGGCGTGGAGCGCCGGGTGCCCGGCCGGGTCTCGGTCGTCATCCCGACCTACAACGACGCGGCGATGACGACCGAGGCGGTCGCCAGCCTGCTCGCCACGACGTCGCTGCCCGACGTCGAGATCACCGTGGTCGACAACGGCTCGTCGATGGCGCTCGGGCAGGAGATGACCGCCCGCTTCGTCGGCGAGGACCGGGTCCACTACCGCCGGCTGCCGGTCAACCTCAACTTCGCCATCGCCTGCAACGTCGGCTTCGCCGAGTCCACGGGTGAGGTGGTCGTGTTCCTCAACAACGACACCCGGTCCGACACCGACTGGTTGCCCGAGGTGGTCGACCACCTGGCCGACCCGACCGTGACCGGTTCCCAGCCGGTGCTGCTCTACCCCGACGGCACGATCCAGACGGCCGGCACGGTCTTCCCGGCCACCAACGGGCTGGCCTGCCACTTCCTGACCGGCCGCCCCTACCTGGACGCGCTTCCGGCCGGCGAGATGTCGTTCCATGCTGCCACGGCGGCCGCGATGGTGATGCGGGCCGCCGACCTGGCCGAGCTCGAGTGCTTCGACCCGCACTACGTCAACGGGATGGAGGACGTCGACCTGTGCCTGCGGGCCCTCGCGCTGCGCCCCGGCGGCTTCCGGGTGGAGCCGCGCTCGTTCGTGACCCATCTCGAGGGCAAGACCCCCGGCCGTGGTCGGCGGATCCCCGAGAACCGGCGCTTCTTCATGGCCCGCTGGTCAGGGCGTTTGCCCGGCCCCGAGCTCGACAAGTTCGAGCGGGCCGGGTTCGACGTGGTCCGGGTGGAGGACGACGGCCTGGAGATCCCCTCCCCCCGCCCGGTCATCGCCGAGCGCGCGCCCACCGTTGGTCGAGGTGCGAGGAGCACCGGCGACGGGCCTCATGACCCCCGCACGCAGGACACCCCACCGGGTCTCGAGGCTCGGCCGTGAACGGCCTCACACCTCGACCAACGACACGGCCGTGAACGGCCTCACACCTCGACCGGCGACGTGGCTTCCGGTGCTTCAGCGGGTGGCGCGGTGGGCGGCCGCGAGGGCGGCGTACCACTCGAAGGACCGCTTCGGGGTGCGCTCGAGCGTCGCGTAGTCCACGTGCACGAGGCCGAAGCGCTGGGTGAAGCCCTCGGCCCACTCGAAGTTGTCCATCAGCGACCACGTGTAGTAGCCGCGGACGTCCACGCCCTGCTCGATGGCGGTGGCGACCGAGCGCAGGTGGGCGTCGAGGTAGTCGATGCGTGGCTGGTCGTCGACGACGCCGTCGGCGTCGGGGCCCATTCCGTAGGAGCAGCCGGACTCGGTGATGTAGATCGGCGGCAGGGCGGCGCGGTAGCGCGCCTTCATCAGGATCAACAGCTCGCGCAGCGCGTCGGGCACGACCGGCCAGCCGAAGTCGGTGGTCGGGTAGCCCAGGATGTCGCGCGGCTCCCAGGGCAGCGGGGCGTCCTCGTCGGCGGCCTGGACCTTCATCGGGTTGTAGTAGTTGACCCCGTAGAAGTCGAGGGGCTGCCGGATGGTCACCATGTCGCCGTGCTGGACCACCTCGGCGAGCAGCGACTGGAGGTCGACGGGGTAGCGGCCGAAGAGCATCGGCTCGGAGAACATCCCGTTCCAGATGGCGTCGAAGAGCTTGGTCACCCCCACGTCGGCGTCGTCGTCGCTGGCCGGCCACATCGGGGAGTGGTTGTTGGCGCAGCCGACGCTGGTGGCGCCCGCCTGGCGCAGCGCGATCGCGGCCTTGCCGTGCGCGAGCAGCAGGTGGTGGGCGACCGGCAGCGCGTCGAACATCAGCCGCTTGCCGGGCGCGTGGGTGCCGAGGCCGTAGCCGAGCATCGTGACCACGTTGGGCTCGTTGATCGGGACCCAGTGCTCGACCCGGTCGCCGAGCGCGCCACCGAGGATGGCGGCGTACTCCTGGAAGCGGTCGGTCGTGACCCGGTTCAGCCAGCCGCCGTCGTCCTCGAGCGCCTGCGGCAGGTCCCAATGGTAGAGCGTGACCATCGGCTTGATCCCGGCCTCGAGCAGCCGGTCGACCAGGCGGTCGTAGAAGGCGAGACCCTTCGCGTTGGCCGCACCCGAGCCCGTCGGCTGGATGCGCGGCCACGACACCGAGAAGCGGTAGCCGTCGACGCCGAGGCGGCGCATCAGCTCCACGTCCTCGTCGACGCGGTGGTAGTGGTCGCAGGTGACCGCGCCGGTGTTGCCGTCGACGACCCGGCCGGGCTCGGCCGTGAAGGTGTCCCAGATGCTTGCGCCCTTGCCGTCCTCGCTCGCAGCGCCCTCGATCTGGTAGGCGGCCGTGCTGGTCCCGAGGCGGAAGCCCGGAGGCAGCGGTGGGAAGCCGTGGCCGGCCGTTTGTCCTGGAGCAGGGGGGGTCACTCCCGAACCCTAGTGCCTGCCCGGAGACGGCGTGGGCGCTTTCCCCGGGCCAGGATCCGGCGGCCCACACCATAGGATGCGCCCCATGCCCGTCCCCGTCCCCGGCCGTTCGAAGGTGCTGATCATCGTGCCGGCATGGAACGAGCAAGGTGCCATCGGCTCGACCATCGCCGAGCTTCGCGAGACCCAGCCCGACGTGGACGTGCTCGTCGTGGACGACGGCTCCAGCGACTCGACGGCCGACGTGGCGGAGGGCGCCGGGGCGCTGGTCTGCCGCCTGCCCTACAACCTCGGTGTCGGCGGCGCGATGCGGACCGGCTACCGCTACGCCCTCCGGCACGGGTACGCCGCCGCGGTGCAGCTCGACGCCGACGGCCAGCACGACCCGGCCTACCTGCCCGCCCTGCTGGGGGGCCTCGACCACGCCGACATCGTCGTCGGCGCCCGGTTCGCCGGCGAGGGTGACTACCGCGTCCGCGGCCCCCGGAGGTGGGCGATGGTGCTGCTCGCCGGCACCCTGTCGCGGCTGGCCGGCACCGGGCTCACCGACGTGACCAGCGGCTTCCGCGCCGCCAACCTGCGCGGCATCACCGTGTTCGCCACCCACTACCCCGCGGAGTACCTCGGCGACACCGTGGAGTCGCTCGTGATCGCGCTGCGCACGGGCTGCACCGTCACCCAGGTGCCGGTCGGGATGCGCGTGCGCCAGCACGGCCAGGCCAGCCAGACACCGTTCAAGGCGGGGCTCTACCTGCTGCGCGCCGTGGCCGCGCTCGGGTTCGCGCTGATCCGCAAGTGGCCGACGGCGCTGGAGATCCGCCCGAAGGTGGCGACCTGAGGTGAACGCCAACTACGTCCTCGGCCTGGTCGGCGCGCTGATCACCATCGTCACGCTGTTCGAGATGCTGCGCCGTCGACACCTGCGCGAGAAGTACGCCGTGCTCTGGATCGTGATCGCGATCGGCACCGTGGTCATCGCGCTCGTGCCCGGCCTCCTCGAGTGGCTGGCCGCCCTGATCGGTGTCGCGGTGCCGGCGAACCTGCTGTTCTTCTCCGCGAGCATGGTGCTGCTGGTGGTCAGCATCCAGCACAGCTACGAGCTCGGCCGCCTCGAGGAGCGCACCCGGACGCTGGCCGAGGAGGTCGCGCTGCTGCGCCTGGAGCTCGGGTCACACAGCGACGAGCACGAGCACCGCGAGCAGTAGCCCGGTAGCTTCCGGTGATCGCCGGTCCGCCCCGTAGCATGTCGGCCGTGGATGACACCCGTGATGCCTCCTACGCCGCCCGCCTGAAGACCAAGGAGTCAGCCTGGTGGAAGCGCCTCCTCAACGTGCAGGCGCCCTACCGGTGGAACCTCCGTCGCCAGCAGCTCGGGCGCACGCTCGACGTGGGCTGCGGCATCGGTCGCAACCTGGTGTCGCTGGACGAGGGCTCGCTGGGCGTCGACCACAACCCGACCTCGGTGGCCGAGGCCCGCGCCCGCGGCTTCGTCGCCCTCACCACCGAGGAGTGGGAGCAGAGCCCCGAGCGCGCGCCGGCGTCGTTCGACTCGATCCTGCTCGCCCACGTGATCGAGCACATGGACGAGGAGACCGGACGCAGCGTGCTCGAGGGCTACCTGCCCTACCTCAAGCCGGGCGGCAAGGTCTTCTTCGTCTGCCCCCAGGAGCGCGGCTACGCCACCGACGCCACCCACGTGCGGTTCACCGACGGTGAGGCGCTGACGCGGCTCGCCCGCGAGGTCGGGCTCGCACCGTCGCGGTGGTTCAGCTTCCCGTTCCCGCGCGTCGCCGGGAAGGTGTTCGCCCACAACGAGTTCTGCCTGCTCGCCCGCAAGCCGGTCTGACCCGGCTACAGGAACAGGCTGACCACCGACAGTCCGCCGACCACGAAGATCGCCCGCGACGCCCCGGCACCACGCAGCGTCCAGGCGGCGGCCGCGGCGTACGCCGGCAGCAGCGCGAAGCCGTAGCGGGGCGGGATGCCGAAGAAGAGCCCGTTGGCGTAGAAGTTCAGCAGCGTCAGCATCAGAGGCCCGAGCAGTGCCAGGACCACCACGCCCCAGCCGAGCCCGCTGACCACCCAGTCACGACCCCAGGTGAACGCGGCCGCGAGGACGCCCAGCACCAGCACCCCGACCACGACCCCCTCGAGGCGACCGTTGGTGAAGTTGTCCAGGAAGAGGGCGTTCCAGTTGCCGGTGATCGGGGTGACGAACGTGTAGTAGAGGGTCGCGTTGATGTCGGCCCACCGGATCTCCTCGGAGAGGAAGACCAGGTTCATCGGGATCGTGTCGACGTCGATGATGTTGGTCGCCTTGTATCGCAGACCCCACAGGAACGACGAGAGCCCGAAGACCGCGAACATGCCGCCGGCCAGCACCACGACCTTCCCGATCCCCGGCCGGTCGTCGTCGTGACGGTGCCCCCAGGCGACGAGCAGCACCAGGATGATCGCCGCACCGACCGCGGTGAACGCGGTGAACTTCATCAGGGAGGCGAGCAGCACCGACCCGAGCACGAGAAGGCTGCTGCGCCGGCTCCCGTCGAACGCCACGGCGGCGAGCACGACGAGACCCCCGCCGATCGCGGTGGCCACGTCGGGACCGATCGTCGCCGCGGACGAGACGACGTCGGTCGAGGTGCACACCAGCAACGACGTGCCGACGGCGGCGAACCCGGGAGCACCGATTCGCCTCGCCAGGAGGAAGCAGACACTCATCAAGCCGGCCAGCCACAGCGCACCCAGGCCGCGCGAGAGGTCCCAGACCGACCAGGAGGTGACCGCCGCGAGCGGGCGGGCGATGACCCCGGTGACGGCGTAGTAGACCGGCGGCGTCGTGCCGGCGGTGGAGAACCCCTGGGAGGGGAACGTGTTGGAGTCGTAGGGCGTGGTCCCGCACGGCGGCAGCGCCTGCGGGTAGTCCGGCCCGTAGGTGCGACAGGCGGTCTCGCGCAGTGCGTCCTGGTCCATCTTCTCCCCGCCCGACGGCACGCGCGGGAGATTCTCGATGTAGTCGTAGTGGACGCCCTCGTCGATGGGCGAGACGTAGGGGAACTTGTCCAGGTGGAACGCGACGACCCCGATCGCCACGGCCAGGAAGAGCAGGTACGGCGCGACGCGCTGCCAGAGCGGCACGGGCTGGTCCGCGCGCCGCGACCGGGCGGGTGCGGTGTCGGTGGCGGTCACCGTTCGCTCACCGGTCACTCACCGGGCCGCGCAGGTCCGCGCGCAGCAGGTCCCACTTGCTCCGGGCCGCGGACGGTCGCCGCTGCGCCAGGTCGACCACCATCTTCTGGGTCAGGTGCCCGCGCACCATCACTCTCCTTCTTGCCGCGCGCTCCGACCTCGGCCAGTCGTGATCGCGTGCCCTGATCTCCAGCAACCGGTGGAGCTCAAGCTCCTCGACGAACCGGGTGGCGTCGAGGGTGTTCGCCTGCGTCTGGTTGGACTCGTGACGCCGGTACTCGAACAGGACCTCGCGAATACTATGCAGCGTGCGGCCGAGCAGGAACTGTCGGGTCGTGAAGTCCAGGTCCTGCACCTGCGACCACCCGGCGTCGAACGGATCCGCGCCGACGACAGCCCGATCCAGGCACATGCTCGGGCAGAAGATGTAGTTGTTGCCGATGATCGAGGCCATGCCCTCGTCGCCGGAGAGGTCGTAGTCGTGCTGGGGCCGGCGGCTGAAGCGCTTGGCCAGGTCCGCGGCGGTCATCGTCGAGCCGCCCTCGGTCCCGATCACCCGCACGTCGGTGAAGTACGCCGCGGCGCCGGGGCTGCGACGCGCGGCCTCGAGCACCCGCTCCGCGTAGCGCGGCAGCAGCCGGTCGTCCTGGTGGAGCAGGGTGGTCAGCGGGGCCGTGGCCAACCGGAGGCAAGCGTTCCAGTTAGCGGTCATGCCAAGGTTGGCGTCGTGACGGACATAGCGCATCCGCGGGTCGTCGTACGCCGCGACGAGGTCGTCGGCGGGCTCCGGGCCGGCGTCGTCGACGACGAGGAGCTCCCACTCGGCGTGCGTCTGGGCCCGGACGCTGTCGATCGCCTCGCGCAGGTAGCCCCGGTTGCGGTAGTACGGGATCGCGAAGGCGATGGGCGCGGGGTCCATGGCGAGGATCCTAGGAGGGTGAGGTCCCGATGACGGTGTCGCGGCATCCTGCCGGTGCGCGGCCCAGCACGTCGGCAGCCGGGAGGATCACCCGGCACTCGCTGTCGTTCGGGCCGTACTACGACCCCGACAACGTGGTCTTCGGGGGCCTGATGGCCCACAACGACGACCTGCTGGAGCCGGGCGCCGGCTACCCCGAGCACCCGCACGCGGACGTCGAGATCGTCACCTGGGTGCTGGCCGGAGTGCTGGCGCACCGGGACTCGGGCGGGGGTGCGGCCGACCTGACGCCGGGCACCGTGCAGGTCCAGTCCGCCGGCGCCGGGATCCGCCACTCCGAGGTCGCCGACAGATCGGCCGGCCCGACGCGTTTCGTGCAGGCGTGGGTGCGTCCCGACGAGCCCGGCGGGCAACCCCGGCGGGGCGTCGCGCCGGTGGACCTCGCGCCCGGCTCGGGGTTGGTGCCGCTCGCGTCGGGCACTCGCCCGGCGGCGCTCGGCCTGGGGGCAGCGGGCGCGACGCTGTGGGCGGGCCGACTGGCTGCCGGCGAGGAGGCCGCCCTGCCGGACGAAGCGCGACAGCACGTCTTCATCGCGTCCGGCGGGCTCACCCTGCCGGCGGCTGCGGTGTCCGCCGGGCCGGGCGACGCAGTCCGGCTCACCGACGAGCCCGGCCACCTCGTCGTGGCCACCAGCGCGACCGAGCTGCTGGTCTGGGGGTTCGCGGGCTGAGCGCCATCCTCGATCGTCGAACGATTCGGCGGTGGCTCGAACCAAGTCGCCCACCGTGGCATCACACGGTGCGACCACCAACGGCTGAGCTACCTATGCAGCCCCACTCCACACTCGTCACCGGCGCGGTGGTGATCCTCTTCGCCGCTGCGGCGGGGGCGACATCCCCCGCAGCCGCGGATGACCGCGCACTCTGCTTCGGGCAGACCGCGACGGTCGTCGGGACCAATGGGGACCCCATCCTCACCGGGACCGAGGGTGACGACGTCGTCATCACCACCGGAGCCGAGGTCACCGAGACCTACGGGGGCGACGACCTGGTGTGCGTCACCCGCGCAGCGAGCACGGTCCAGCTGGGGCTGGGAGACGACCGTGTGGACACCACCGCCCTGCCGAAGCAAGAGTACGTCCGACTCGAGCTGGGTGGCGGACACGACGTGGTCCGCGGCGGCGCGGCCCGGGAGCAGGTCCTCGCCGGCGACGAGAGCGCGTCCGACCCAGACCGAGACAACATCTCCACCGGAGCGGGCATCGACTCCGTCTTCCTTGACGGGAGCGAGGCGACGAGCCACGACACCGTCAGTCTCGGCCGAGGCACGGATCGGGTGACCTTCGTCGGCTCCGCCGCCTCCGAGAATGTCAGGATCACCGTGGACGAGCCGTGGAAGATCGACGTCCGGTTGGGAGGCGGGAACGACCAGTACATCGACGACGCCTCGTCAGAGGGAAGCTCGTTCGACGGGGGGCGGGGCATCGACATTCTGATCTCCGCCTTCGGCAGGCTTCCCGGTGGCGGCGGCGGGCTGCTCGACCTCCGCTCCGGTCGACTCGAGGAGAGTCTCGGCGACGATCGGGTCGTCAAGTCCGCTTTCCACTTCGAGGACGTCAGCGCCCTGACGTCCGGCCGGCTCACCGTCCGTGGGACGGACGGACCCAACCGGATGGACGCCTCGCGCGCATCATTCGGCCGGGTGACCATGATCGGCCGGGGCGGGAACGACCTCCTGAAGGGCGGTCGTCGCGACGACAAGCTGGTCGGTGGACCCGGCTACGACCGGGCGAAGGGGTCGGTGGGCACCGACCTGTGCCGGGCCGAGATCCGCCACAAGTGTGAGCGGCGCTGAGGCACCTCACCGACGAGCCCGGCCACCTCGTCGTGGCCATCAGCGCGACCGAGCTGCTGGTCTGGAGTTTCGCGGGCTGAGCGCCAGCAGCCGCAGCGTGCCGTCCGCACCGGCGTCGACCACCGCCGGCCGGCCCTCGAGCAGGAGCCGGGCGTACGCCGCGGGGTCGTCCGCCGGCGGCTGCGGCAGCACCGCGAGGGTTCCGCCGAGTCGCGCGACCGGTCCGGCGAGCCGCTCCGCCAGGGCATCGCTCCCCACGGCCACCACGACGTCGCCCCGGGCCACCGCCGCCGCGACCAGGTCCGCGGTGGCACGGGGTCCCGGGGAGTAGGTCACCTCGACGGTCGCTCCCGCGTCGGCCTGGTCGCCGCCGCCCGGGCCCTCGCGTGGCTCTCGCGGAACGCGCCCTGGCCCTCGCGGCCGCGAGCTCGCTCGCCTGATGCTGCTCCGGTCGGACGCCGGACACGTCACAGTCTCGAGGCTCGGCCGTGACCGGCCTCGCACCTCGACCACCGAGACACCGATGAGTCCGCGGGTCAACGCTGGTCAGCACGTTGTGCAGACTGGAGACCGACGAGGGGACATGGCTGTGACGACCGAGCTGGACGACTTCGAGGGCCTGACCGCGCGCTACCAGCGCGAGCTGCTGGCGCACTGCTACCGGATGAGCGGTTCGGTGCACGAGGCCGAGGACCTCGTGCAGGAGACGCTCCTGCGGGCCTGGAAGTCGAGCGGCGGCTTCGAGGGCCGAAGCTCGGTCCGCACCTGGCTCTACCGGATCGCCACCAACGTCTGCCTGACCAACCTGGAGGGACGGCCCCGCCGGCCACTGCCTACCGGGCTCGGGACCGCCGACCAGCTGGCCGGGGACGCCCTCGAGACCGACGTCGAGATCCCCTGGCTCGAGCCGGTGCCCGACGCCGCGGTCCTGGTGGTGGAGAAGGAGTCGATCCGGCTGGCGTTCGTCGCGGCCCTCCAGCACCTGCCCGCCCGGCAGCGCGCGGTGCTGATCCTGCGCGACGTGCTCCGCTGGTCGGCCGCGGAGGTCGCCGAGGCGCTCGACACCACCAGTGCCGCGGTCAACTCCGCACTCCAGCGGGCCCACGCCCAGCTCGCGGACCGGGGCCTGACCGAGGAGACCGTCTCCCGGGACCTCACCGCCGACCAGGAACGCCTGCTCGAACGCTACGTCGACGCCTTCTGGCGCATGACATCGACACCATCGTCTCCATGCTGGCCGCCGACGCCGTCTGGGAGATGCCCCCGTTCACCGGCTGGTACGTCGGGGCAGAGAACATCGGCCGCCTCATCGACACCCAGTGCCCCGGCCAGGTGCACGACATGCCGATGATTGCGACGCAGGCCAACGGCCAGCCCGCGTTCGGCCTCTACATGCGCACGGCGGCCGGCCACTTCGAGCCGTTCCACCTCCAGGTGCTCGACCTCGACGGCGACCGGGTCCGTCACGTCGGGGCTTTCTTCGACCCCGCCCTCTTCGAACGCTTCGGCCTGCCCGCTCGACTGCCGGCCGACTGGTCTGGAGACCGGTCGGGCGACCGGTCGGGCGGGGCCACCCGCCCGGCAGCGGTCGACCGGTCGGTGTGAACCCCGCGCTCCCGACGTCCGTCGAGCTGCTCGAGCGGGCGCTGGGCTACACGCGCGGCCGCCTGGCCCTCGTCACCCCGGCCGGGCTGGACGCGCCCACCCCGTGCGCGGGCTGGGCGCTCGGTGCGCTCCTGACTCACATGGACGACGCCCTCGACGCCTTCCTCGAGGCGAGCACGGGACCGGTCGCGCTCACCGGCGCCCGCACCGGTCGCCGCGACGGCGCCACCGTGGCCGGCATCCAGGACAAGGCCTGCGCCCTGCTGGGCGCCTGGACGGCACGTGCCGAAGACCGGCGCGCGAGTGTCGCGGTCGGCGACCGGCCCGTGCCTGCCGGGCTGCTGGTCGCCGCCGCCGCGCTCGAGGTCACCGTGCACGGCTGGGACGTCGGCCGCGCGACCGGCGAACTCGCCCGGATCCCGGCGGCACTCGCTGTCGCCCTCGGCCCCGTCGCGGAGGCTCTGGTCACCGACGACGACCGCGGCCTCCGGTTCGCCGACGCCCGACCGGTCCGCCCCGGAGCAGCGCCGGACCATGCCCTCCTGGCCCATCTGGGCCGGGTCCCCTGACCCGTCCGGTCAAATCTCTAGGATTCCCCCTACGGAGGGCGGGACTTCTTCCTAGTGTCGCCGTTATGCACAACACGCCCGTGCTGGAGCGGGAGGCGGAGCTGGCCGCCCTCTCCAGGGCGCGGAGGCGTGCCGGGACCGGACGCGGTGGCTGGATCACCGTGACCGGACCGGTTGGCATCGGAAAGACCTGTTTGCTGGAACGGGTCGCCGCCGAAGCCGCCGCCGCGGGCTGGTTCGTCCTGGAGGCGCGCTCGACCAGGTCCCGTCCCGACCACAGCATCTTGCTGGAGATGCTGCGGGGACTGGACCTAGGAGCGGCGCCGCTCGACGGACCAGCCCGCGCGCTCACCGCGCTGCTCGGCGGGGAGACCCCGCCGGCGCGGGAGCTCGCGCTCGGTCTCCACTGGCTCCTCGATGACCTGGCAGCGGACCACCCCGTGCTGGTCGTGGTCGACGACCTGCCCACGGGCGACGCCGTGTCCCTGCAGGTGCTGCGCCGGCTCCGCGACGGACTCCGCGGCCTGCCCTGCCTCGTGGTCGCGGCCGCCACCGACGACCAGCCCCGCAGCACCCGGTCGTTCGGCACCACCGGCCTGGTCCGGGAGCTCGTTTCCGACGCCCGTCGTCTCACCCCGGCGCCGCTGTCGCGCGCCGCAGTCGCCTCGCTCGTCCGCGACGTCCGTCCAGACGCCTCCGACGCCGAGGTCGACGCGCTGCACCACCGCACCGGGGGCCGGCCGGGCCCGCTCCGGGACCTGCTCGCGGCCGGGGCCGGCACCGTCCCCCCAGCCGGGATCTCCGATCCCGTCGACACCCCCGAACGGCTCGCCGAGCTGGGACAGCAGGCCCTCCACGACGGCGACGGCCGGCAGGCCGCGACGCTCCTGGACCGCGCCCGCAAGCAGTCCCCCGATGACACCGCCCTGCTCGGGGCCCTGGCCCTGGCGCTGGCCGCGACCGGTGAGGTCGACCGGGCGGTCGACTGCTGGCACCGGGCCCACGACCTCACCATCGACCCGGTGGCCGCCCTGGAGCACCTCGCCGCGGCCGCGGACGCGCTCGCCGACGCCGGGCGGATGCCGGAGGCCGAAGCGGCGTACGACGCCCTCACGACCGCGGCCCCGGCGGCGAGCCACCGCTGGGTCCATGACCGCCGGCTGCTCGTCGGATGGGTCAGCGGCCTCGCACCGCTCGGGTCGCCCACGCCGAGCGCCGCAGGCACCGACCCGGTCTCCCGGCTCGCCACCGCCGTGGCCCTGACCAACCGCAGCCGCTCCGCACGGCGGGTGCGCAGCCTGGCTCACCGCGCCGCTCGCGACGCCGCGGCCGGAGAGCTCCCGGCCCGCTCGCTCTTCTTGAGCACCACGCTGCTTTGCGCGGTCTCGGCCTTCGACGAGGCCGACGAGGTGCTCACCGGCATCCTCGACCGCCGGATCGGCGCCGCGGGCCACCACACGCGCGCCGTCGCCGCTGCCTGCCGGGGCCACGTCCGGATCCGGACCGGTCTGGTCAACGAGGGGCTCGCCGACCTCGAGCGGGCCGGCAGGCCGGCGCTCGCTCTGGGGGTCGCCCAGACCGCCGCCGACCTCTCGGCGGTCATCGAGGGCCGCCTGGCCCGCGGTGAGGTCGCCGAGGCCGTCCGGCTCGGGGACCTGCTGCTCGACACGCGGCTGACCGCGGGCCTCGGTGCGGCCCTGGCCCGCCACGCGCTCGGCGAGGTCGCCGGTGCCACCGGCGACAACACCCGCGCCCTCGACCTGTTCCACGAGGCGGCGAGCCTCGTCGGCCCAGACATCGACAACCCCGCCGTGCTGCCCTGGCGGGTCGGCGCCGCCTTCGCCGAGATCCGCAGCGGCAGCCCCACGCGGGCGCTCACGCTGGCCCGCGACAACCTGCGGCTGGCCCGGCAGTTCGGGTCGCCGTACGCCGAGGCCCACGGGCTGCGCGCGCTCGCCGCCGTCGACGTCACCGCCGACCGCATCGGCCTGCTGCGCCAGGCCCTCGGCCTGGCCCTGGGCGTCTCGGCGCCGCGGCTGCGGGCCCAGATCAGCACCGACCTCGCCGCCTTGCTGATGCTCACCGGGGGTGCGGACGCCGAGGCCATGGCGCTGCTGCACGAGGTCGACGAGTACGCCCTGGTCCAGGAGCTCTGGCCGCTCCAGGCGCGCGCCCGACGGCTGCTGGTCCGGCTCGGCGCCGTCCCGGCGCGTCGGCCCACCGAGGCGTTGTCGACGCTGACCCCCTCGGAGCGCCGTACCGCCCGGCTCGCCGCCGAGGGACACACCAACAAGCAGATCGCCGAGCAGACCGGTGTCAGCGTCAAGGCGGTCGAGTGGCACCTGTCGGGGTGCTACCGCAAGCTCGGCATCCGGTCCCGGCGCCAGCTGCCGACGGTCCTCGGGGCCGCCTGAGCGTGACGCTTCAGCCCGCGGGGAGCGAGACGTACGTCGTGTCGAGGTACTCCTCGATCCCCTCGAAGCCACCCTCACGTCCGAAGCCGCTGGACTTCACCCCGCCGAACGGCGCCGCCGCGTTGGAGATCAGGCCGGTGTTGATGCCGACCATGCCGTAGGCCAGCGACTCGGCCAGCCGGATCGTGCGGCCGAGGTCGCGGGTGTAGGCGTAGGACGCGAGGCCGTACTCCGTCGCGTTGGCGCGCTCGACCGCCTCGGCCTCGGTCTCGAAGGTGGTGATCGGGGCGACCGGACCGAAGATCTCCTCGGTGTTGATCTGGGACTCGGCCGGGACGCCGAGCAGCACCGTCGGCGCGTAGAACGTGCCGTCCCCGGTGGCTTCCCCGTCGGGGACGCCGCCGCCGCAGACCAGGGTCGCGCCGTCGTGGACGGCGTCGGTGACCAGCTGGTGCACGGACTCCACCGCGTTGGCGTCGATGAGCGGCCCGACGTCGACGCCGTCGTCCTGGCCGCGGCCGAGGGACAGCGCGCGCATCCGGGCCCCGAGCTTCTCGGCGAACTCGTCGGCCACCGTGGCGTGCACCAGGAACCGGTTGGCCGCGGTGCAGGCCTCCCCCATGTTGCGCATCTTGGCGATCATGGCGCCGTCGACCGCGGCGTCCACGTCGGCGTCCTCGAAGACCAGGAACGGCGCGTTGCCGCCGAGCTCCATGCTGACCCTCTGGAGCTGGCCGGCCGACTGCTTCACCAGCACCCTGCCGACGTTGGTGGACCCGGTGAAGCTCACTTTGCGAAGCCGGTCGTCGGCCATCAGCGCCTCGCTGACCGCGGGGGAGGTGGTCGTGGTGACGACGTTGAGGACGCCGGCGGGGAGCCCCGCCTCCTCGAGGGTGGCCGCCAGCCGGAGCATGGTCAGCGGGGTCAGCTCGGCGGGCTTCACGATCATCGTGCAACCGGCGGCGACGGCGGGCCCGATCTTGCGGGTGCCCATCGCCAGGGGGAAGTTCCAGGGCGTGATGAACAGGCACGGCCCGACCGGCTTCTTGAGCGTGAGCAGCCGCGACCCGCCGGCGGGGTTCTGCATCCAGCGGCCGTGGATGCGCACCGCCTCCTCGGAGAACCAGCGGAAGAACTCCGCGCCGTAGGTGACCTCTCCCCTGGCCTCGGTCAGGGTCTTGCCCATCTCCAGGCTGATCAGTCGGGCGTAGTCGTCCGCCTGCGCCGTGATCAGCTCGAACGCCCGGCGCAGGATCTCGCCCCGCTCCCGCGGCGCGGTGGCCGCCCAGCCGGACTGCGCGGCGGCCGCCGCGTCGAGCGCGTCCATCGCGTCGCCGGCGTCGCCGTCGGCCACGTCGGTGAGGACCGAGCCGTCCGCGGGGTCGATGACGTTGAAGCGCCGACCGCTCTCCGCCTCACGCCAGGTGCCGCCGACGAACAGGTTGCGGTGGTCGCCCAAGGCGTCGAGTGCCGGGTCCGGGCGGTCTAGAGCGGTAGTCATGGATCTCAGCCTGCCACGCCCCCGAATGTCGGGAAATGGCTGACGTGTCCCCACCGTGGTGCCACTGTGGTCCCTGCTGGGGGATTGATCGTCCTTCGGTAGGGCCGGGCCCCCCGTTGACCCCATGCGGCGGGGGGTCCGTGCCCGCCGACCGGCGCGCCCCCGGGGTCGTCGTACGCACGGTTCCGGTCGCTTCTGCCCCCCGTGCTGTGGTGCGTGGGCGAGGCGCACGCGTCGGTCGTGCTGGAACGGCTGGCCGAGCGCTACGCCGTCAACGTCGACCAGGTGCCGTACCTGGATGTCACTCCGCGAGACGTTCGCCGGCCCTGCCAAGGGCGACGGCCGGCACGTGAAGCAGTCCGGTGGCCACGGGCAGTACGCCGTCTGCGACCTCGAGGTCGAACCGCTGCCGGAGGGCGCGGGGTTCGAGTTCGTCGACCGGGTGGTGGGTGGGGCGGTCCCCCGCAGCTTCATCCCCTCGGTGGAGAAGGGCGTGCGCACGCAGATCCAGCGCGGGGTGCCGCCGGCTAGCCCGTCGTCGACCTGCGGGTCACCCTGACCGACGGCAAGGCGCACTCGGAGGACTCCTCGGACATGGCGTTCCAGATGGCCCGCGCCCTGGCGCTGCGGGAGGCGGCCACCTCGACGACGGTCACACTGCTGGAGCCCTACGACGCAGTGACCGTCGTCGTCCCCGACGACCTGGTCGGCAGCGTGATGTCGGACCTCTCCGCCCGCCGCGGCCGGCTCCTGAGCACCGACAAGGTGGGCGACCGCACCCTGGTCCGCGCGCACGTCCCGCAGACCGAGCTGACCCGCTACGCCGTCGACCTGCGCGCGGCCACCCACGGCGCCGGCTCCATCACCCGTTCGTTCG
>Ga0136611_10000842_pt1 | contig 20687 bp, 13 predicted proteins | sample AntDrymUQ2232306_2_FD_106645 | JGI IMG/M metagenome (GOLD analysis project Ga0136611, IMG submission 106645) | Polar desert sand microbial communities from Dry Valleys, Antarctica - metaG UQ223 (23.06) | ecosystem: Environmental > Terrestrial > Soil > Desert | place: Antarctica: Dry Valley...
AAAAAAGTTTATAAAAAATTCACGGAAAAACTCGTCGAGCGCGTCAAAAAACTGAAAGTCGATGCAAAGGATGACCCGATCGTGCAGGTCTTTTTGAACATCTTGCCCGCGATGGAGAAGGTTTTCCAGAGCCTCGTCCGCACGGAGCGGCGGATCGCCCAACTCCGCGTCCTCGAAGCGATCCGCCTTCACGCCGCGCTCGAAGGACACCTGCCGCGGGAATTGTCGGAGATCAAGAAGGTGCCGGTGCCGAACGATCCGGGTTCGGGCAAGGCGTTCGAATACGCCCTCACGGAAGGCGGCTTCACGCTGGTCACGCCGGACGTCAAAACCTCCGGACATTTGAAGCTGATGTACGAAGTGGCGATGCGGGTGAAGAAGTGACGGCGCCGCCCCGCTCTCAAGGGTGGGGCGAAAGCGAATAAGCCCCCTAAGCCGGGCAAACACGATTCGGATGCTCAGCCCCATTCATGGGGCTTACCGCTTTCGACCCGCCCTTGAGGGCGGAGCGCGCCAACGCCCTCACCATCTCCCCGTTGTAGGTTCACCCGTGTGAATCCCTTTCCCCGCCGAGTATCGCGATGCGCCTCGCCCCTTGGATCATCGCCGGAGGGCTGACGTTCGCCCTCTGCGCCCTCCCCCTCTTCGGCCAGCCCGACGGCGACAAGCCGCAGCTGCCACCCGAGTCTCCCAAAGTCGTCAAGCTGCCGCTCACGCGCGTCGTGCTCTTCAACGCCGGCATCGGCTACTTCCATCGCGAAGGCACCGTGAATGGGAATGCGAAGGTCGAACTCAAAGTGAACGAGGAGGACGTCAACGACCTCATCCTCACGCTGATGACGAACGACCCGGCCGGTACGGCCCGCGCCGTGACCTACGACAACCGCGCCCCGGCCGAGATCACGCTGAAGTCATTCACGGTCGACATCACCGAGAACCCGACCGTCGGAAATTTGCTTCACCAAGTCCGCGGCGAGAAAGTCGAAATCACCGAGCAGGGCGGAGCGGGGCCGATCGTCGGGCAGATCATCAGCGTCGTGAACCCCGGCCCGGCTACTTTTTCACCCGGTGAAGATGGCCCGCCCAAGCCCGTCACGACTGTACCCGGCGTGCCGCTCGAACAGGTGAGTCTGCTCACAGAAGACGGATTGCAGACCGTCTCGCTCGCCAAAGTGAAGAAGGTTAAGTTCGTCAAACCGGAACTCCAAGCGGAGTTCCGCAAGGCGCTCGAAGCGCTGGCCGCGGCGCGCGGCGCTTCGTCGAAGACCGTCGGTGTCACCTTCGCCGGGCCGGGTTCGCGCAAGGTGAGCCTCGGCTACGTCGCCGACGCGCCGCTCTGGAAGCCGACTTACCGCATCACCGTCGGCGACGGTGCCCCGAAGATCGTCGGCCTGGCCGCGATCGAAAACACGACCGATGAAGACTGGGAGAATGTGAAAGTGAAGCTCGTCTCGGGCCGACCGATGACCTTCAAGATGGATCTGTATGATCCGCTCTTCGTCCCCCGGCCGTTCGTCGAACAGGAACTCTACGCCTCGCTGCGACCGCCGGTTTATCAGGCTCCGAGTGCAGGGATGATGGGCGGCGGCTTCGGCAACCTCGGCGGACAGTTCGGTGGCGGGCAGTTCGGCCAGCAAGGCGGGAATGGGTTCGGCGGCAACAATCTCGGAGTCGGTGGGGGAGTGCTCGGCGCGATGGGCGGAGGATTCGCCAACGGATATGGCTACGGCGGCATCACGCGACCGTCCGTCCGGAGTCTGCTGGGCGGGCGGCTCGATCACGAGAGCTACCGCAGTCGGCTCGCCACGCCCGGAGGGGTACCCGCGGTCCCCGGCGGCTCCAACAGCATCGGTGTCGGCGTCAACCTCGGCGAATCGTTCGAGTACTCCGTCCTCGATCCCGTCAGTCTGCCCCGGTTCAAGTCGGCGCTGCTGCCCATCGTCCGCGAGAGTATCGAAGCGGAGCGCATCAGCATCTTCAACGTCGAAGGGCTGGCGACGCACCCGCTCAAGGGATTGAAGCTGAAGAACACGTCGAAGCTCTACTTGGCGCAGGGGCCTGTGACGATCTTCGAAGGCGACACCGTCGCGGGTCAAGCCCGCCTCGCGGATGTGAAGCCGGGGGAATCGCGCCTGCTCAGCTACGCCATCGACCTCGATGTCGCGATGCGGCGCGAAGCCCCCGAAGAGCTGCGCACGCTCGTGTCGATGAAGATTGCCGGCGGATCGCTGCACAAGGTCTACCGCGCCAAATCGACGACGCGCTACTCCGGCTTCAACAAGGGCACCGATGCGAAGACGGTTTGGATCACGCAGGCGATCAAGAAGGATTGGAAGCTCATCGGTGCCGCGAAGCCGGTCGAGACGACCGCCGACTTGAACCGCTTCGAAATGAAGTTGGCCCCGGCCGCCAACGGCAAAGTCGAAATCGTCGAGGAGAGCGACGAAACCGTGACCGCGCCCCTCGGCGGCATCTCGGACGACGACTTCAAGGACTATCAGATGAAGGAGACGACGCCCCCGGCGGTGAAGATCGGCCTCGGGAAAGTGCTCTCCGGGAAGGTGGCGGAGCGCGAGGTCACCGGATCCATCGCGGAGGAGCAGGCGGCGCTGAAGGAGATCACCGAAGAACAGGTGCGCATCCGCGCCAACCTCGCGGTGACGCCGAAGGACTCGGACGCCTACAAGCGCTACCTCAAGAAGTTCGACGATCAGGAGGTCGAAATCGAGAAGCGCAAAGCGGCCGTGAAGGAGTTGACCAAGACGAAGGACCGGCAAGCGAAGGAATTCGCGGAACTGCTTCGGACGCTGAAGGCCGAGTGAACCGATTCACCGCTCCTCGCGTCGGCGTACACTAACCGTATCCCCCATCGGATACCGTGCGCCCATGATTGTCGGCATCGACCTCGGCACGACGTTCTGCGCGGTGGCGCACCTCGACGATCGCGGACGGCCCGTGACCATCCCCAACCGCGAGGGGGAAGTGCTGACGCCGTCGGCCGTCTACCTCACGGGCGCGGGCGAAGCCGTCGTCGGCCAGCCGGCGCTCGATGTCGCGCTCGAACAGCCCGATAAGGTCGCCACGCTCGTGAAGCGTCAGATGGGCCGCGCCGAGTACGGTAGGCCGGTCGCGGGCCGCACCTTCCGACCCGAAACGCTCTCCGCCGTCATCTTGCGGAAGCTGATCCAAGACGCGGAACAGCACCTCGGGAAAATCACGCGGGCCGTCATCACGGTGCCGGCTTACTTCGACGACACCCGCCGCAAGGCGACCATCGACGCCGGCCGCATCGCCGGACTCGAAGTGCTCGACATCCTCGACGAACCGAGTGCGGCGGCGCTCGCCTACACGTTCCAGCAGTCGGCCGCGGCGCACCTCGGGCCGGGCGAACTTCCGCCCGATGCCGCGAAGACCGTGCTCGTCTACGACCTCGGCGGCGGCACCTTCGACGTGACCCTCGTGAAGCTCGGCAAGAAGCGCTTCCAGACCCTCGGCATCGAAGGGGACGTGCGCCTCGGCGGGAAGGATTGGGACGACCGACTCGTGAACTTCGTCGCGGAGAAGTTCCAGCAGGCCCACGGCGGCGACCCGCGCACCGACGAACAATCGATGGCGATGCTGGAGTCCTCCGCGGAGCGGGCCAAGCGGACGCTCAGCAAGGTCGATGCGGCGACGATCACCTGCACGCACGACGGCAAGAAGTTCACCGTGCCGATCACCCGCGCCGAGTTCGAGACCCTCACCCGCGATCTGTTGCTCCGCACGCGCCTCACGGCCCAGCAGGTCGTCAACCAATCCGGGTTGAGGTGGGACGATGTCGAGAAGGTACTGATGGTCGGCGGCAGCACGCACATGCCGGCGACGGGGCGGATGCTGAAGGAACTGACGGGCCGAGAGCCGGATCGCTCGCTCGCCGTCAGCGAAGTCGTGGCGCGCGGTGCCGCCGTCCACGCGGGCATCGTCGCGGCCCGGCGGGCGAAGGAGGCCGATGCGAACGTGCAATCCGCCCTGTTCGACGACATCGTCGAAATTAGCGTGAATGCCCACAGCCTCGGGGTCGAAGTGCGCGGGCCGGATGCGAAGCTCAACGACCGCCTCGTCGTGAAGAACACGCAGTTGCCCGCCGCCGTCAGCCGGGTCTACTACACGGCGCAGGTGAACCAGACGAAGGTGCGCGTGCGCGTGCTCCAGGGGGAAGCGAAGCAGGCCGAGGCCTGCATGCCCGTCGGCGAGTGCTGGATCGACGGCCTCCCGGCGAACTTGCCGAAGGGGTCGCCGGTGCAGGTGCGCTGCGCCCTCGCGGCGAACGGGCTGATCGAAGTGATGGCCCTCGACATGACGAGCGGCCGCATGGCGAAAGCGGAACTGCGTCGCGCGGGTGGATTGACGGACGCCGACATCGCGACCGAAGCCGAGTGGGTGAAGGGGCTGAAGATCCAGTGACCAGATTGCTCGGGGCGAGCCGACTCCGTCAAGGGGTCGGGTGGCTCGGACTCCCTTTCGCTTGGTTCCCGGTTTGCGAACGGACCCGACCCTTGACAGGGTCGGCTCGCCCCAAGCAGTTGAACGATGACCCAGTCTTCCGAGAACGCCGCTCCGCTGCTACCATAAGCTTGTCCGCGACCCGCCGAACCCCGATTGGCTTTTTCCGATGCGCGATCCGATGAGCTGGGCGCTGCCGCTGTTCCGAGCCTTCGGCATCCAAGTCCGCGTCCACATCCTCTTCTTCCTCATCACGATCGGTCTGTTTCTGCGCCAGGTCTCCTTGTCCGGCAACGTCGTCTGGTGGGGCGACGCCTTCCTCTTCGTGATCCCGCTGCTCTTCGGCATCATCCTGCTGCACGAATTCGGCCACTGCTTCGGTGCCCGCGCCGTCGGCGGCGAGGCCGAGGAAATCCTGATCTGGCCCCTCGGCGGTTTGGCGTTCGTCAGCCCGCCGCACGAGTGGAAGGCGCACACCTACACGGTCGCGGCCGGGCCGTTCGTGAACGTCATCATCTGCGTCGTCGCCGGAGGGATCATGGCCGGGGCCGGGTTCCTGCCGAGTTTCAACCCGATGTCCGATCCGTACGTCTCCGAAATGAAGAGCATGAAGGACGACCGGATTTACACGAGCCAGTACGGCCTGCGCCTCTACATGCCGGGGACGGCCGAAGCCCCACCCGACTTGGGTGGCACGTTCGTCGGCAAGCCGGCCGACATGACCGAGGCCGCGGCGCGGCTCGGCTACGATCGGGCGCTCGCCCCCGGCTGGGTCGTCTGGGTCAACCGCGCCTTCTGGTGGTCGTGGCTGCTGCTGCTCTTCAACCTGATCCCCGCGTATCCGCTCGATGGCGGGCAGTTGCTGCAGGGGTTCGTCTGGGGCCGGCGCGACTACCGCACCGGCGTCCAAGTCGCGGCGCGGATCGGTTTCATCTGCTCGTTCCTCGTGCTCATCGCGTCGATCGCCTCGAACGAGTCGATGATGATGGGCCTCGGGCTATTCATGCTCTTCAGCTGCGCGCTCAAGCTGCGCTCCCTCGATCTGGAAGAGGGGGCCTACGGCGACTTCAGCGGCGGCTACACGAGTTTGGACGACGACGAAGAAGCCCCCAAGCCCCGGCCGAAGAAGCAGGGTTTCGTGAAGCGCTGGCTGCACGCGCGGGCCGTCCGCCGGCTCCGCCACGAAGCTGCCCAGCGCCAGCGGGACGACGAACGAATGGATCAACTGCTCGACAAGATCGCCAAGGGGGGCAAGGGTGCGCTCACCGATGATGAGAGGCGATTCATGGAGCGCGTCAGCGCGCGATTCCGGAACAAATGAGTTCGGGAGCAGAATTCGCCGCTGAGGCACATGTCCGATTCCGGAATTGCAATCTCCCGCAGATGGCGACTGCGTAACGCGGCAAGGCCCCGAAGGCTGTGGTGAAAACTCTCAGAAAGGCCGACCATGTTTACCCTCTCCGCGTTCGCCGACGAAATCTCCCCCGACCCGCGCGAGCAGATCGCGGTGCTGAAGGCGTGCCGCGTCCGCCACATCGAGTTCCGCTCCATCGACAAGACGAACGTGCTGAAGCTGAGCGACGCCCGCCTCCGCGAGTTCAAAGCGATGCTCGACGGCGAAGGAATGGCCCTCTCCGCCATCGGCTCGCCCGTCGGCAAGGTGCCGGTCGATTCCGAATTCGAGCCGCACCTCGACCTCGTGAAACGGGCCATCGAGTTGTGCGGGGTCTTCGGCACGCCGAACATCCGCATCTTCAGCTTCTATCCGCCCGGCACCGGCACCTTCGATGGGAACTGGGCACCGCACCGCGAGGAAGTCCTGCGGCGGATGCGGGCGATGGCCGACCTCGCCGAGAAATCGGGCGTAGTCCTCTTCCACGAGAACGAGCACCGCATCTACGGCGACTCTCCGGAACGCGTGCAAGACCTTTTCACGAACGTGAAGTCCCCCGCGCTGCGGGCCGCCTACGATGCCGCGAACTGGGTCTTCTGCGGCTACGATCCCATCGACGGCTGGAACCGCACGAAGGAGTTCACGAGCCACTTCCACATCAAGGATTGGAAGAAGCCGCAGGACGGCGAAGGCCACGGGCACGGCGTCATCCCCGGCACCGGCGACGGCCGGGTGTCGGTGAGCATCCGCGAAGCGGTGCAGCGCGGATACGAGGGCTTCGCCGTGATGGAACCGCACCTCCGCGGCGGCGGGCCGACGGGAGGCGTCACGGGGCCGGATCTCTTCCCCTATGCGGTGCAGGCGTTCCGCGCGATCCTCGCCGAATGCGGGGCGCAGGAAGGGTGATGGCAGCCGCTCACGCTGCTGACAGTCGGGTATCGTAGCACACCGACGAGCCGTTTTCGCCCGCAGGGCGCACGGGCGTAGACCGGGGGTTTAACCCCGGTCGCGCATCGTCCTTCCGGCCGGAACGCCTGGGACTGAAGTCCCAGGCTATGATCGCCCGCCCTGCAGGCGGAGAAGGCGCCTCGTGGCGCTCGTTTCCCCCTACCGTCGGTGTGAACCCCGTCGGATTCCATAGCCGACTGCGAACGATGCTCAACGTCCACCTCCGCTTCACCGACGCGATCTCGAAGCGGCCACTGCCGGTGCGCCTGCGCATCTTCCGGCCCGACGGCGGCACCTTCACCCCGCTCGGTCGCCTGCCGATCTTCCCCTGCGGCCGGGGCGAAGCGGTCGGCGGCCACGTCCGCGTCGGCAGCGAGAACTTCGCGTACATCGACGGCGGCTGCGAAGTGCCATTGCCGGCGGGGGTGCCGATCCGCATCGTCGCGAGTCACGGCCCCGAGTACGAATGGCTCGACCGCGAAGTCATCTTGAAGCCGGGCCAAATGGCGCTGCGCTTCGAGCTGGCGCGCTGGCCCGATTCCGAGTGGGGCGACTGGCTCAAGGCCGATTCGCGGGCACACTTTCTCTCGCCGCACGCGGCGGCGCTCGAAGGGGCGGCCGAGGGATTGGATACAGTTCATGTGCTGGCCCAGGCATCGTCGATGCTCGCGCAGGACGGGAACACGTACCCCGCGTTCCACAATCTCGCCGACTTCAGCGGCCAGCTCCCCGCGCACGCGGCGCACGGCTGCGAAGTCTTCGTCAACACGCTGAATCATCATCCGTCGCTCGGCCGGCTCGCGCTGCTGAACAGCCACCGGCCGATCTTCCCCCTGAGCTTCGGCGGACACGATGGCCCCGATGAATGGAGCCTGTGCGATTGGGCCGATCAGTGCCATCGGAAGAAGGGCTTGGTCGTCTGGGTCGATGCCTTCCGGCCCGATTGCGGAATACTCGGGGGCGAAGCCCTCGCGGCGCTCATCCTCGGCAAGATCGACGCCGTGGAGTTCGACGCCCAGCCGCGTTCGCAGCCGTTCCTGCCGTGGTACTATCGCTTGCTCAACGCGGGGCTTCGCGTCCCCCTTGTCGGCGGTAGCGGCAAGGAGAGCAACCGCACCGCGCTCGGCTCCATGCGGACATTCGCCCTGCCTTCGCCGGACGCGCCGGGCTGGATCGAAGCCGTCCGCGCCGGTCGCACGTTCCTCACGAACGGGCCGCTCTTGAAGCTCGACTACGACGACACCACGGCGACCGCAATTGCGGAAGGATCCGCCCGCTTCGAGAAGTTGGACCTTATCGGCGACGGCCGCGTGTTGGCGACTGCGCCGGCCGAAGCCGGTGAACGCTGCCGCGCCGCGCTGGCGGTGCCCGTCGCGATAGGCACGGTCAGCTGGCTCGCGGCGCGGTGCATCGGCGGAGCGCCGTCGCGGCTCTATCCCGGTTCGCCGGTATTCGCCCACACTTCGCCGGTCTATCCGCAGTCGTCCGTCGCCGAATCGCCCGAGCGTCTGCGAGCGGTCGCGACGCTGATGGAGTGCCTCAACACCGCGCGGGAGTGGATCGAAACGCAGGGTCGATTCGCGACAGAGAAGGGCAAGAACCATCTGCTGGCCAACTGCGAGGCCGCGAGGCGACGCCTCGCGGAATTCCGACCGCCCTCCTGACGGTATCGACTATACTTCCCGCTTCTCGCAGCCGCCCGCATCCCCGGATCCACGATGTCCCGCGCAGCGTACGACGAACTCGTGGCCCACCTGACGAACACGCCGCTTGCGGTGGTCGAGTGGGATCACCAGGCCCGCGTCCGCCGCTGGTCCGGATCTGCCGAGGCGATGTTCGGCTGGACGGCAGCCGAGGTGTTGGGCCGCACGGTCGAAGAACTGAACTTCGTCTGCGGAGACGATGCCGAGCGCGTCCGCGCCGTCATCGGCGATCTCCTCGGCCAGCGCGTTCCCGGCAACGTCTGTCGCAACCGGAACCGCCACAAGTCCGGCCGCGTCGTGACCTGCCTCTGGCACAACTCGGCCCACCTCGACGGCGATGGCAAGCTCGTCTCGGTGCTCTCCTTCGCCCAGGATCTGACCGAGCAATCGGTCATCCAAGAGCAACTCGCGATCAGCGACGAACGGTTGAAGAGTTCCCTCCGCTTCGCGGGGATGCTGAGTTGGGATTTCGATCTCGCGAGCCGCTCGATGTACTACTCGCAGGACGTCCGCGAGTTCTTCGGCGTACCGAATCTGCCGGCGGGGGCCGATCTCGAATTCGGCATGGCCCACCCCGACGACCGCGCCCGCGTGCTCGAAGAAGTCCGAGTCGCGAGTCGGTCGTTCCGCGAGTTCCGGATCGAGTACCGCGGGACCGACCCCGATGCCGAAGGGCGCACGCGCTGGTTCTCCACGCGAGGCTCGTTCGTCGCCGCGCCCGACGGCCGCGTCGTGCGCTGCATGGGCGTCACGGCCGACATCTCCGAGCGGAAGCGGAGCGAGCGCGAACGCGCGGCCCTCGACGGCGAACTCCGCGAAGCGCGGCACCTCGAAAGCCTCGGACTCCTCGCGGGCGGGATCGCCCACGATTTCAACAACCTCCTCACGATCATCCTCGGCAACGCGGGCGTCGTGAAACTGATCGCGGGGCCGGACGCCGCGCTGGCGCGGAACCTCGGCGAGATCGAAGCGGCCTGCGGCCGCGCCGCCGACCTCTGCAGCCAGATCACCGCTTACGCGGGCGTCGGCCGACTCCAGTCGGCCGAGTTCGATGTCGGTGCGATGCTCCGCGATTCGCGCGAGAGTTTGGAAGTCGCCGCCGGCCAAGAGGCCAAGCTGGAATGCCACTTCGAGGCGCGACCGTGCCCCGTCGTGGGCGAAGCTCGTCAGCTCGGACAGGCCGTCGTCAACCTCCTCGCGAATGCGGCCGAAGCGATGGCCGGCCGGAGCGGAACCATCGAACTGCGCACCGAGCGGCTGACGTTCGAGCAGCCACCCGCCGGCTTTTCGCCCGGGCTCCCGGCAGGAAGCTACATCGGTATCCGCGTGGCCGACACCGGCTGCGGCATGGAGGAGAGCGTGCGCGCCCGCGCGTTCGGCGCCTCCTTCTCCACGAAGTTCCCCGGCCGCGGTTTGGGCCTCGCGGCCGTGTACGGCATCGTCCGCGATCACCGGGGCGGCGCGCGCATCGAAAGCCGGCCCGGCCTCGGGACGACGGTTCAACTGCTCCTGCCCGCGTGCCGTGATCCGTTGCCTGTAGCCTCCGAGCCGCGCGCGATTTCGGTTGCATCCGACGCGGATCCCATTCTCGTCGTGGACGACGACCCGAACATCCGCGAACTGATCTGCTCCGTCCTCGAAGACGCCGGCCACACCGTGGCCGCCGCCGCGAATGGCACCGATGCGCTCGCGCTGTTCGCCGAACACCCCGGGCGCTTCCGATTGGCCATCGTCGATCTGATGATGCCCGGCCTCGCCGGTCAGGATGTGATCCACCGGATGCGGCTGCTGCGGCCCGGCTTTCCGGCGGTCGTCGTCAGCGGCTACTCCGCTCGCGAAGTGCCCGCCGACCTGCTGGCTTCCGGCCCGACTCTGATTCTGCCGAAGCCCTTCCGTCTCGAACGGCTCACCGAAACGGTGGAAGCGATCACTTCCGCAGCGCGGCCCGTGTGAAGCTGTCGGCGGGCAGGCTCGGGTTCAGCGTCACGTCCCGGAAGAAGTACGAACCGGAGAGTTCGCCGTCGGCCCTGCGGAGTTCCGAGCCGACCTGCAACCACGTCTTCGCGTCGAAGTAGAGCGTCACGGTGCGGACGGAATCGGCGCGGTTGGACGCGGTGATGGGCGGACTCGCTTCGCCTCCCGCGAAGGCGTCGATCTCGTCCACGGCACAGGTCCGCATCACGATGTGGCACTCGCGGTTGCTCGCGTCTGGCACGTTCCGCGTGCCGACATAGCTCCACTGCAAGCTGCCGAGCGACGCCGCGTGCGTCCAAGCCCGCAGCGCCCGCTTCGTGCTGTGGTAGAACCCGAACTCCTCGATCGTGTACCGCGCCGAACTCCGGGGGTTGCTCCCCTTCGGATCGAACGCGAGCACGCCGAGGAAGCGGTGCTTCACCAGCATCTTGCCCTCGTTCTGGCCTGCGGCGAAGAGCGTCCCCTCGACGTGCCGGCGACTCCCCTGCTCCCAGTGCATCAGCACGGCGTAAGGCTCTTCGCGGTAGGCGACGCGGATAACTTCCTGCGGGTGGAGTTCCCCGCCGATGCGCTCGCGCTTGTGGAAGCTCGCCGTATAGACGGCGATGGCCTGCTTGTCCCCTTCGGACTTCGCGATCTTGTACCGCTTGGCCACGAGGTTCAGCATGAGCAGCGGATCGGTGCGGGCCGCGCGGGCGAATTCGGCGTCGCTCGGCAGAGGGGCGGCGTCGAATGTCGGTTCGGATTCGTCGGGGGGCGCGGTCGAAGCGTTCGGCACGGCGGGGCTGGCGCAGAGGCAGACCGACGCGACGGCGAGCGTCGTCAGGAAGCGATGCAGCATGGGCCAGAACCCGCGTCTCGGAGCCGGAATCGTCGCTCTCATGGAATCGGCAATCGCGGCACGAGGGGGCGAAGCGACTTCGGGAAAAAGCGGCCGTCTTCGGCCGCCCGCGGCGGTTCCCGCCCGCAGCGTCCTCCCATCTTCTCAAACGCCGGCGAGTTCCCGCAAGAGCTTCGTGGCGGCGGTCACGCCGAGGGGCGACCCGAAGATCGCGGTCCCCGCGACGAAGACATCCGCCCCGGCCCCGGCCGCGCGGACGATGGTAGTCGCGTCGATGCCGCCGTCCACTTCGAGTTCGCACTTGGGGTTCGACCGCGCGATCCGCATCCGCAAATCCCGGATGCGGGCATCGCTGTCGGCGATGTACGCTTGGCCGCCGAAGCCGGGGAAGACCGTCATGCAGAGTGCGACGTCGATGTCGCCGAGGTAGGGTTCGATCCGCTCGACGGCGCAGTCCGGATTGAACGCGAGGCCGACGCGCTTGCCGAGGCCGCGGATCTGCTGGAGCAGCGGCAGCGGATCGGGCTGCGCTTCGACGTGGAAGATGATCGCGTCGGCCCCGGCCGCGACGAACCCGTCGACGAAGCGCATCGGGTCTTCGACCATCAGGTGGACTTCGAGCGGCAGTTTCGTGACCGGCCGCAGACCCTTCGCGACGACCGACCCCATGCTGAGGTTCGGCACGAAGTGCCCGTCCATCACGTCGATGTGGATCCGGTCGGCCCCGCCCGCTTCGGCGAGTTTCACGAGTTCGCCCAAGCGGCTGAAATCGGCGGCGAGGATGGACGGTGCGATCGCGGGCATGGGGATTTCCGAAGGACGCAGTTGCTCGGGCCATTCCCGTCGGCCCGACGCCGGCGAGGCAGTATTGGTTCCTCGCCGGCGCGTCGGACGAACCGCTCGGTCATCCTATTTTTGGGCGGCGCTGAGGAACACGTCGTTTCACTGCCAAGCCCGAATCCGCGCGACCGCCGATTGTCCCGGCAAGCGAGTAACGGCGACGACCGTCGCCGTCAATTCACGCATACCAATCTTGCAGTGCCGTGACCGTCATTTCCCGCTCGCGCAGCGCCTTGCATGCTTCGACGGCCGCGAACGCCGCCGAGAGCGTCGTGAGGCAGGTGATCCGGTGGCTCACCGCGGCGGAGCGGATCTTTCCTTCGTCCGTCTGGCTGCCGCGGCCCGTCGGCGTGTTGATGACCATCGCGATCTCGCCGTTCTTCATCTTGTCCAAGATGTCCGGCCGGGCACCTTCCTGGATCTTCAGGATCACCTCGACCGGGATGTCGTGCGCCTTCAGCACGGCGGCCGTGCCGGCCGTCGCGATCAGCTTGTAGCCCATGTCGGCGAACTGTTTGGCGACCGGGGCGATCGTCTCCTTGTCCTTCCCGCCGACGGAAATGAAGATCGTCCCCTTCGTCGGCAGCGGGGCATTCGCGGCCATCTGCGCTTTCGCGAAGGCCATCGGCATCGTCGCGTCGCTGCCCATGACTTCGCCCGTCGATTTCATCTCGGGGCCGAGGATGATGTCGATGCCGGGGAACTTGTTGAACGGGAAGACGCTCTCCTTCACGGAGTAGTGTTTGGGCACGACTTCGTCCTTCACGCCGAGTTCGTCGAGCGTCTTGCCGACCATCACGAGGGCCGCGAGCCGGGCCAGCGGGACGCCGCTCGCCTTGCTCACGAAGGGCACCGTCCGGCTGGCGCGCGGGTTCGCTTCGAGGATGTACACGACTGGCTCTTCGCTCGTGGTGCCGTCCGGGTTCAGGCCCGTCACCGCGAACTGGATGTTCATCAAGCCCTTCACCTTCAGGGCCTTGGCGAGCACCCGCGTCTGCCGCTTGATCTCCTCGATGACGGCCTTCGGCAAACTGTGCGGCGGGATGACGCAGGCGGAATCGCCCGAGTGGATGCCCGCTTCTTCGATGTGCTGCATCACCCCGCCTATAACGGTGCGGTGCCCGTCGCTGAGGCAATCGACATCGACCTCCGTGGCGTTCTCCAGGAACTTGTCGATGAGCAGCGGTTTGCCGGGCGACGTCTCGAGCGCCCGGCTGAGGTAGCGCTTCAGCGCGGTCTCGTCGTAGACGATCTCCATCGACCGGCCGCCCAGCACGAAGCTCGGCCGCACGAGCACCGGATAGCCGATGCGCAGCGCCATGCCGATGCCTTCGGCAAGATCGGTCGTGTGGTTGTTCGCCGGCTGCTTCAGCCCGAGTTCCGTGATGAGCTTCGAGAAGCGCTCGCGATCCTCGGCCTGATCGATGCTGTCCACGCTCGTGCCGATGATCGGCAGGCCCGCCTCCGACAGCGGCTTGGCGAGGTTCAACGGCGTCTGCCCGCCGAACTGCACGATGACCCCTTCGGGCCGCATGCGCTCGTAGATGTTCAGCACGTCCTCGGCCGTGAGCGGCTCGAAGAACAGATGGTCCGAAGTGTCGTAATCGGTGCTCACGGTCTCGGGGTTCGAGTTCACCATGATGACCTCGTACCCCGCCTCGCGGAGTTCGAGCGCGGCCTGCACGCAGCAGTAGTCGAACTCGATCCCCTGCCCGATCCGGTTCGGCCCGCCGCCGAGGATCATGATGCGCGGCTTGCCTGTGAAGGGCAGGATTTCATCCTGCGGGGTATAGGGTTTGGGGTGTGGGGTATGGGAAGAAGATGTTTCGTTTTCCCATACCCCAAACCCCATACCCAACACCCCGGCTTCATACGTCGAATAGTAATACGGTGTGTACGCCTCGAACTCGGCGGCGCAGGTGTCCACCGACTTGAACACGGCTTGGATGCCCATCGCCCGACGTGCGTCGCGCACCGCCGTTTCCGCGACGTTCCAGATGTTCGCGAGCTGGCGGTCGAGGAAGCCGTACTGCTTCGCCTTCAGCATCCACTCGGGCGTGACGGACGCGAGGGAACCGAGAGCGGCGAGATCGACCTCGCATTTCACGATGTCCTCGATGTTGCGCAGGAACCACGGGTCGATCTTCGTGCGGGCGTGGATGTCCTCGACGCTCATGCCGTACTTGAGGGCGTAGCGCAGGAACCAGATGCGCTCGGCGTTCGGCACCGAGAGCTTTTTGAGCACCTCTTCGAGCTTCGGCTGATCCGGTTTGCCCCACTTGTCGCCGCGGTCGCAGCCCAGCCCGAAGCGGCCGACTTCGAGACCGCGCAGGGCCTTCTGCAAGCTCTCCTTGAACGTCCGGCCGATGGCCATGGTCTCGCCGACCGACTTCATCTGCGTCGTCAGCGTCGCATCGGCGTCGGGGAACTTCTCGAACGTGAACCGCGGGATCTTCGTGACGACGTAGTCGATGGTCGGCTCGAAGCTCGCCGGCGTCGTGCGGGTGATGTCGTTCTTCAACTCGTCGAGCGTGTAGCCCACGGCGAGCTTCGCGGCGATCTTCGCGATGGGGAAGCCGGTGGCCTTCGATGCGAGCGCGGAACTGCGGCTGACGCGCGGATTCATCTCGATGGCGATCATGCGCTCGGAGTGCGGGTCGGTAGCGAACTGGATGTTCGAGCCGCCGGTCTCGACGCCGATCTCGCGGATGATCGCCTTCGCCTGATCGCGCATCCGCTGGTATTCCTTGTCGGTCAGCGTCTGCGCCGGGGCCACCGTGATGCTGTCGCCGGTGTGGACGCCCATCGGGTCGAGGTTCTCGATGCTGCAGATGATGACGACGTTGTCGGCGCGGTCGCGCATCACTTCGAGTTCGTACTCTTTCCAGCCGATGACCGACTCTTCGACGAGCGTCTCGCCCATCGGGGAGAGCTCGATCCCGAGCGTGACCAGTCGGATGAAGTCGTCGCGGTTGTAGGCGATGCCGCCGCCGCTGCCGCCCATGGTGAAGCTCGGCCGCAGCACGCACGGGAGTCCGACCTGTTCGAGCACCTCGAACGCTTGGGCCAGATTCTTGGCGACGCCGCTGCGGGGCACGGCGACGCCGATCTTGATCATCGCGTCCTTGAACTTCTGGCGATCCTCGGCCTTGTCGATGACGTCCGCGTCCGCGCCGATCATCTCGACGCCGTGCTTTTTCAGCAGCCCGCGCTTGTGGAGTTCCATCGCGGTGTTGAGGCCCGTCTGCCCGCCGAGCGTCGGCAGCAGGGCGCAGGGGCGCTCTTTGACGATGATCTTCTCGACGACCTGCCAGGTGATCGGCTCGATGTAGACGCGGTCGGCCGTGTCCGCGTCGGTCATGATCGTCGCGGGGTTGCTGTTCACGAGGACGACGGAATAGCCCTCCTCGCGGAGGGCTTTGCAGGCCTGGGTTCCCGAATAGTCGAACTCGGCCGCCTGACCGATGATGATGGGGCCGGAGCCGATGAGGAGGATCTTCTTGAGGTCGGTGCGTTTCGGCATGGTTCTCGGAGCGGGCTGAGGGGTCGGTTCGGGGCAAACTCGTTTTAGCTTATGGAGCGACCCCGAGGCACCAAGTGCGCGGCGGACGATTGTCCCGATCCGAGCGGTAGGCGTATCATGTTCGGTGCGCCCTCAACCCCCCGCCGAGGTTCCCACCATGCTCCGCTCGCTCCTGATCGCTTCGCTCGCATTCGGCTTCGCCGCCGGCCTCCGCGCCGCCGACGACGAGAAGTACAGCATCGTCATCCCCAAGGATAAGAAGGGGTCGAAAACCTCCAGCGACCTGACCGAAGACTCGAAGAACCTCATCACCGTCAACGTCATGGGGCAGGAGAACAAGCAGGATCAGGTCGGTGGCCGGAAGGAGTCGTACGTCGAGGAAATCCTGGAGGTGAAGGAGGGCCAGAGGAAAGCGACGAAGCTCACCCGCACGTACAGCACCGCCGAGAAGTCCGCGAAGGGGGAAACCTCCAAGCGGGCCTACGCCGGCAAGACCGTGCTGATCGAGCAGAGGGGCGACAAGTACGTATTCAGCATGGGCGGCAAACCGCTCTCGGACGCCGACGCGCCCGAACTCAACAAGAGCTTCAACAAATCCAAGGAGGAACCGGACGCCCAAGAGCTGATGCCGGCGGAACCCCTGAAGGTCGGCGAAAGCTGGAAGGTGCCCGCGGACAAGTCCGAGAAGATGTTCAAGACGCTCGGCGACGAGAAGATGAAGGTCGATGCAAAGAAATCGACCATCGAAGGGAAGCTGCTCAAGGCGTACAAGAAGGACGGCGCCCAGTTCGGCGTCCTCGAACTCACGATCACGGTCGTGGTTTCGGAACTCGACCTCGGCTCGGGGCTGACGAAAGCGACCGGCTCGATCGTCGTGAAGGGCACCCTCGACGGGTGCATCGACGGAACCATCGGCGCCGGCACCTCCACCAAAAAGACCACGATCGACATCTCGGCCGACCTGCCGAACAACGGGTCGTTCAAAATGACCGGCAACGCGACGGAGATCGACAAGTCCAGCCCCGTGAAGAAGTAGCCGCACCCCCGAACCCGGCGCGTCCGTTCCGGCCCGCGCCTTCACGACTCCGAAAGGACGATTCCATGCTCCGCGCGATCCCCGCGTCCCTCCTCGCCTTCGGCCTGTTCGCGGCCGCTCCGGCTTTCGCCGTAGACGATGCGTACACGCTCAAGCTCTACAAGTCCAAGAAGGGCGACAAGACGGAGAACGAAAAGACCGAAGAGAGCAAGAACAGCATCGTCATCAGCGTGATGGGGATGAACAACAAGCAGGCCGTCGAAAGCGGTAAGAAGGAGGTCTTCACGGAGGAGATTCTGGAGAAGAAAGACGGCGATAAGAAAGCCGCGAAGCTGACGCGCACCTACACCACGGCCGAAAAGACCGAGAAGGGCGAGACGAACAAAGCCGCCTACGCCGGCGAAACGGTGCTCATCGAGAAGAAGGGGGACAAGTACGAGTTCAGCGTGAAGGGCAAGGCCCTCAAAGAAGACGAGGCCCCCGATTTGTACAAGAGCTTCAACAAGTCCGAAGACGAGCCGCAGAACGAGGACTTCCTGCCGAAGGACGCGGTGAAAGTCGGCGACTCGTGGAAGGTCGCGGCCGACAAGACCGAGAAGATGTTCAAGGCGCTCGGCGATGACAAAATGAAGGTCGACGTCAAGAAGTCGGCCGTCAGCGGCAAGCTGCTGAAGGCCTACATGAAGGACGGCGCGCAGTTCGGCACGCTCGAACTGACCATCGACGTGTTCGTCACCGAAATCGACCTCGGCGGCCAATTCGCCGCGACGAAAGCGGGCAGCAAGATGTCGATCAAGGCCATCATCGACACCTGCATCGACGGCAGCGTGAACTTCGAGGACGGCAAGCTGGAGGTGAAAATCGATCTCACCGCCGAACTGCCCAACGGCGGCTCGTTCGGGATCACCGGCACTTCGACCGGCATCGAGAAGACCCGCGCCGCGAAGAAGTGATCGGGGTTTCAGTGCGCGGAGTGGAGCCACGGTTCCATTCCGCACGCCGCACTTCCCGGATCACTCCTCCGGTTTCTTCGCCGGCTTCGCCTTCTCGTCCGGTCGGAACGAGATGAAGAACCGCTGGACATACCAGAGTTGCGGGAGCTGGTTCTGCCCCTGCGTGCCGAGGACGTAGATTCGCGAGCCGGCGAGCATGACGCGCAGGATCGTCACGCGCTTCGCGAACTGGCTCCCCTGATCGATCTGGACGTCGATGGCCGGGTGCCCCGCGTGCGTCGTCACGCTCCGCGCGGCTTCGACTCCCCCCGCGACCGCGGCGATCTCCGCTTTGACCGCGTCCGCGAGCATCGCCTCCGGCTCCTGCGCGGCCTGCTTCTTCGACTGATCGTAGTACTTCACGAAGTACCGCGCTTCGTTCATATCCAGCCGCACTTCGATCCCTTTGACAGGCGCGCCGTTGTCGGCGACTTGCGAGAGCGGCTTCGGCACCTTGTCTCCGGCTTGCGAGAAGGGATGCGATGCCTCGGGAAATTCGACTTGGAATCTCCCCTCCTCGGATTTGTGAACTTGCATCGTCGGGTTGTAGGCCCAGTTCGCCAGCCCCGCGCAGCCGAAGCCGATGGCCCCGCAGACGAGGGCCGTACCGAAGAGCAGGAACCAGACGACGCCGTTGGAGCGCTTCGCGGAGCGAGGATCGTCGTCGGAACGGTCGCGCGGCCGACCGCGCGATCCCGAGCGCGACGGTCGGGCGACGGGCGGCTCCGCCGAAGGGCCGTGCGGCACGCTGAACACCGTCTGGCAGGTGGCGCACTTCACCGGCTGGCCGCGGAATTCCACCGGGACATCGAGCTGATCGCGGCACTTCGGGCAGGTGACGAGGTCGGTCATGCGCGGGATCCGGCAATGGGGCGGAAGCGTCCCCATCAGTTTAGTAAACTGTCCGCATGCTTCCCGGAGTTCCCCGTTGGCCGACGCCCCGACCCTGCCGCAGCAGTTGAAGCAGCACCTCGACGCGCTCCGCGCCGCCGGGATCGACTTCGTGCCGAAAGCGGGGCCGGCCCCCTTCGCGAAGCGGCCGGCGCAGCCGTCCGTCGCCTCGGCGGTTCAAGATCCGCTCGCCGAGCGCCGCAAGGGGCTGAAACTCCTCGCGGATGGCGTGCAGACCTGCGCGAAGTGCCTGGAGCTCTTCTCGACGCGGACGCAGACGGTCTCCGGCGTCGGCCCGATGGATGCGGCGGTCGCCTTCCTCGGCGATGGCCCCGATTCGACCGACGACGCGGAAGGGCAGCCCTTCGTCGGCGCGGCCGGGGCGTGGCTCATGGATCTGCTGGTCCGCATGGGTTTGAAGCGCGAGGAGGTCTACCTGCTCAACGCGACCCGCTGCCGGGCGCCGAAGCGCTTCCCGACCGCGCGGGAATGCGAGAACTGCCGCGAGTACCTCGTGCGCGAACTCGAACTCGCCGCGCCGAAAGTGATCTGCTGCCTCGGCACCACCGCGGCGCAAGCGGTGCTGCAAACGACCGCGCAGATCGCCGAGCTGCGCGGGAGAGTCCACGACTACGCGGGCACACCGGTCATCTGCACTTTCCACCCGGCCTACGTAGCGAAGTACCCGAAGACCGAACCCGACTGCTGGGCCGACATGGAATTGGTGCTGCGGACGATGGGGCGGGAACCTGTTCCTACCGAGCCGGACGCGTGAGCGACGGTTTTCGCGGCGATCACCGCTTCGCGAGCTTCTGCGCCGCGCGCAGCATCTCGCCCGCCTCTTTCAGCGTCGTCTCGGTGCGGGCTTCGCCGCGGAGCATCAGCGCGAGTTCCTCGATCCGCGCGGCGTCCGTCGCCAGCGGGGCGATGGTCGTCGAGGTGCGCTTCGCCGTGCTCGTCTTGCGGATCGTCCACTGCTTCGCGGCGTAGCTCGCGACCTGAGGCAGGTGCGTCACGCAGAGCACCTGGTGCGACTGCCCGAGCACCGCGAGTTTCTGGCCGAGCACGTCGCCCAAGCGGCCGCCGACGTTGGCGTCGATCTCGTCGAAGACGACGAGCGTGCGGACGGGGTCGTGCGCCGCGAGCACCGTCTTGATCGCGAGCATCGTGCGCGACATCTCCCCGCCGCTGGCGACCTTCCGCAGCGGCCGCGCCGGCTCGCCGGGGTTTGCCGTCAGCATCAGTTCCAAGTGATCCATGCCGGAAGCGGGCACATCGCCGGCCGCGAGCGGCACCGCTTCGAGTACCGCTTCGAGCTTCGCGGCGGGCATCCCGAGATCGACGAGGTGCTTCTGCGCTTCGGCCGCGAGCTTCTTCGCCACTCTGCCGCGGGCCTTGCTGAGCGCGGCCGCCGAAGAGGTGAGTTCCGCCATCGCCTCTGCGAGTGCGGCGTCGATCCCCGCGAGGTCGTCCTCCTGACGCTGGAGCGTCTGCTCTTGGGTGCCGAGTGTGTCGCGGTAGCGGATCAGTTCCTCGTGCGGCTTGCCGTACTTCGCTTCGAGCTTCTTGAGCATCTGCAAGCGCCGCTCGACGGCGTTCAACCGCTCGGGGTCGGCCTCGAAGCTCTCGCTGAGATCGCGACAGGTCTCGGCGATGTCTTGCACTTCGGGCTTGAGCGCTTCGATCCGCTTCGCCACGGCTTCGATCTGCTTGTCGAGTCGGCCCCACGTCTGCGCTTCGCGCAGGAGCTTGCCGAGGATTTCGACGACGGAGCCTTCATCGTCGTAAAGCCGCGCCGCGGCCCCGGCGTTGAACTGCGCCAGCTCCTGCGCGTTCAGGAGTTTCTCGCGCTCGCGCTGGATCGTCGCAAGTTCTCCCTGCAGCAGGTTCGCGGCGACGAGTTCGTCGCGTTCGAAGCGGAGCAGGGCGAGTTCGCGCTGGCGCGTCTGGCGGTTCTCGACAAGCTGTTTGTGCCGGGAGCGCAGACCGCGCACGACTTCGGCGGCGCTGGCGTAGGTGCCGCGCAGGTCGCCGAGCTTGCCGAAGGCGTCGAGGAGTTCGAGC
>Ga0136611_10000843_pt1 | contig 20673 bp, 17 predicted proteins | sample AntDrymUQ2232306_2_FD_106645 | JGI IMG/M metagenome (GOLD analysis project Ga0136611, IMG submission 106645) | Polar desert sand microbial communities from Dry Valleys, Antarctica - metaG UQ223 (23.06) | ecosystem: Environmental > Terrestrial > Soil > Desert | place: Antarctica: Dry Valley...
GCGCAGGAGCAGCCGCCGCTGAAACCTTTCCGCAATGGAGAAGTGCCGATCCGCCGGGCCGAAGCGGTTCGGCGCGAGCCGGCACCCGCACCTGGGACACCACTGCCGGTTCGCCCGCCAGCAGCCGTCTCGAAGCCGCCAACTTTTCCACCGAAGCCCGCGACCCTTCCTCCCCGACCTTCCACACCGCGCCCCGCGCCTGCGCCGGATGCCGGCGATGCGGGGGACGAAATACGCATCGCGCCATCGAACCCGGCGATGACGCTGACGCCGGACAAGCTTCAGCTCAGCATCGCGGACGGATTTTATTCGAAGAACCAATTCGACCGCGCTGCGCCGGAATACGAAAAGTATCTCGGCATCTACGTCGGAGGGACCGACAAGCAGACCGTCCTTTTCCGCCTCGGCGAATCCTATTTCCGGATCGGCTCTTTCAATGCCGCGCGCTCGAGCTTCCAGGCGTTGCTCGATCAATTCTCGAACGGCGAGTTCATCGGCTCCGCGGCATATCGGCTCGGCGAGATTTACTACCAGGAAAAGAATTACAACGCCGCGCTCCCCTTTTTCCGCAAGGCGAGTGTCCGTCTAAAAGACCCGAAGCTCGCGAATGCCGCGAAATTCTTCACCGGGCGGTGCCTTGAGGCGGTCGACCAGAAAACGGAAGCTCGCCGCATTTATGAAGAGCTCGTCGGCATCACGAGCGAGAATCCTTTTCTCGAGAAAAGCCGGCTCTCCTACGCGCTCCTGCTGAAAGAGACCGGCCGCGGCCCGGAGGCGCTGAAGCAGATGCAGATCCTCGCGCAGGGCACGGAGAACTCGGAGCTCAAAGCCCAGGCGACTGTCTATTCCGGCCTCTGGATGGTGGAGCTCGGACAGAACGCGAAGGGCGAGGCGGAACTGAAGCGCGCGACTGGCATGCCGGGCGTCGAGAAGTGGCGCGACGTGGCGCAGTTTGGTCTTATCCAGCTTGCCTTCAATGCCGACAAGCACGACGAGGTCGTCGCGGCGTGGAAGAGCCACGCGAAGGTCTTCGGCTCGGAGACGCGGCCCCAAGTGATGGCGCTCGTGGCGAAGAGCTACGCCGCCCTAAAGCAGCCGGAGGAAGCGAGTGAGATCTTCGCGCAGATCACCGAAGAATTCCCGACCACCGGGTTTGCGAAAGAAGCCGGCTTCGAGCGCCTGAAGACGCTTTATCGCGCCGAGCACCCGAACCTGCTCGCGGAGATCGACCAGTTTCTCGCGACCAATCCCGAGGAGCAAAAACGCGATCAAACCCTCCTCCTCAAAGCCGAGCTCCTCTTCAAAAAGCAGGACTTCCCCGCGGCGGCGCCGATTTACGAAGGCATTGTAAAGTCGCGGCATCTCACCGGGGTGCTGCGAGCGGAAGTGCTCACCAAGCTCGGCTGGTGCTATCTCCAGACGAAAGACAACGAGCGTGCGGTGAAGACTTACACCGAGTTGATCGACGGGTTCGCGACTTTTAAATCGATCCCTGCCGCGCTTCTCCATCGCGCCGTAGCCCACCTCCGTCTCAATGCCAACGAGAGCGCGATCAAGGACTTGCGCCATCTGATCGACCGGCACCCAAAGGCGAAGGAGCGTGAACAAGCGGTGCTGCAAGTCGCGCGGCTGCTCGGCCAGCGCTCGGACAACCCGGGCATGATGGAGATGTTCAAGCTTTACCTTCGCGACTACCCGAATGCGACCGGGCCGGAAGCTGCCGAGGCGAACTTCTGGATTGGTTCCGTGGCGTTCGAGAACAAGGCTTACAAGGAAGCGGTGGGGCCGCTGAAGAAGGCCATCGAGGGGAACAAAGAGGAGTTCTTTGAGCGCGCGAGCGTTCGCCTGATGGGCTCGCACCTGAACCTCGACGACAAAGAGGCGTGCGCCGCGGAGATCGACGCCTACCTCACGGGCGGCGGCATGCAGGTCCCTTACGATGTGCTGCACGGCGTCGGCGCAGGGTTCGCGGACGAAGCGGAAAAGGCCGCCTCGGAAGAGCAAATGGATATCGCGCTCGAGAAGCACAAACGCGCGGTGAAATACCTCGGCTTGCTCGCCGGCCGCGAGGATGCCAAGCCGCTGGACCTTCGGCTGCTCGGCCGCAGCGCGATGGCGCTTGGCAGCCATGAACAAGCGGCCAAAGCGTTTACCTCGTTCCTCGCCGTGATCAAGGAACCGCTTCCGCGCGCGGAGGGCTTGAACGATCTGGCGCAGGCGCAAATTGGGCTCAAGCAATTCGCCGAGGCGCAGACCTCCGTGAACGACGGGCTCGCGCTGCAGCCCGTCGGCGAAGTGAACGCGCGGCTTCGCATCACCGCCGGTGACATTCAGGCCGCGCAAGGGAAATGGGATGAAGCAGCGAAGATCTATAACAGCGTCACGGTGATCATCGATGACGAGAACATCACTCCGGGGGCTGGGGAGAAAGCCGTGGACGCCTATCGCCGGGCGGGCCTCGAGGAAGAAGCGAAGAAGCTGCTCAACCGGCTCCAGAGCCGCTACCCCGAATACTTCCAGAACAAGAAAGCCCGCACGGCTCTGACGCCGCGCTGATCTCAGCGAAGCGGGGAAGTCACAACACTAGCGTGGTCTGGCCGTATGCGATCTCGTGGAGAATTGGGACCTCGAGAATGTCTTCGAGCACCGTGCGATTGGTGGCGGCGGCGAGATCGGGGGATTCCGTCGGCCGATGCGCGTGATTCAGGATCAAACCCGCGCAGATTAAGCCGCGGGCGCGGATCGACTCCACGGTGAGCACCGCGTGATTCAGCGCACCGAGCCGGTTCGCCACGACGACCGCCACCGGCAAACCGAGCTCCGCGGCGAGGTCGCTCACCGCGAACTCCCTCGTGATCGGCACCCGCCAACCGCCAACCCCTTCGACAATCAGGGCCGGGTGCGCCGCGGACACGCGCGCGAATGTGCGACGCACCAAGTCCAGATCGATCGCCCGCCCTTCCACCAGCGACGCTGCATAGGGCGCGAGGGGCGCGCGGAGCCAGACCGGGTTGACGTCGTTCAGCTCGATCGCCGCGTCACTTGCGGCGTGCAGTTCCAGCGCATCCTCCCGTCCGCCGCACGTAATCGGCTTCATCCCCACCGCGTCGATCCCGGCTGCCCGCAGCGCTCGCACGAGGAGCGCTGAGATGCACGTCTTCCCCACCGCGGTATCGGTCCCGGTCACGAAGAGTCTCATCGTGCGCTAAGGTTCACCGCGCGCCGGGAATATGGAAGAGCCCATGAACTTCCCAGAATCGTTCCAGCGCCAGCTTTCCCGCCGCGCCTTCCTCCAGAATAGCACCACTGGCCTCGGCGCCCTCGCCCTTTCATCGCTCCTGCGGCCGGATGCTTTCGCCCAGGATGCCGCGGGCCCGGAGGTCCCGGGCATTTTACGCCGTCTGCACTTCGCGCCGAAGGCCAAGCGCATCATCTACCTCTTCCAGTCCGGCGCCCCCTCGCACCTCGACCTCTTCGACCCGAAGCCGAAGCTCATCGAGATGACCGGCAAAGACCTGCCCGATTCCGTCCGGCTCGGCCAGCGCATCACCACCATGACCTCCGGCCAGAAGAACCTCTTCTGCGTCGGCTCTCCCTTCAAATTCGCCAAACACGGCCAAGGCGGCATGGACCTCTCGGAGCTGCTCCCCCACACCGCGAAGATCGCCGACGAATGCACCTTCATCCGCTCGCTGCACACCGACCCGATCAACCACGACCCGGCCGTCACGTTCTTCGCCACCGGCCACCAGCAACCGGGCCGACCCGTCATGGGCGCGTGGTGTTCCTATGGGCTCGGGAGTGAAAATCAGGATCTCCCCGCGTTTGTCGTCCTCACCAGCGGCGGCGGCGGCCAGCCCTTGCAAAGCCGCTACTGGGGCTCCGGCTTTCTGCCTGCGCAACATGGCGGCGTCCAATTCCGCAACGGCGGCGACCCCGTTCTCTACGTCTCGAACCCTCCGGGGATCACCCCCGCCACGCGCCGCCAACTCCTCGACGCCACTCAGGAGCTCAACCGCGAAGCGCTCGGCCAGTTCGGCGACCCCGCCATCTCCGCGCAGATCGAGAATTACGAGCTCGCCTTCCGCATGCAGACGAGCGTCCCCGAGCTCACCGACCTTACCAAGGAGCCGAAGGAGGTCCTCGACCTCTACGGGGCCACCCCCGGCCAGCCTTCTTACGCGAACAACTGCCTCCTCGCCCGGCGCCTCGCGGAGCGCGGCGTGCGCTTCATCCAGCTCGCTCACCGCGATTGGGACCACCACGGCGGCCTTCCCGGCGGCATCAAACAGAAGACCAAGGAGACCGACCAGGCCAGCGCCGCTCTCATCACGGATCTAAAACAGCGCGGCCTCCTCGACGACACGTTAGTCATCTGGGGGGGCGAATTCGGACGCACCGCCTACAGCCAGGGCGAGCTCAAGCCCGACAGCTTCGGCCGCGACCACCACCCGCGTTGCTTCACCATCTGGATGGCTGGCGGCGGGATCAAGAAGGGCCTCGTCTATGGCGAGACCGACGACTTCGGCTACAACATCGTCAAAGACGGCGTCCACGTGCACGACCTCCACGCCACGATGTTCCAGCTCATGGGTGTTGATCATAAGCGCCTCGTCCACCGCCACGAAGGCCGCGATTACCGCCTCACTGACGTGAAGGGCAACGTCGTGAAGCCGCTCCTCGCGTAGGGGAATCGCGCATGGTTGGGAGCGTCCGCGATCCACGATTCCGCGCTTCCATTGGAAATGCCTTGCGTTGCTCTGCGCCCCCGCTCCCTTCCCTCTCACCGATATGAAATTTTCTTCCATTCTCGCCTCGTTCGCTTCAGCGGCCCTCGTCCTCGCGAGCAGCGCGTCCGCAGCCCCAGTGTCTCTAACGGAAGGCAGCTCGACCTATTCCTACGATATCCGTGCCGCCGGGGGCGTGCCGGATCCGAACGCCACGCTCGTCAATCTGATGGGCACTGCCGACGCAAGTTATTACACGACCGGGAACAACCTCAACGGCACGCTCTCCTACACCGTAAACATCGCTGCTGACGCGACCAATCTGAATGTCAGCCTCTTCAACCTCCTCGCGTTCGGCGGGCCAGGAAGCATCGTGGGAACGTATTCACTTGATGGCGCAGCGCCGGTGACGCTTTTCAACGACGTCACGGCAGCACAAACGACGGGCGATGGCGGTAGTGGGACGATTGTCGTCATCCCGCACAATGACAATCTTGCGCTCAACCCTGCCACTGCCCACACCGTCATCCTCGACTACGCCGTGAACTCCGCGGGGAGCAATAACTACCAGCAACAGCTCATGCGGCACGGTGGCGGCGGCAATGGCGGCCCGTTCACGTTGACGGCCACGTTCGTCCCCGAGCCTTCCTCGGTCGGTCTGCTTGCCATTGGCTCCTCGCTGCTAATCCGCCGCCGACGCGCTTAGAGCTGAGAAAAGAAGCGGCGCACGCCCGAGCCACACCGGATTCTGAGACGGAGCAGCGCTCGTAGCGTTGGCGTCGGAACAGCCCGAACGCGTCCCTCACTCTGCCCGCAACGCGGCGATCGCGCTCCCCCGCAGCGCTAGCCGCGTTGCTGCCCAGGTCCAGAAAACGCAGCCGAAGGCCAATGCGACGATGAGCAAAGCCAGCTCACGAATGGGGAAGCTGCCGCTCTTGGCTGCGAGGCCAGGCCACACGGCGACGAGTGCGCTGACGATTCCAATGATGAGCGCCGTCGCGATCAGCCAGCGATGCTCGGCAAAGACCATCGAGCGCAACTGACTCGGCCGGAAACCGACTGCTTCCAGCAGCCCGAATTCCCGCCGCCGCTCCAGAACGTTGCGCGCGACCACAATCGCGAGCCCGGCGGAGCCGAGCAGCAAGCCCAGTCCGCCCAGCACTTGGAAGATCGAGAGATAGGTATTCTCGACAGCTTGGAATTCCGCAAGCCGGCGCGCTGCGGGCGTCAGCTCGAGTCCGCGGTCCTCGAGCGCACGGGAAAGCGCCGCCTGCACTTTCTGCGCTTGCTCGACCGGTGCGTCGATCAGGAAGAAGCGGTAGCCGCCGCTGCCGGGAAACTGCGCGACGAAGTGGTCTTCGGAAATCAGCACGCTGCCTTGGAGGATTGAACCACTAACGGTTGCGACGAAGCGCACCCGAAACGGCTCTCCGCGCTCGTTCTTGTATTCCAAGGTATCGCCGAGCTTCATCTGCAAGGCCCACCGCAGCGTATTCGCATCGACGATCCCGGGCACCGCGTCCTCGAGATCCCCGCCGTCCAACCGCGGCCACCAGAACTGCGCCGTCAGCGGCAACTTCGATTCGGGCTCGCCGCCGGCGAAATATCCGCCGTCCGAGAAACGGAACGCGCCGCGCTGCGCAAGCTCGCTCGGCTTTACGCCGAGCAGCCGCGGCTGCAGCGCGCGATTCAGATTCAAGCAACTCGCGTCATCCCCTTCCCGCACGCGCATCGGCACGATGCGCACCTCGCGCATCGCCTCTTCTTCGAGCCCGTAAGCTTCGCGCCCTGCGGGGGTGTTCAAATCTTCATAGATTGGCAGCGCCGATTCGCCGACGAGCGCGAAACCGCCCGTGCCCGGATTGTCCCTTCCGGTGGCGGCGGGTCGTTGGCGGAACGAATCGACGGCAACCACCATGAACACGCCACTCGCGAGCACCGCAATCGTCGCGAGACTCCGTCCGCGCCGCCGCGCCGCGTTGCGGACCCCGAGTGCGCCGAGTGATTCGACTGAGCTCGAAGCGCGCGCCGTGCGACGCAGCCAAATGAGCGAGACGCCAAGGCCGGAGATGAGGAGAAATGCGCCTGCACCGAAAAACGCCGTAGCCTCCTGAGAGAAAACAAGGAGCAGCGCGGCGAGCGCCAGACATCCGACAACGCCGAAAACCGCCAGCGATCCTGCCGCGACGATGAGCGGAACCTGCGGAAGCGGGGAAGTGCGACGACGAACTGCAGCGTTTGCTGCCCTCGGCTCGGCGCCTCCTCGATGTTCTGCTCCCTCCATTTCCCCGGAAAGAAGCTCGGTCGCGGAGCGGCGCAATTGGCGCCGACTAGCCACCCACATTGCGAGCAGCGCCACTGCCACGCTGCCGATTGCACCACCGATCAGGGACCCCGGCGCCGCGTTGAATTGGAACGTCACTGCGCCGACCGCTCCACGCCAGACGGTGCTCAACGCGCGCAACACCAGAGATGTGAAAACGAACGCGCCGCACAGCCCAAGGCCGGCGCCAACGAGCGCGAGCAGAGCGCCTTCCCCGAGCAGCATCCGGCGCACGAGCCTGGGCGGAAGCCCGAGCGCAAGGAGCGTGCCGGCCTCGGCGTTGCGCTGCTCGAGCGTGAAGACGAAGAGCAGGCCAGTCAGCACCGCCGCGGCCGCAATCAGGAAGAACGAGAAGCTCACGAACAACTCGCCGAAGTCCACGGGCGCGTCTGTCGCAGCGAGTGCCTGCTCGCGCAGCGGCAGGACTTGCAGCCCGACCTGCTCAGGGGACAAGTTCGCGCGCAACTGCTCCGCAATCGCGCTCGACGCGGTGCCCGCAGGATAACGAATGGAGCTCAGGTCGCCCCACCGGTTCCCCCACATCTCCTGCCCGACAGCGATGTTCACGAAGGCCTTGGGCGTGCCGCGTAAGTCGTCCCAATACTTCTCGTCCTGATCGCGAATCTTCGTCGTATCAATGGCGAAGCCGGGTTGCCAATCGCGGCAGTTTTCCTGGTCGGACAATCCCGGGAAATCAGGCATCCACGTCGAGTTCAGGTTCGGCTCGGACATCGGCAGAATGCCGACGATTTCGAACTCGCGCGCCTTCTCCTCGAGCTGCCGCCGCTCGCCCATGACGTAATACTTGAGCGTGATCCGCTCGTGCAGCTTCACGCCGAGATCCTCCGCGAGCCATTGCGAGATCACGACTTGATCGTCCGCGAGTTCAGCCGGCAAAAACCCGGACGAGGCCACGTCGATCGCGGTGACCATCGAGTAGGGCGCCGCCTTCTCGCCAAAGCGGAGTTCGTTCACGAGATAGGTGAGCGAATCGAGCCCGGCCGGCGCAGCGCGCACGACCGGGGCGTCCAGAAAGACGCGCGGCGTGCGGAGCTCGGTCCCGCCACCGTGCGGTAACTCCCTCAGCTCCAGCGCCGCATCCTGGATCGTCCACTTCGCTTTCACCGCCTCTGCGAGGGCCTTCGATGAGCCGCGCGCGAGGAGCAGGTTTGCCTTGCCGGCGAACTCGAGCTTCGCCTGCAGGAACTCGATCGGCACGAAGATGCTGAACGGCGGCACCTGGCTCCCGGAAAGGCTGAATCGCCCGAACTCCTTATCGCCGATGATGCGGGCGACCTGCACCCGAATCGCGATGACTTCGCTCTCTTCGCCGGAGAGCGGGGCGTCGCGTGAGAACGCCCCGGGCTTCTCCACGCGGAGGATCACCGTATCCCCGGCTCTGACGCCCAATTGGGCGGCGGCGCGTTCGTTGAGCGCGAGTTCTTCGCCTTTGAGGTGAACTCCCGGGCTTGGCGCGAGCTGCCAAAAAACATCATCCACGCCGAGCACCTGCGCCTGATTGATCCGCGCGGAGCCATCTGCCCGAGAGACGCTGCCGCGCAAGAGCAGCGCCGGCGCGGAATGGTTGATTTCATCCGCGAGCTGCTGCCGGAAGAAACGATCGCCCGAAACCAAGGCAGCGTCAGCCTTCCCGACGCGCAGCAGCGCTTGATGCCGCAGGGTTGCCTTCACGGAATCGCCCACGAGCAGCGCGCCGATCAGCACCATCGCGCCGAGTGCCGAGCCGAGCACGACGCCGAGATGGGTGCGCCAGTAAAACCGCGCCCCGCGAAGAGCGATCAGCGCCGCATTCATCCGCGCGCGGTTCGGATGCCTGGGTAGCGCAGGCGACCCGCCTGCCGCGTTCGGCGACTCGCCGAACGCGTCGTGAACCGGCTAAACCCGTTTTCAGCCCGAGCGGCAGGTCTCCTGACAAACGACGCGCAGCTCAAAGTCTTCGGCGGGTCGCCGAAGACAACAGGCGAGTCGCCTGTGCTACCCCGGCAGGAACTCTCCGGGAGGTGGCTCATGCGCGGACCTCCGAAAGCTTTCCGTCCACGAGCTCGAGCACTCGGCTCATGCGCCGCGCGAGTTCGCCCGAATGCGTGACCATGATCAGCGCCACGCGATGCTCGCGATTCACCTGCTCGAGCAGATCGACGAGCCGCGCGGCATTCACCCGATCGAGCGCTCCGGTTGGCTCATCCGCCAGGAGCAGCTTCGGCTGATGGATCAACGCCCGCGCAACCGCGGCGCGCTGCCGTTCGCCGCCCGAAAGCTGCCCTGGCCGATGCCCGCTGCGATGACTCAGACCAACCGCCTCGAGCAACTTCTCGCCGCGCTCGCGCAACTCGGCGCGCTTTGCTTTCGGCTGCGCAAGCGTCGGCACCAGCACGTTTTCGAGAATCGTGCACTGCGGAAGCAGATGATGCAGTTGGAAGACGAACCCGATCGTCTCATTGCGGAATTTCGCGAGCGCTGCCGCATCCAGCCCCGCGAGCGCCTGGCCGGCGACCCGCACCGTGCCGCCATCGCTGTGGTCGAGCGCCCCAATGATGTTCAACAACGTGCTTTTTCCACAGCCTGAGGGCCCGACGATCGAGAGCGTCTCCGCGTCCTCTACCTGCAAGCCCACGTCTTGCAGCACCTCGACGGCGTCACCTCCATCGGGTGCACGATACGTTTTTCGGAGATGTTCAATTTCGACGAGCATGGGCGTGGAAACTAATCGGAGAAGAGCCACCGGCGCGCTTTCATTTCGAAACGCGGGAGGGTGCCGGGTGGGACACCGGTCACCGGAATGCGGAGCGCAAAAGCGGCGTTCAGCGCCCGCTCGAGCACCACAGCCGCCGCTGGCTCTCCGGTTTCAACCTCGACGCGCAGCTCAGGCATTTCACCCCGCCTGGTCACATGCACTCGATATTCAAGAATGCCGTCGATCGAACGAACCACGCCCTCTACCGCCGCAGGATAAAGATTCACGCCGCGAACTACGATCATGTCGTCCGTGCGCCCGATGATTCCGCCTTCGAGTGCCAGCCCGTGTGCGTCGCGGGTGGCTTTCACGAGGTCGCCCGTGCGATACCGGAGGAGCGGTGAAGCCGTGCGCCCGAGCGTGGTCAGCACGAGTTCGCCCGCACCTTCAGGGACCGGCGCGCCTGTAGCGGGATCAATGATTTCCGCGAAGTAGGAATCGTCGATGATCCGGAGCACGCCGGAGCGCGCGCTGTCTTCAAAAGCCACGGGGCCAACTTCGGTCATGCCGTAATGATCAATGACGCGCGCTCCATTCCAGGCTGCACTGATCCGCTCGCGGATGGCCGGCACGCTCCCGCCCGGTTCGCCTGCGACAATAATTTTCCGCACTGCCGCCGATGCGAGGTGGATGCCTTCGTGCCCGGCGATCTCCGCAAGATGAAGTGCATACGTGGGGGTGCAGCAGAGCACCTCGGCACGGTGCTCGATGATCGCGCGGAGCCGCCCTGCGCTGCTTAGCCCGCCGCCAGGAATGCACAGGCAGCCGTATCCCGCCGCTGCTTCGAAGGCGGTCCAAAAACCGAGAAAAGGTCCAAACGAGAACGCGAAGTAAACGCGATCGCCCGGTGCGACAGCAGCGGCGCGATAGATCACTTCCCAATTTGCGAGCAGCGAGCCCCAGCTTTCGTTGGTATCGAGAATGACCAGCGCCCGCCCGGTCGTGCCGCTGGTCTGGCAAAAACGCGTGTAACTCGCGAGTGGCGCGCTGTGGTTCGTGCCGTAAGGCGGATGCTCTGTCTGATCGGCAACGAGATCCTGCTTCGTCGTAAATGTCATCCGCCGCGAGAACTCCGCGACGCTCGCGACATCCGCCGTGAGGCCCGCGGCTGCGACCCGCGGTATGTAGAAGCGATTTTGTGGGATGGTCCTCGCGAGCAAGGCGCGGAGACGTTCGAGTTGGCTCATCGAACGCACCTTGAGCGACAGCGTTACGGCGAGACGTTTCGCTCTGCAGAGGCCATCGGCCTGGCTCCCGGCGACGGCGCGTCCGGTTTATAAAGCGCGACCATGCTGCCGCCGATCGCCGCAATCAGAATTCCCGCCCAGAACTGCCACTTCACTCCGCCGATGCCGCCTTCCGGGGGATGCTGCGCCATCGAGACGAACGCGTTCACGATTGGCGCGCCAGCGAAGATGATACTCATCACCACGGGCACGTAAGTCTTGGGGTTTGGTGCCGCGCCAAACGCCAGCAGCACCCCGAAGGCACCAATCGCGCCGACCGATCCGGCGATCAGGGACCACCAAAGACCTTTGCTGGGATAGGCCCAGAAATCGAGCCGCCCGCCCTGCAGCTTGAGCATCACGATCGGGCCGAGAATCGCGACGATGAAGTAGGCAATGCCAACGTAGAGGAAGGCCATGTAACGACCGTTCTCTTTGTCCGCCATCCCCATCTGGCCCGAATGAAGAAAGACGCCGTAGACGCCCCAGCTGACGACGGTGAGGAGTGCAAAAAGGAGCCACATACGAGATTTTCTTGGTTGAGAGTTGTTGCTTGGGCGCTCTTCGGACGGCGGGTGCGGGGCTTCCATGAGTGCTGGAAAGGTCGGGAACGTTGGGTGCTCGGGCCGTCTCACTCAACGCTCAACTTCTCGCGCGGCGCCGCAGTGATCAGGGCGCGGACCGCGTCCGGGATGGGGACTGCCGCCAGTTTGCCGGTGACCTTGTCGACGGTCGCGCAGGCGGCGGTGAGCATGCCGCGGGCGACCTCACCGCCGCCAGGGATTTTGCGAAAAACGAAATCGTAGCGGATCGAGCGCGTGCGCACTTCCGCGACGAGGAGGTGGATCTCCACTTCCTCCTCGAAGCGCAGCGGTGCGCGGTAATCGCACGTCGCGCTCACTCGCGGCCAGCCGGTGATCGGGCCCGCTTCGTGCCCGTGAATCGAGAGCCCGAGCGAGCGGAAAAACGCGTGCTCAGTCGCTTCCATCATCCGGAAGAAATTCGCGAAATGGACGATCCCCGCCATGTCCGTCTCCGCGAACTCGACGCGGCGGGTGAGCTTGAACTCGTGCGGCATTACGAAGCGATCGCTTCGCTTCCGCTCTCGATGGACAGGTTGTTGATCAGAAAGACGTCGATCATTTCCATGTTCTTGTCTTCAGGATCTGTGAACACCACGAGAGTGCGCCCCGCTGGCGAAAGCACCGCGTAATCCGGGTGCTGAATGCGAACGCGTTTGCCATGGGCGAGTTCCACGGTGAAGGGGACGAACGGCAGCACGCGGAGTTGCTGTCTGACACGGTCGGGAGCCATGGGCGCACGCTAGTGAGGGTGGCCGATCTTCACAAGCCGCTCTTCGCCTGTAGCGTCACGTCCACAAACCGCTCCGCCATCCGCGCCAGTGAGAACTCCCCTTCGACCGCTTCGCGCCCGCGCTGGCCGAGCGCTTGCGCCACGTGCGGGTGCCGCAGCATTTCTTCCCACCCGTCCGCGAGCGCCTTCGCGCTGCCCGGCCCGCACAAGGTGCCCGCGCCGGTCGCGTCCACGATCTCCGGGAATGCCGCGGTCGCGGGCTGCACGACGGGCACGGCGGCGGCCATCGCTTCAAGCAGGTAAAGTCCGAACGCTTCGCCATACGAGGCCGGCACGGAAAGCAGCGTGAGCTTCTGCAGAAACGCGACCTTCTCCTGGCGCGAGACGTTCGGGAGAAACTCGACGTCCTCTGCGCAGCCCGCACGTGCGAGCTTTTCGCGGAGCTGCGCCACGAGCCGCTCGTCGCCCGCGGTCATCGTGCCGGCGCAGCGGAGACGGACGCTTTTAAACTCCCCGCGCCGCTTCAGCTCGATGAAGGCATCGATCACGAGCGGCAGTCCTTTGCCTTCGATGAAGCGCGCGAGATAACCGATCACCGGCGGATCGGGCAGCTCCGTTCGGACCTCGAAATCTTCCGGTGCGATCCCGTTCGGGATGACCCGCAGTTGCGGTTCCGCGATCCGCAGCCGCGTGCCCATGAAGTCCGCGTAATAGCGGCTCGGCGCGATGATCGCATCCACATCCGCGCACCGCACGGCGAGCGTCTCCCAGCAGCGCGATTTCCACGGCTCTGGCAGGCTGTCGAGAAAGCTGTCTTCGCCTTGCAATGACGCGAGCACCGGGACGCCGAGCGCTTTCTTCAGCCGGCCCGCGAGCCCGATGAGCAGCGCGGTCGAGAGCCAGATCGCGTCCGCTTTTCCGTGCTTCCGCAGCCACGTCACCAGAGCCTCGAGCTCCTGCGCCTGGTGCCCATCTTCCCCGAGCAACATCGAATGCGTCAGCGCGCCGACTTCCGCCGTCGCCGTCATCCCGCTCCAGCGTCCGACGAATTGCAGCAGCGGTTTTGCGCTGAGCACGCGATCCATCCAGCGCGGCATCGCGCGGAGGAATGCGAACTTTTGCTCCAGATAAACGGACACGCCCCCGAAGAAAACCGGCGCGTCCGGGCTCGCCGCGGATTCGTCCAGCGTGAGCGGCAGATACATCGGCAGCATCATCGCGTCGTGCCCCTGGCGGATCAGCTCCTTCGCGAGCGCATTGTCCCGCATGCAAACGCCGCAGTGGTAGGAGCCGGTGCCGGGCGTGAGGAGGATGATCTTCAAAACACCAGGAAAGTGGAGGTGTCCGACCTTTGGGCAAGCGCGGGCCGCCGTAGGGGCTTGCCAATCAAGCGGTCGCGACGTCCACAACTTCGCCGTAGGGCTGGCCTTTCACCCGGCGACTAGATCATCCATGCGAGCGCAAGCAATCCGGCGAAGACGCTCGCGGCGGCGAGCCAGATAGCCACGGATTTCCAGCGAGCAGTAGGCGCGTATCCATGCTCTGACGGCTGTCTGCTTGGCCTCGATGAGACGAGAATGAACACGACTTGCGCGAGGCAGAGGACGACGACACCGCCGAAGATGATTAACGGCATCGGTTCAACGGAGTGCTTATGGAGCGCGCAGATCGTAACAGATCACGCGCGGCTTCGTGCCGCCGGCGCCTTGTTCATTTTGCGAGACGTAGAGCAGGCCGTTGCTGAGCGCGGGGGCGGTCCAGGTTTCCGGCGCGTTGAAGAGTTGCGCGTGCGCTTTTACGACAGCGCCTTTCGGCGAAAGGTCGAGCCAGGCGAGGTCGCCGTTTTCGCCGAGGCAGAGCACGGCGCCGTCTGCGACGAGCAGGCTGGCGCGCTGAAATTTTCCGCCGAGCTCATCGCGCCAGAGCTGCTTTCCCGTGCTGGCCTCGAGGCAGACCAGTGCGGCGAGGCGCTGATTGAGGCCGTCGACCCCAAAGACGCAGCCGTCCTTCACGATCGGTGTCATCCAGTAGACGCCGAGCGCGTCGGTCCGCCACGGTCGCGTGGCGCTAAAATCGGGTGCGATCCCGATCATCGCGCCGCCGGAGCCATACGCCTCCGAGACGAAGACGAGGCCGCGTTTCCCGTCGGCGACCACCGGCGATGACGCGCTGACGGATTCGGCCATCTCTGCCCGGTGCGACGTTGCGTTCAGGATCTCGCCGGTCGTGGCGTCGAGCGTGAGCAGGCCACCGGTGGGCGGGCGGCTCTGTCCTCCAGCGAAAACGAGCACGCATTCGCGTCCATGGATGGTCGCTGGCACGGGCGAGGCGTAGCTGGCGCCCCACTCGTGCTTCGCGCTCCAAAGCTCTCGCCCGGTCGCGGTATCGAGCGCGATCACGCATGTCCCGTCGCTCGCGCCGACATTGTGAATCAGCTGCTTGCCGAGAACGAGCGGCGTCGCGCCGGTGCCGAAGAAGGCGGGGGCGAGGCCGGGTTCGACGGCAAAGTCGCGTTTCCACACCACCTTGCCGCTAGCGAGATCCAGGCAGTGCAGCATCCCCGCGACGCCGTAGGTAAAGACGCGCCCCTCGGCGATCACTGGGCTGGCGCGAGTGCTCGGGCGATCGCCAAATCGGGCGCGATACGGCGCGGCATAGCGGTGCGTCCAGAGTCGCTTTCCAGTGCGCGCATCGAGGCAGTCGGCGACTTCATCCTCCTCGACACGATGAAACAACACGACGCGCCCACCGGCGATCGCCGGGCACGCATACCCGACACCCTTCGGGTATTCCCACACGACAGCGGGGCCGCCGCTCGGCCACTCGTGAAGCAGCTTCGTCTCGCGCGAAACGGCGTTGTGCGTGGGGCCGAGGAAGCGCGCCCAATCATCGGCGCGCGCGCTTCCGCAGAGCAGAAGGAGAAGCGCAAGGGCGGGAGTCCGGAAGATCGCGCGATGCACGAGCGCGCGCGACGCGGTGTTCATCACGCGCGGTTGTGATGGGCGAGCGCTTCCTGCAGGCGCGCCAGGACAGTCGCTCCGTCGCGAGCGAGCAACGCTGCAATGTCGAGCGATAGGCCTGGAAAGCGCCGGCTCGCCAACACCCCGCGGGAATCAGGCGCGAGCGGCTGAAATTCACCGTTTTCCAAGACGAACCAGATCACCCGGTTCTCGCGCGTCAGCCACACGAGGTATTCTGCAACACCGTTGCGCCGATAGGCGCGCAGCTTGTCGTTCAAATCAACCGACGCGCTCGTGCCGGCGATCTCGACGACCAGCTCCGGCGAGCCGTGGACGTAACCGTCTTCACCGACATGGGCGCGTCCGCCGGCTTCCGGTGTGAAGCAGAGCATTGCGTCCGGTTGCGGGACGTTGTCGCCGTCGAGCGCGAGCGTGGTATTCGTGAAAGCAACGACGTCGCGCGTGTGAGCGGCGTAGGTTCCCAGCCACGTCTGAAGCAGGTTGTCGGGCTGTCCGTGGTAATCGGCGCGAACGGGTGAGGGCATAAAGACGCGTCCTTCGATCAGCTGCGCTTTCGCGATCTGCGGCGAGCGCTCATATCGGCGCACGAACTCCGCAGCGCTTAATGTCTCGCCGTTTTCCAGGTCGAGATTCTGCGGCGCTGCCCGGTGCGGAGAGTCGGCGGCGATCACCATGACGTCAGTATAAGAACGGTGCCGCCCTTGCCGGCAAACGGTTTGTGCCGCTATGCGACCGCGGAGACGGGCGCGCGGCCGTAGTCGAGCTCCGGTGGCAACTCCGCGAACTCGCTAATCGCCGCGTGCAGCTCGGTGAAATCGCGGTCGAAAAGATCGCCGATTAACGAATCGGTCAACCGCCCGCGGTGCTGCGGGTAAGCCTTGAGCATCCGGCCAAAGCTGAAGTCCTTGTCGTAGAATGCGTAAACGAGCTTCCGCATGTTCTCGATGCCGCGGCAGAGGCGTTCGCCGTATTCGACGAATCGTCCGCCGCTCACATCGTTCGCACTGAGCGCAGCATCGACTGCATCGGCGGCCATCTCTCCACTCTTCAGCGCGAGGAAAACGCCGCTCGAAAAAACCGGGTCGAGAAAGGCGAACGCGTCTCCCGCGAGCAGCAGTCCGTCCGCGGCGCAGTGTTTCGAGCGATAGGAAAACTCACTCGTCACCCAGTATTCGCCGAACTGTGTGCCAGTGGCGAGATGGTCCGCGATCCACGCGTTCCGGCCGATCTCGCGTGCGAGGATTTGCGCGGGATCTTTGCTTTCGGAAAAGAGGTATTCCTTATCCGCAACGATCCCAACGCTGACGATGTCGCCGCGCATCGGGATATACCAAAACCAGCCGCGTCCCTCGACATAGGCGACGGTGGTGTTCCCTTCGTCGATCCCCGGGTCGCGTTTCGCCCCGCGATAGTAAGTCCAGATCGCGAGCTTGTTGAGCTGCGGATCTTTCATCCGCCAGCCGTCGCGGGCGGTGGCGACCTGCTCCCGGCCGGAGCAATCGATCGTCATCGGGGCGAAGAACTCGACGCTTTCGCCACGCTCCGTGCGCGCCTCGACTCCGATCACGCGCCCGCTTTCGTCCTTCAACACGCGTCGCACGGGCGTCAGCTCGCGCACCTCCGCGCCTTTGCGCCGCGCATTTTCGAGAAGCATCAGATCGAAGTCCGCGCGCTCCACCTGCCACGTCACCGCGCTCGGATGATCGTAGTGTTGGAAAAAGTAGAACGGCTGCGACTGCCGCCCGTCCGGCGTGACAAATTGCACGCTGTGCTTCTTCACGAACGCGATCTTCTCCATCTCCGGGAGCATCCCGAGCCGCTCCAACGTGAACCAGCAGAACGGCATCAGCGACTCGCCGATGTGGTAGCGGGGAAACTTCTCTTTCTCGAGCACCAGCACCCGCCGTCCTTTTTCCGCCAGCACCGCCGCCGCCGTCGATCCCGCCGGCCCCCCGCCAATGATGATGGCGTCATAGTGCTCAGCAGCGGGCATTGGCGAAAGATACGCAAGCGTCCCAGTCCGCCAACCTCGACCACAGCTTTTCTCTCGCCACATCTCGCGTCCCGCGCGATGGCCGCGGGCCGTGTCCCGCGCGCGCCGCCCCGCTACATTCCGATCTGCCGCGCGCGGTTTTGATTTCGTGAAAGCACTCATGTGCCGGAACTTTCTCCGATGACAGACCGTCCCCGCGCGCCTCGCATCGCCGTGCCGCGCTTCGATCCGGCGCTGCTCGCCCGCGGCCACGCCGTCGATTCCCGGGCTCACGCGACCAGCGTCGAAGATCTGCGAATCGACGTAATGACACGCCTGCGCGACCTCGCGGGTTTCGCGGTGCTGTGGGAGCGGCGCACCCTGTTTGCTGGTGAATCCGGAGAAGATGGTGCTGCCTGAAGATGCGGACTGCGGCGCGCGATACATCGGTCCCGACGGCGCCGGATCCTTCGCCCGCGCTTCGCCCGCCTGCGCCGGCCTCCGCTCCGCCCAGGATGACAGTGCTTTGTCCCCACGGAGCGCGCGAGCGATGCCTCGTTTGCCTTCAAGAAAGCGTCCGTGAATACTCCGCGGCGCTGGCGCACGCAGGGACGCTGCTTGGGAGCGGCGGCGACCAGGCCCCGGCTGAGACCTTAGGTATTTCTGCTCCGCCGAGGCAGACCGCACAGGTGTGGAAAGCGCGTGGGCCAGTCGGCGGACAGCGCCACTGGCTTCCCGGCGGGCATCGCGATCACGCAGAGGGTCTGCAGCGACTGCGCGATCAAGGCGCCGTCCGCGGGCCGTTTCACGTCGAATGCGCACCAGAACCGCAGCCGTTCGATGCGCTCGAGCCAGCCGTGGATGACCAAGCGGTCGGCGAGCTTGGCGGGGCGCTTGTAGTCGATCTCTGTGCGCACCACGACCGGGTAGACGCCGCGCTCGGCCATTCCGACAAGGCCCATTCCGAGCTGCTCTGCGAGCAGCGTGCGAGCGATCTCAATAAAGCGTAGATACGCGATGTTGTGGACCACTCCCGCGCAATCCGTATCGAAGAACATCACCTGCACCTCGGTGGAAATGCGCGGGGTCTCAGGATCGGTCATCGGGATGAAGTTCCTCGCCGGAGCCGCATTCTGCGAGCCCAGAATCGCACCAGGCTTTCGATGCTCGCGCCGGTGCGGCACCCACCGCTTGCCGCCCGCGGAGCCGCCGTGTAGCAAGGCGCCGCTTGACCGACGCTCCGAACCAACCCGCCCCGCGCTGGCGCACCTGGCTGCCGCCGGTGCTGATCGTGTTCGTGGCGCTCGGCTACTACGGGAGCTACCTGCAGTTCTGGTTTAACCCGCACGACGAAGGCGGAACGGCAGCCTTCATGGCGATGCGGTTGCTGGCCGGGGAAGTGCCGCTGCGCGACGTGGAGCTCGGCTATAACGTCCTTTGGTTCTGGCCCATCGTGGGCCTCTTCAAAGTTGCGGGCGTCAACTTCCTGTTGATGCGCGGTTACTTCTTCGCGCTGTCCATCATCACCGCGCTTTGCGGCTGGGCTCTTGTGCGGCGGGTGACGCGCAACGAATGGCTGGCGCTCGCCGCCGGGCTCGCGCTGGTCGTGTTTCCTGGATCGCAGTTCAAGAACTACAACGCGTTGCTCTGCGTCGCGAACACCCTCTGCCTGGTGCAGGCGGCGCTCGTCGCCGGTCATCCAGCCCCGTTTTTTTGGAGGCGCGTCGCAGTTGGCGGACTGGTGCTTGGGCTCACCTTCCTGGTGCGCATCGATATTGGTTTCCTCGTCGCGCCCCTCTGGGCAGGGCTGCTCTTTTTGCGCCTCTTCCAATGTGGACTGACGCCGCGTGCTCGCTGGATCGATAGCGCGACCGCCGGGGCAATCCTTCTGGCTGGGATCATCGTCACACACGCGCCGGTGCTCGCGGTCGCGCGAACGCAAGGATTCGAGCGCGCCTTCCTGCGCCAGTATCCCGCGTGGCTGGAGGAAATCGGGGAACGCGCGGGATTGATCGCTTCCGCTCCACCGCCGCGCGCCGCGGCCGGAGTGCCGAAGAAAAAGCTGCGCCCAAAGACGCTTGCGCCAGACTCCCGCGCAACTCTGCCGCGGATGGATTGGGAGACGTTTGCTTCCTTCAAGGACACCGATAAGTCTGTCCTCTTCCTCCTTACTTACTGGCCGATCGCGGTATACCTCCCGCTCATCGGTTGGGCGGGTGTCAGTGTTTTCGGGGCGTTGCGCAGACGCGACTTCGCGCTCGATCAACCGGCCGCGCTCGCGCTGCTGCTGCTGGGTGGCTCCCTCACCACCTTCGCCCAGTTTTTCTTTTTTCGGCCGGATCGGCCGCATCTCTCGGAGTTCATGCCGGGCTATTTCGTGGCGACGGTTTGTGTCGCGATGCTCCTGGCGCGAAAGCCGGCGCGCTTCGTCCTCGGCGCAGTGCTCGCGCTGCAATTCGCGCTCTTCGGCTACGTCGCCCTCGATCATTACTCGGCGGGAACGATCGCGGCGCGGACCCGAATCAAGCCCAATAAGCGCGTGCTGTTTGAAGGTGCGAACGGAGTGCGCGTGTGGGTCCACAAGAAGGATCACGCGCAACTCGAAGGAGTCCGGCGTGCCGTCGTGGAGCACGCGAAACCTGGCGAGTGGGTCGTTTGTTATCCGTATCAGCCCGGCTTCAATCTGATGACGGATCGGCCGACGTATGAGCGCGCTCTTTATATGGACAATGCCATCGCGACGCGTGACTGGCCGCGCAAGGCGATCGCGCGGATGGAGGAGAACCGTCCTGCCGTGATCGTGATTGACGAGCGTGCGATCAATCGCGGCGAGTTCTCGCGCTTCAGCCGCTGGGCCATGCCGGTTTACGAGTGGGTGCGCGCAAATTATCACCACTCCGGAACCTTCGGCGAGGTCGAGGTTTACGCCCGGGATCCATTACCGGAGACCACCAATCTATGACCTCAAAAGGCATCATCCTGGCTGGGGGGGCGGGGACCCGCTTGCATCCACTGACCCGCGTCGCGTGCAAGCAGCTGCTCCCGGTTTACGACAAGCCGATGATCTACTATCCGCTCGCCACGCTCATGCTCGGCGGGTTGCGCGAGGTGCTGATCATCTCGACGCCGAAGGATCTGCCTCGCTTCCAGGAACTCCTCGGCGATGGCGCGAATCTCGGGATGCGCCTCCAATACGCGGCGCAGCCTGAGCCGAAAGGCATCGCGCAAGCGTTCCTCGTCGGCGCGGATTTTCTGGGCAACTCGCACGCCTGTTTGATTCTCGGCGACAACATCTTCTACGGGAAACTCGACTTCTTCCGCGAAGCGCTGCGGCTCGAGAAAGGCGCGTGCGTCTTCGGCTATGAAGTGCGCGAC